>Ga0206904_1095_pt1 | contig 22537 bp, 16 predicted proteins | sample Alteio_BWOrgHeat_42_FD_152981 | JGI IMG/M metagenome (GOLD analysis project Ga0206904, IMG submission 152981) | Enriched cells from forest soil in Barre Woods Harvard Forest LTER site, Petersham, Massachusetts, United States -... | ecosystem: Environmental > Terrestrial > Soil > Temperate forest >...
TTCATTCAGGAATTCACCCATTGCCGTGTACGCACTCACTGCAAATGGCATGAGTTCGTTAATCATCCAGGTAGTGACTATTCTTCTTCCGGTTACCGGATTGATTAGCCCAGCGGCTCGATTGGAAGCACTGTCCGGATTTTGGTGGTCAATTATTTTGAAGGACATGCCTGCCTGCTGCAGCCACCAGCTGAGCCAGGTACCAGAAAGACCTTGTCCGACAATCAATACATCCGTTTTCTCCATTATTTCGGTTCTACCTGAATATGTATTCCTTCATTATGCGCTGCGAATTCGGGTGCATACATGCATTGCAATGTGCTGATCCCATTACTGAAATTTCCGGCCGTGGTCACAAATACCGGATACTCAAAAACGTAAGAGCCTTTGGGCAGGCGGTCAAAAAAGAAACTGGTGCTGGCATCCTGGGTCGTTTCGTAATAACCCAGGCCGTCCTGCCAACGATAACCGCTCAAAACATTTACCGGTTCGAGGCAGGCTGCCCGCATGTCTTTTAATTGAACATATTCCAGGTCGCGATCCGTTTTCAGGATGATGCGCATTTTGAGTTTATCCCCCGGTTTTAATTTGTCAGTTGCAGTAACCGCCTCAAGTACCGGACCCTTGTCAGAATTTCTTTCGAGATATAAATTCTTCGTAACAGATAATTGCGTGTTCGCTGAACTAATCTTATCCAGGTTTTCAAAATACTGCCAGTATACGGCGCCCCAGGAGGGTTGACGGTTGCCGGTTGAAGGTTGACGGTTGGCGGTTGACCCTTGACCGTTGGTCGTTGATCGTTGGTCGTTGACTGTAACTTCAATATTCCCCATTTCTGGCACAACCTCATTGCCCGGAATTTGTTTTTTGAAATAGGCCGTGCCGGCTTCCGTTTTTTCTTCAGAACTGTTAATCTTATAGTTTCCCAATTGAATGGAAACGGTTTGTGGGGAGAAGATCCAGTCAGTTCCATTCAGCAGAAGAGCATAACAGGCATCTGCAGTTGCTTTTGTTGTGGGCCAGTGCGAAGTATGTTTCTGCTGAAGCAGCCAGTATTTCATCTGGTCTGTTTTTTTAATCCCGCCATGCAACTCCTGAAATGTTTCGATTAACAGGGATTGGGTTTCCACCGGCGCCTCCTGCCAGAAATAACCCTGAGTCAGAGACTTCCAGTACATACCCAGCGCAGGAGATTCTGTTGAATTTTCATTTAATGATGCCAGAATATCTTTCGAAACTTTAATTTCCCCTGTGCGGCTCAGAAACAGGGCAATCATTCCCTGCATGTAAACGGACTGATTCATCCATTTCGCAATGGACTGTTTTCTAAAATAATTCACTGCATTAAGCACAGTACCCGGCACCGGTATGTCGGGAAAAAAGCTGCGCGTGTAGAGGTATTGTATCTGTATGGATTCAATATCTGAATTCTTACCGGCCGTGTCCCGTTTAAAATCTGTGTTTATTTCTTTATCGAGATAAGCGATACCCAACCTGGCCATCTTATCCAGTGAGGACTGCAGATCCGGAGGGATCGCTTTCAGCTTCCGGAGCCTGCCGATTCCCGAAACAATATACTGCGTGATGTACCGGTCGGGACGACCACCCTTAAACCAGGCAAAACCGCCTTCTTCCAGTTGCATTTGCTGCAATTTGTTCAGAATATCTTTTAAAGAATTTTGCATTTTCAACAGGTCAAATAATAGCGCCAGGTTTTTCTTTTGCTGCGCTTCCGATTGTGCTTCAAGCACCCAGGGCGTTTCGCGAAGCAAAGCCGATTTGAGTTCTTCATTTTTCTGCAGATTGCTCAACAGGGCTGCGGTATCCGTGTTTTTCCATTTTTCAAGAACAGCCCGGAAGGCAGGTGTAACCTGTGCGATATGAGTCGCCAGGGCATTGGCATAAAAACGATTAAACGATTGTTCGGCGCATTCGTAAGGAAATTCCATCAGGTATGGAAGGGACTGAATGGCATACCAGGCCGGGTTAGTAGAATATTCTACAGTGAGTGACTGGTTTTGCAGCATACTGCTCGTTTTCGACTGCAATAATTTCTCAAATACAAAATGTTCCTGGTCCTTCCCATTCATATTTATCGGCAGGGATTCCGTGACCAGCATCCGGTTGCTCAGCACCGGAATAATGTTTTCCTCCCCATCGCTGTAATCTGCACCCTTCCCATCTGTTTTTGCTATAACACGGTATAACAACGGCTGATTAAAATGTACCGGGATAACGGTCGAAAAAAAGACGACGCCGCTCTGGGAAGCATTTACAGTAAAAGGTTGAGTCGTATTTAGATTTCCGGCCAGTTGATTTTCATTTTGATTAGTTACGGCATTCAGCCATTCCAGCTGAACTGTGCCGGTCATTGTCTGGCTGGAAAGATTAGCAATTTTTACCGGCAGCAGCATCGAGTCGCCCTCCCGGAAAAAGCGGGGCATATTCGTTTGCACCATCAGTTCCTTTTGGGTGACGATCATTTTTTCAGCATATCCGTAGGCAAGATCTTTGGTATTTGCGAGCACCATCCATTTCCATTTTGTCAGCGCCTCCGGCATGTTGAAACTGATTTCAACATTTCCCTGCGCATCTGTTTTCAGGTCGGGCTGGAAGAAAGCGGTCTCGTTGAAGTTCTTACGGATCTGAACGGATCGTTCCCCTTCTGGAGATTTAGGTTTGTCCGTGGTGGGTGGTTCCGCTTCTGCCTTCGCTGAATCTTTTACAATTTTAGGAGGTGTAAATTTAGCCACTTCAACGTCTTTGAATCTGGCACCTTTTTGATTTTGTGAAATCATGTTAAATGAAATCATGGATACAGAACCTGTCGCATCCCTTCGCCGGGTATATCCCGGTTCGAAATCAATTAATTCATCGTAGCCATTCCGATAAAAAACTTCCTCTGAGGAGTTTATTTCCGGTCGCATGAAGGTATTTACGTCATTGAAATTATTCAGGTCATTCCATGAATTTGAATTGTTGTAAACCGGATAAATATCCGGCGGAGCCCAATTATGCATTCTGAATTGATCGAGGGAAGCGTCGTACATGGAAGTCAGTATCTCGGCTGATAGCTGATCTTTTTTATAGCCGCTGATCTTTATTTTCCAGTTTTCAGCACTGCCGGGCAGGGTTTTGTCTTTCCAGGTCAGGTAGGAAATCTGTAGTTCCTTATTTGTCCAGGGCACCTGTATATTATGTTTGCTGGTATACCAGCGATTGTTTTTTACAAACACATCATTGAAAGCAAAACCACCCCGGTCGGCTTCTGTAATTTCAACCGGAAATGTCTTTATGCCCTGACTCATATTATAGAATGAATATTTTTTTGCACTGTCAGCTACCGTATTTTTTATTCTGATAACAAAAAGATCCCTGGCGTCTGAGCCGGTATGGATATTTACTGTTTTTCCGGGCTCCGTCAACAGATTTTCATCCGGTACCCGGTTATATACCAGAGCAACTGGATTCGGATTACTACCGGTTATTTCAACATATTTTTTATCAACGATTTCCTGCCCGTCCTTATCCATTGCTTTAAATTCAAACAAATACCATCCGGGGACAAGGGACGACAATTTCTTTTTATCCTGCAATAACCAGCCGTCTTCATTGGTACTGTCGGTGATTTCAAAAACTTTTGCAATCTGTTTCCATGACTTAATTTCCGTTTCATCCCGGTATTCATCGTTTGGAAATGAATGAATGTATTCCGATTCGGTCATGACAAACTGGTCCGGCTGCTTCCAGTACCGTTTCCTGATTAATCGGCCAGGTCCCTGTAAAGAATAAACAGCCATAGTCAGTTCTTCTTTCAAAAAAAAGCCGGATGAATTGAGGGTGGTCACGGGGATCCGGTAAAGGCTGTCTTTTGAAATACTGCTTAGATCCGGAAGAGACGAACTGATTTCAAATGACTGGTAGCTGGCAGAAACGGAAATAGTTGCCGACCGGCTTTCGCCATTACCATCAGTCACGGTTGTTTCCACCCGGTATGTATAGACCGGTTTTGTTGTCTGGCTGATTGTTTTGTCCGCGATCGCGAAAAAACGAATCATAAATTTTCCATCCTGATCTGTTGAAGATTCACCATGGGCGATTTCTGTTTCCGGGTAAGTTGGGTAAACACGAAAAAGCCAGGGATAAGGAAACCGGGATTCGCGGACAACACGGTAAGTAAGGTGGGCACCATCGATGTGATTTCCGGAATATGCCAGAGCGGATCCGATTAATATGATCGAATCCCCGATTTTATAAGACCCCTTCAAAGAATCATATTCCGCATAAAACGAGGGGCGTTTATACTCCTCCACGGAAAAAGGCTGTCCTTCATCTGTCGTTGCATCCTGAATCTGGAATTCCCCATTTAAGGCATTTTGAGGCAAATGAAAACTTCCCTGAAATGAACCGAATTCATTCGATTTCAACACCAGGGAATCTATTTTCTGATCATTGACATCTATTAAGTATATTTTTGCATCCCGTTTTGTAACTGCTTTGTATTTCCTCGTTTTAAAATCCCGTGTAATTAACAGTCCCTTGAAATAAACCGTCTGACCGGGCCGGTAGATGGAACGGTCTGTGAACAGGTTATCCCTTAATTCCTTTTTTTCATATGTCGCTTCGGTCCAGCGATCTTTTTTCTTCCCGGTCATTATTTCGATAATAATTTATAATCTGAACAGTGGACAAATAATCCTGCCCGAGATAGAATTCCAGTTTTTGATTATAATATCTCTTCGCAGCCGTTAAGTGGAAATAGCCATGAACATCCGTCTGAAAAGACTTGATGTATCCAAATTTGCTTTCTCCCTTGCTATAAGTTTCATCGTACATTTTGATTTTTACGCCTGGCAGGGGATGTCCGGAGTCGCGATCTAAAACAAAGATATCATCCTGGTTTGCCACATAAGCTATACCGGAACAAAAGAATGTTGTCAGGCCCATGACAGCCCGGTCGTTAAAAAGAGAATCCGAACTGGTAAGCAGTGCATATTGCCCGATTGGCAATGCATCTATTTTGAATTCTACCCGGTGTTCCTGAAAATCGCCGGTTTCCGGAAGGGACTGCACAAAACTCTTTTTGTATGCCAGGTGAATCCATTTTGTCCAGGATTTACTGTTCTCTGAATTCCGGTCAAACAGTTCTTTTGTGGCATCATCAATCCGGATAATTCGGGCCCATAACCGGGTGATATTTTTATATGTAGCCAGCACCCGGCATGGCTGGTTGGGAATATTCACCTGTTCAATAGTCAGGTTGAACGACTGTTTATGAATTTTATAAATCAGGTTTTCGCAATTGGACTTTCCTTCACTGGAATCCGGATGAACAATTGCCTTCTGGCAAATTGCCAGCGCTTTCAGATAATCAAAGCGGCCGGTTGTATCGCCCAGCGCGTTGTATTTTCCGGCCCGGTCGGCCCACCATTCTGCCTGTAGGAACCAGGCCTGGGAACTGATAGACAGTGAGGGATATTGCCTTGTAATCCTACCCAGTGCATTCAAATATAAGGAGTCCTTTTCAGGCAGTTGTGCGTATTGATATAAAAACTGAATGCGTTTGATATCGGCATCGATATATGCATCGACTGGAATATCTTTCGCATGAAAACGCAGCAACAGCTGGTAAATCCGGATCGCATCTATATAATTCGAATTGCTGTCTGAACCCGAAAATCCAAAATGCATAAAAAAAAGGGCATCTGTAAAAAGATATGGGTTCTGTAAAAGGCTGTCATCGGAATCCGGCGATCCATCGCGCAAACTTGTTTGAAAATAATCCAATGCGCGCCAGGAAAGCAAATCATATAGGGTCGGTCGCAGATCGCGATTCGCACCTTTATACAGTATGGGATCAAAACTTTCTATCGGAGTTCTCTGCAGCAACACCGGATTATCCAGAGAACTAAAATAGAGTGAACGGATTCTTTTATTCAGCCGGCCAAGGGTCCAGGTGGTGATGTCTGCCGACGTGTCAGCTGTTAATTCTGTTCTTATTTCGATCTGGTAGCGTTCCCCCTGTAAATACTGGTTTAATTGTTCGGCTTCGATACTATTTAAAAGGGCTGCGACGCGTGGCGGAGCAGAAATAATTTCGTTTTCAAATCCAATTATCTTCTGGTTAATATTCCGGTCTTCAAAATCCATCAATTGATTGCGATATATGATGGCTTTTACCCACTGCGCTTCGTTTTTGTCTTTTTTTGCAGCCGCCCAAACTTTATTCACTTCTGCCAGGGCCGATTTAGGCAGGTTCTTTTTGATTATCAGCGAATCAATGAGTTTCCATTCGGATTCATACGGAAAGCCGGACTGCCCGTAGAATGACAGGTAACTGAGTAGTATAACCGAAGTAAGCAACAGGCATTTCAGGAACATATCTTTTGCATTTACAAGTGTAGATGTATTTTTCAGTCCAGGCATCGGCAGGCACTAAGCGTTATGCGTTTAGCGTTAAGCGTTATGCCTTAGATGCCGGATTCTTAAAATTACATACCCTTTAACTTAGTTATAACGATGCCAAGTTAAACAATCGGGGCGGCCAACCCTCTTAGAAGCATAGCATTTATTAACCTTAAAAAATGTGTTATGAAATTCAAATTTCCCATTCTGATCGCAGCCGGACTTTTAATCGCAACCGCGTCAATGGCCCAATATGGCGGCGGATATGCCAATAGCCATGTAGTAATCCAGGGCCAGATTAATATTCCGGGACCGGCCTATGTCGGATATGGTTATAACAATTTTGACCGGCGGGTAAATAAAGATGGCCGGTATGATGACCACAGGGACTGGAGAGGTGACGAATACGAACGTTATTGCCGGGAGCACCGTGAATACCGTGGCGACCGCCGGGCCTTTTACCGTGACCACTATAATTACAGGCCCGTGCCTTCCTGTGCCCCCAGGCGGTGGTAGTTTATAGATATTAGTAAGCTGAACGCTTAACGCGGAACGCTTAACGCCTTTATAAATGGAAAAAGTCCTCACTAAGTTTAGAGAGGACTTTTTTTATATTATTTCTCTTGTGTTGGGTGTTAAACGTTGTGGGTTCAGCGTTATTCGCTAAGCGTTCCACGTTATGCGCTAAGCTTTCCGCGTTTAGCTTTCTTCAGCACCCGCGCCATCGTGGCGCCAATATCTGCCGGACTTTGCACTACTTCGATTCCGCATTCAGCGAGGATCTTCATCTTTGCAGCTGCGGTATCATCCGCTCCGCCAATGATAGCACCGGCATGACCCATGCGCCGACCGGGTGGCGCTGTTTGTCCAGCAATAAATCCCACTACCGGTTTCCGGAAATTATCTTTGATCCAGCGGGCCGCTTCGGCTTCCATACTCCCTCCTATCTCACCGATCATCACGATCCCTTCGGTCTCAGAATCATTCATCAGTAATTCAACTGCTTCTCTTGTAGGCGTTCCGATGATCGGATCACCACCGATGCCGATAGCCGTTGATACGCCGAGGCCGGCTTTCGCCACCTGATCCGCCGCCTCATACGTGAGCGTTCCAGATTTGGATACGATGCCGATTTTGCCTTTCTTAAAAACAAATCCGGGCATGATGCCCACTTTACATTCGTCCGATGTAATCACACCCGGGCAATTCGGCCCGATTAATCGGGTACGCGTGCCCGTTAAATAATGTTTTGCCCTCACCATATCCTGCACCGGGATACCCTCTGTAATGCAAATAACCAGGGTGATCCCGGCTTCCGCGGCCTCCATGATTGCGTCGGCTGCAAAGGCCGGCGGCACGAAAATGATAGAAACATTCGCGCCGGTCGTTTTTTACTGCATCCGCAACGGTATTAAACACAGGCCGGTCGAGATGTTTGGTGCCGCCTTTGCCGGGCGTAACGCCGCCCACCACCTGCGTTCCATATTCGATCATCTGGGAAGCGTGGAAACTGCCTTCTGTTCCGGTAAATCCCTGCACAATGATCTTTGAATCCTTATTTACTAAGACTGCCATTATTTTTATTTAGTAGGTTTTCTCGCGTGTCAAAATTAGTTATTTCATCAATTCATCCATATTCCGGTTATTATCGATCTTTCCCTTCATTTCCAGCATCCGCATATCCTTGGCATCCTGGAGGAATTCGGAGGCAAAAATGAAATCATTCAGTTTCTTGTTTTTACTGAATATAATTTCCTTATTGGAGCCCTCCCATTCTTTAATTCCCTCGTACATATAGATGATATGGTCGCCGGTTTCCATCACGCTGTTCATATCATGCGTATTTACAACCGTCGTAATGTTATATTCAATGGTAATTTCCTTGATCAGTTTATCGATGAGGATGGAGGTCAGAGGATCCAGGCCCGAATTGGGTTCATCACAGAAAAGATATTTCGGATTCAGTACTATGGCACGTGCGATGCCGACGCGTTTTTTCATACCGCCTGAGATCTCAGCCGGGAATTTTTTATTTACATCTTTCATGTTCACCCGATCGAGCACTTCGTTCACGCGTTTAAGCTTGTCAGCAAAAGAATTGGTGGTAAACATATCCAGCGGAAACATGATATTCTGTTCCACGGTCATGCTGTCAAACAGTGCTGAACCCTGGAAAAGCATCCCAATCTGCCGGCGCAGGATTTTTCTCTCCTCTTCGTTCATGGCGGTAAAACTCTGACCACTATAAGAAATTTCACCTGAGTCGGGTTCAAAAAGGCCGACGAGGCATTTCATCAAAACCGTTTTTCCGCTACCGCTGGATCCGATGATGAGATTGCATTTGCCGTTTTCAAAAACGGCGTCCACTCCGTTTATGACAGCCTTGCCATCGAACCCCTTTTTTAAATTTTTTATTTCAATCATGCGGATCGCTTATAAGAGAATGGATGAAAGAATATAGTCAGCCAACAGGATCAGTACACAGCTTACAACCACCGATTTTGTACTGGCCCGGCCAATTTCCAGTGCGCCTCCGTTAACATAGTAGCCATAAAAAGAAGAAATGCTGGAAATTATAAAAGCAAACGTATATGATTTTGCCAGCGCAAAGAAAACATTATACGGTTTAAAATACTGGAATAACCCTTTATCAAATTGTGAAGCGGACACAATGCCGGTGGCCACAGCCGCCAGTTTTCCTCCCAGAATACCCAGTACGGCTGAAATGATCACCAGCATTGGAATCGTTAACAGGGCTGCCAGAATCTTAGGCAGGATCAGATAAGTGCGGGTATTGATTCCCATGATTTCCAGTGCATCAATCTGTTCACTTACCCGCATATTTCCCAGTTCACCGGCTATTTTACTTCCAACCACACCTGCCAGCACTATACATACCAGGGTTGGTGAAAATTCGAGAATAACCGTATCCCGGACGATCTGTGCAATGGTTGAAAGGGGAATCAGCGGGCTCACCAGCTGATATGCCGTTTGCAGCGCTGAAACCGCTCCCATAAAAATTGAAATGATGATCACGATGCCCAGTGAACGGATACCGATTTCGACGCATTGATGCATGAATTCCTTCCAGTACATCTTCATGTTTTCGGGCTTCGAAAACATCTCCTTCAGCATCAGTATATATCGCCCCAGTTCGGTAAAAATATTCATGTTGATTCCTGCGATGAAAGTACTATTTATTTTTTGGTTCTTTTCCACCAGGGCGATCTGCGCATGGCTTCTTCAGGCGTTTGCGGGCATTTGGTTTGAGCATCAATCACCGCCACCAGCGCCATATTATATATATTCCTAACGGAACTTCCGAGTTGCAACACGTGTACAGGTTTTTTCATACCGAGCAGGATCGGACCGATCGCGTCGGCAGCGCCCAGCTCCTTTAATATATTATAGGCAATATTGCCCGCAGCCAGATTAGGGAATATCAGTGTATTCACTTCCTGATCCACGAGGTTGCTGAACGGATAGTTCTCCCTGAGTATTTCGTTGTTCAGGGCAATACTCGCCTGCATTTCTCCATCAATAATGAGTTCGGGATCTTTTTGTTTCACAATTTCCGTTGCCCGGGCAACCAGTCTCGCTTCCGGCGAATTACTGGTTCCAAAATTCGAATAACTGAGCATGGCGATCCGGGGTACGAGGTTGAAATGTCGCACTTCTTTGGCCGCCAGCAGGGTGATATCTGCCAGCTCTTCGGCCGTCGGGTTAAAATTCACAGTAGTGTCGGCTAAAAACAATGGGCCTTTTTTGGTGAGCATGAGGTACATGCCCGCAATTTTTTTAACCCCTTCTTCCGTACCAATGATCTCAATCGCCGGCCGGATGGTATCGGGATAGTTTTTAGTAAGACCTGAAATCATAGCATCTGCTTCGCCGGTTTCCACCATCATGCAGCCAAAATAATTCCGGTCGCGCATGATCTTCGTTGATTCATATTTATTGAATCCCCTTCTTTGTCTTTTCTTAAAAAATAAATCGGTATATCGTTTCCGCCGCTCATCCTGTTCTTCACTCCTCGGATCCACGATAGGGAATTCATCAATATCAATGCTGTTGGCTGCGGCGGTTGAACGGATTCTTTCCTTGTTTCCAAGCAGGATCGGAAATGCGATCCCTTCGTCAAAAAGAATCTGTGCAACTTTCAGGATCTTTATATTATCTGCTTCCGCGAATACCAGTCTCCGGGGATCACTTCTTGCCTTGCTTCCCAAAACACGCATCAATTGGTTGTCGAGCCCGAGGCGCCTGTTAAGTTCAATCGCATAGGTTTCCCAGTTTTCGATATTTATCTGAGCCACGTTACTGTCGATGGCCGCTTTAGCCACGGCGGGAGCTACTGTTGAAAGTAACCTTGGATCCAACGGCTTCGGGATAATATAACGGGGGCCGAAACTGATATTCTTCTCATTGTACGCCATGTTTACGATATCGGGAACGGCGGTCTTGGCCAGGTTTGCCAGGGCTTTTACGGCTGCCAGCTTCATGGCTTCGTTGATCTGTGTTGCCCGAACGTCCAGCGCACCGCGGAATATGAATGGAAAACCAAGTACATTATTTACCTGGTTCGGGTAATCGCTCCGGCCGGTGGCCATGATCAGATCATCCCGCACTGAAATGGCTGATTCGTAGGTTATTTCAGGGTCCGGATTCGCCATGGCAAATACAATGGGTTTTTTCGCCATGCTCTTCACCATTTCCGGCGTTACTACATTGCCCACACTCAAACCGACAAATACATCTGCATCCGTCATGGCTTTTTCCAACGTAATTTCTGATTTGCTGACAGCAAAAACCAGGCGGTCTTCTTCGAGGTCCGGTCTGCCTTTATGTAACACACCTTCTTTATCGAATACAATAAAATTCTCCGGTTTGGCACCCAGCGCCACATAGAGTTTCATACAGGCCACGGCAGCTGCGCCCGCGCCGTTTATAACGAACCGTACTTTATCTATTTTCTTTCTCTGGAGTTCGAGTGCGTTGATGAGGGCTGCACTGCTGATGATGGCAGTTCCGTGCTGATCATCATGCATTACGGGAATTTTCAGGGAAGCGCGTAACTGTCTTTCAATATAGAAGCATTCCGGCGCTTTGATGTCTTCCAGGTTGATGCCTCCGAATGTAGGCTCCAGGGCTTTAACGATCTGCACAAATTTCTCAGGGTCGGTTTCATTGATCTCGATATCGAATACATCGATATCCGCAAATACCTTGAATAAAACACCTTTTCCCTCCATGACCGGTTTGGATGCTTCGGGGCCTATATTTCCAAGTCCCAGTACGGCCGTTCCATTAGTAATCACGGCTACCAGGTTACCCTTGGCTGTATATTTATAAACGTCATCTTTATTTAATGCGATCTCTTTACAGGGCTCCGCAACGCCGGGTGAATAGGCCAGAGACAGATCCCGTTGGGTTTTTGCTTCCTTAGTAGGAACCACTTCTATCTTGCCGGGCTTGCCTTTCGAATGATATTCGAGTGCTTCTTCCCTTCTGAATTGCTTTTTTTGCATGATAATTATTGCGGCTGGTTATTCGTATTGTAAATACTGGCACCCAGCCAGGCCATCATTCCCATTCCTTTTTCAATGGCTGATTCATCGATATTAAATGTGGGTGTATGTACACCCGAGGTGATTCCCTTTGCCACGTTCATGACGCCGAGGCGGTAAAAACATCCCGGGATTTCCTGTGTATAATAGCCAAAATCTTCTGCTCCCATGCGCACTTCCGTTTCCAGCACGTTTTCCTTTCCGATAAACTCTTCTGCCTTTGATCTGGCAACCGGATAAAGTTTTTCGTCATTGTTTACGACCGGATATCCCACATCCACCAGCACGTCAATTTCTGCCCCCATACCCTGTGCTATCCCTTTGCATATCTGGTGAATCAGTTTATGCGCCTGGAAACGCCAGCTTTCATCCATCGCGCGGAAGGTTCCCATGAGTTTTACTTCTGAAGGAATTACGTTGGTGGTGAAACCACCCTGGAATGAGCTGATGGAAAGTACGGAAGGTGAAAAAGGATTTTTGTTCCGGCTGATTATCTGTTGCAGGGCAACCACAATATGGGAGGCAACCAATATCGTGTCCACTGTGAGGTGGGGTGTAGCAGCATGCCCACCTTTTCCCCTCACTGTAATATATATTTCGTCGGCACTGGCCATGGAAGGGCCGCCCCGAAAACTAAATTTTCCGATCTCCATCCCGGGATGGACATGTAATCCGAAAATAGCCTGGGGTTGCGGATTATGCAACACGCCTTCTTTAATCAGCAGGGAAGCACCACCCGGGTTTTTTTCCTCACCCGGTTGAAATATGAGTTTAACGGTTCCCTCCCATTCTGTTTTAAGTTCATTCAGAATTTTCGAAGCGCCAAGTAAAATACTGGTATGTGCATCATGGCCACAGGCATGCATGATGCCTTCATTCTGTGATTTATAAGGAACCGCGTTCTCTTCCTTGATCGGTAGCGCATCCATATCTGCCCGCAGGGCGATTACTCTTTTTTCCGGATTTTTTCCTTTGATTAAGCCCACCACGCCGGTGGTAGCTTTTATTTCAAAGGGAATACCGAGGCCCTGCAGTTTTTCCTGTACAAAAGCGGAGGTCTTGAATTCCTTATAGCTCAATTCAGGATGGGCATGCAGGTGACGCCGGATCTCGATGGTTTCGGGTGCATATTGTTTTGCCAGTTGACGGATTTTTTCTTTCAGCATATTTAAAAATTAGTCGGGCTTTACTTCAATGATGTCATGAATGATATAAACTCCGGAGGGAAAATTCTGCGTAAGTTTTTGCAGATAGGGTTCCGCTTCCTCGGGCGTTTTAAAATTGCCCACTTTCAGTTTATAATTAGGTGGCTGGTAAATAAGGTAGGGTTTCAATTCCGGATACATCTGATAGATTTTTGTTTTAATGGCAAAAACCTGGTTACGGTCGTTTGAGTTGGCAACCTGGATGCGGAAGCCGGGTATGTTCCGGCGGCTATCCCGGGTGGTAACTTCATTGATCTGAATCTGTTTTTTCATCAATGAATCCACGCGCGGATCTACAGTGACCATTACCAGTGAATCCTGCGCATATGCTGCTCCGTTATAAATAAAAGCCAAGATCAGTACAAATTTCATATCGTCATTCTTTATTCTATGCCCGTTTTTCTTCTTCCAGGATCTGAATACTGGCGCTGCAGCCAATACGACCGGCGCCGGCTGCGATCAGTTCCATGGCAAATGGATAGTGGCGGATTCCCCCGGACGCTTTGATTTTCACATGACCCGGGAGTTCCTTTCGCATGGTCAGAACATCCGATACAGACGCCCCTTTTTCAGCATACCCGGTGGATGTTTTCATAAAATCAATATCCATCCGGCCATAAATTGCACAGCACCGGATCAGTTCATCCGGCGTCAGCGATCCGCTTTCTACAATCACCTTAATAATCTTTCCTTTATCGTGAATGAGACTTACCAGTTCCCGCATTTCCTTTTCAAGATAAATCCAGTCCCCGTTTTTCAGTGCAATCAGGTTTATGACAACATCCAGTTCATCGGCCCCGTCGGTGACCGCTTCAACTACTTCCGTCATTTTTGAACGGGAGGATGAATATCCCATCGGAAATCCGATCACGGTAGCTGTTTTTACCGGGCTGTTTATCAGCTCTGACGCGGCCTGCCTCACTACAAAAGGAGGAACACAAACCGCCGCAAAACCATAATTGACGGCTTCCCTGCATAATTTTTGAATATCCGCTGAATTGCATACGGGCTTTAGCAGCGTGTGGTCGATATATGTGGCAATCGGATCCGGCATATGGATTATTATGGGTCAAATCTAATTCATTTAGGCTTAAGGCGTAAGGCCAACTCCCATACTCCCATACTCTCACACTCCTCATACTTTCCGGAGGTATCGGAAGAGCATGATAGCGCCGAATAACAGAAGGGCTAATACCAGGAGATCCGTGCGGATCATGGACGATTTTCTCTCGTCGGTTTGCTGAAGTCGTTTTTTGGAATCTTTTATATAATAAGCCAGCCCGGGGAAATTTTTATTCAGCTCGTCTACCTGGTTAAATTTCTTCAGCGCATCGGCATATAACTCGCGGTCGTAATAGATAACAGCTTCCCCGAAAAGCAGGGAGGTTTCGCTCGGGTGCGCGATGACACCCGCACTGTCAAGATATTCCTCCAGGATGGAAACCGGAATCGCAAAATTCAGTCCGGCGGCCAGTCCGCCGCTGTTTTCAATGCTGCCAAACGTAGTGAGGCCCACCACTTCTCCTTTTTCGTTACATACCGGGCCACCACTGCTGCCCCTGTTGATATTTGCATCCATCTGGATAAGAGGCCATCCCCCGACGGATTTCTTCAGGGCACTAACGATACCCGTAGTAAGCGTGGGTTCAATCGCAGATTCCGTAGCCACATAATTATTATTGGTAACGGGTCCGGGGAATCCATACACATATAATTGCTCACCTACTTTAGGAAGTTCGTCCCGGGCGATTTTCAGTGTCGGAAGGGTACTGTCGCCATCCATCTTGAGTATGGCTATATCCTTGCCGGGCATGGGCTGGCCTTTGATAATGACCTGGGCAGATTTCTTGACGGAGCTTGTAATACCCCTATCGTTGTCGATGCTATATTCAATATATACCTCTTTCTTAAGGTCGAAAAGGGACATGGAAAATAAACGCGCATACACGGAAGCGTATGTGTTGTATAATATGGATCGCTGCTGGTCGGAAAAGCGGGTAGCCCAGGCGTTTTCCAGGGCAGAGATATTCGCTTCCGTAATCTGTTGAAATGCTGAAAGAAAAAACTGTCTGCGGATAAATGCGTTGTCGCGATCGATCAGGTGACAATTTGTAGCCACATAACCGTCGTTGGTTACCAGGAAGCCGGTACCGCTGGAGGTTATTTCTTCCGCTTCTTTAATATAATCCTGGGAAGCCTTAAAAAACCGGTTTGGGTTGTCATAAATTTCCTTGAGTACAATATCGAGTTTTTGCTCTGGCGTATAAATAATCCCGCTGCTGTCCACCCGCTGAATGGAATCAAGGAGGCGGTTGAAATGGCGGGAATCCAGCTGGATCTTTTTGACGTATACGTCGGCTGAAAAAACAGTACGCACCATAACGACACCCGGCCGGTTCACTCCATAGTTCTGGACAGCAGTGAGGTCTTGCGCACGGGAAATGCCGGGACTGAATATTATTAACAGCAGACCGGTTATAAATGCCCTTAATACTGATATCTGGGTTTTCATGGTAAGGTATTCCCCTTATATAAAACCTTAAAAGGGCTAACTTGTTGTTGATTAAAGGTAAACTTTTTCTATGGCATCCATTCTGGCGCCCCTGGCGGAACGCCTTCGCCCTGAATCACTTGATCAGCTGGTGGGTCAAAAGCACCTGACCGGCAAAGGCAGCATCCTTCGAACGGCTATCGAGCAGGGCAAATTGCCATCCATGATCCTGTGGGGACCGCCTGGAACCGGAAAAACCACGATTGCCAATATTATCGCCCACACCCTTCAGTCGCCCTTCTATACCCTGAGTGCCATTTCTTCCGGCGTAAAAGAAGTAAGGGAAGTGATCGAAGAAGCAAAAAAGCAGGAAAAAGTGATCCTGTTTATCGACGAAATCCACCGTTTCAATAAAGGTCAGCAGGATGCTTTACTGGGTGCCGTAGAAAAAGGCATCCTGACACTTATTGGCGCTACCACCGAGAACCCCTCTTTCGAAGTAAACAGCGCCCTGCTCAGCCGCTGCCAGGTATATGTGCTGAAACCGCTGGGCAAGGATGAACTCACCGAGTTGATGCAGTCGGCCCTGAAAAAAGACAGCCGGCTCAGAAAACGGGATATCCGGTTAAAAGAAACAGAAGCCCTGATCAATATTTCCGGCGGCGATGCACGAAAACTGCTCAACCTGTTGGAGCTGGTTTCGGATGCCGGTGCGAATGCTGATCCATTGATCATTACCGATGAACTGGTGATGGAGACAGCCCAGCAACGGATCGCGCTCTATGATAAGAAGGGGGAGCAGCATTATGATATCATTTCAGCCTTCATTAAATCCATGCGGGGAAGTGATCCGAATGCAGCTGTATACTGGCTTGCCCGCATGATAGAAGGCGGAGAAGATGTGAAATTCATCGCCCGGCGCATGCTGATACTTGCCAGTGAAGATATTGGCAATGCAAATCCAAATGCGCTGCTTCTTGCCAATGCCACGTTCGATGCAGTGAACAAAATTGGTTATCCGGAATCGAGGATACTGCTTTCGCAGTGCGCGATATACCTGGCCAGTTCGGCTAAAAGTAATGCATCTTATATGGCCATCGATGAGGCTCTTGGGACGGTAAAACAAACCGGTGATCTTTCCGTACCACTCCATATCAGGAATGCACCCACGCAGTTAATGAAAAATATGGATTACTCGCGGGGTTATGAATACAGTCACTCGTACGAAAATAATTTTTCCCCGCAGGAGTATTTACCTGAAGAGATAAAAGGAAAAACCTTTTATGATCCGGGAAAAAATGTTCGCGAAGAAGAACTACGAAAACATTTACGGAATCTTTGGGACAAAAAGTACGGTTACTGATTTCCACAATTTCATATTTGCCACATTACCATGATCTGGACGCTGAAATCATTTGACGAGTTAACTCCTAAAGAAGTATATGCTATTCTTCAATTACGCAACGAGGTATTCATCGTCGAGCAAAACTGCCCGTATCAGGATTGTGATAACAAGGACTTATACGCGGTTCATCTGATGGGAATGGATGAAGATACGCTGCTGGCCTACTCCAGGCTGCTTGCACCCGGAATCTCCTATCGTGAATCTTCTATCGGCCGTGTAGTAAGTTCACCATCTGCACGTAAAACAGGCATAGGAAAAAAACTTATGGAGGAAAGCATCAAACAGATCCTTCATCTGTTCAAGACTGATACGATACGCATTGGTGCTCAACTCTATCTGAAAAAATTCTACGAATCTTTTGGTTTTATTCAGGACGGCGAGATGTATCTCGAAGATAATATCCCACACATTATTATGTTGAGAAAACCAAAATGATACTGCTTTCCAGTTATTGGAATTTGTCTCAATAATATAGTTTATCCTGATTACACCATATAAAGAATATTTCCCGTTCTTGTATGGTAACTGGTTTTTATTTATGTAAGAATCAAAATCCAAACCGCCGAAAAACTAAATCGATATTCCATGAAAACAGGTTTACACTCCTTACGGAAGTGTGTGTGTTCACTGGCCATTGCACTGGCTTTTTATACTCCTTCCTATAGTCAGCTTTCCGCCGGCAATTATTTTGAAGCAGGCATTACTGTCGGCCCGATGGTATTCCTTGGAGACCTGGGTGGTCACTATGGAGTGGGAACTACTTTCCTGAAGGACTATAATATGAATGCAACCAAAATCTCTTTTGGTTTTTATGCGGCAGCACATCCGTCTGAACTGATCGGCATCCGGCTCTCGGCAAATTTTGGAAGTATTGAGGGTGACGATAATTATATAACTGCCAAGGGAGGTGAAGAAGTAGCCAGACTGAACAGAAACCTGAATTTCAAATCAAGCATTACGGAAGCAAACCTGATGCTGGAATTATATCCCACCGTTTTATTTGAAGATGACCCAACGGAAACGCAGGGAAGACTGAGGCCTTACGGGGTAATCGGCGTGGGTGTATTTCATTTTAATCCGATGGGTCAGTATGTGGATCCGAATACATCGCAAACCACCTGGGTATTTCTGCAGCCGCTGCACACAGAGGGAGAAGGATTCGTTTCCAACCGGCCGAATTATCAACTCACACAGCTGAATATACCTATGGGTGTCGGGCTGAAATATTATGTAAGCGAAAAAGTAAACCTGGGATTAGAGCTTTTATACAGAAAGACGTTTACAGATTATATAGATGATGTAAGCACAACTTTTGTGGACCCTGCTGTACTGGCAGCCAATCTGCCCAGCGGAACGGCTACTATTGCAACCGCTATGTCGAATAAGAGTCCCTTGCAGGGAACTATTGGAAGCGGCTACAACCCGGGAGACAAAAGAGGAGACCCGACTCAGAATGACGCTTATTTTACCCTTGGCATTAAAGTCGGCGTACGGCTGGGTAGCAACAACCGGTATGACAACTCAACCCGTTGCCCATTGCTGAGATTCTAAAAATATTTTGTTGATCCGTACCCTTTTTAAAACTGCTATGAAAACAATCCGTGAGAATATCTCTGAAAAATCAAGAAAGGCATTACTGCCTCTTGCATTAATGACAACCACATTGGTTTCCTATGCCGGAAACTCATTGCCCGTTCCGAACGCGGTAATGATCACAAAAAATCTGAACAGTAAAAAGCATAAAGTAAAACTTTTTACGGCATCTGATTATAAAACCCTGTTGTTTACGGTAGATGGAGTAAACGAAAAACGCTACACGCTATTTGTTTTTGACCTGGAGGGTAAACTGGTCATACAGTCTATTATCCTGAACCATGAAACCGGTATTCTCTCCGAACTGGCTGCAGGTACTTACATGTATGAGGTTCTGGCAGATGATACAAAGGTGGAAGATGGTCAACTGAAAGTAAAATAACCCTTAACGCAACCCAATAAGCAGCGGGAGAATTGGTAAGATCCTTTTATCCGAAGGTTAAGTAAAACCTGATCCGTTCCCTATTATTTTGTACCCAAACGGTTTTATTAATAACTCCCGCTTCCCTTATTGGAATTAAATATTTTGGTACTCCCAATGTCCTCAGCAGCCGGCGATGAATAATTGCCGGCTGTTTGTTTTTTTTAATTGGCAGTTGGCGGTTGGCAGTTGGCGGTTGGCGGTTGGCGGTTAGCGGTTGGCGGTTAGCGTTGGGCGTTATGCGTTAAGCCTTGGGCCTTACGCCTGCTTCATTTCCTGCTTCAGAAACTTCGCTGTAAAACTTCTCTTCACACCCAGCATTTTTTCCGGCGGACCCTCAAATAATATTTCACCACCCCCATCGCCGCCTTCCGGACCAAGATCAATCAGATGATCCGCTACTTTAATCACATCCATATTGTGTTCAATGACCAGTACGGTATTGCCGCGGTCAACCAGCTTATTAAGCACATCCAGCAAATGACTGATATCTTCGAAATGCAAACCGGTTGTGGGCTCATCCAGAATATAAAACGTTTTACCGGTTTCCCGCTTCGACAATTCAGTACCCAGCTTGACCCTTTGCGCCTCACCACCGCTCAATGTAACTGCTGATTGTCCCAGGGTGATATATCCCAGGCCCACTTCCTGTAAAACTTTTATTTTCCGGTAGAGGTAATGTACATTAATAAAAAACTCGCAGGCTTCGTCGACCGTCATGTCCAGCACATCGCTAATGGATTTTCCCTTGTACCGGATCTCCAGCGTTTCCCGGTTATATCTTTTGCCATTGCATTTCTCGCAATGCACATAAACATCCGGAAGAAAATTCATTTCAATTACACGCATGCCACCCCCTTCACAAACTTCGCAGCGGCCGCTTTTGACGTTGAATGAAAATCTTCCGGCCGTATAACCGCGAATCTTGGCCTCCGGAATGGATGCAAACAAGGTTCGGATATCCGTAAAAAATCCGCAATATGTGGCGGGATTACTTCTTGGTGTGCGGCCAATCGGTGATTGGTCAATCTCAATCACCTTATCAATATTTTCAAGACCCTTAATGTTTTTATATTCCAGCGGAATTCCCTTGGATCCGTACGCATGATGGCTCAATATCGGGTAGAGCGTTTCATTGATCAGCGTTGATTTACCACTTCCGCTTACGCCGGTAACAACAATAAATTTGCCCAGCGGAAACTGCACATCAATATTTTTTAAATTATTTCCTTTCGCGCCTTTTATCTCGAGCATCTTTCCGTTTCCTTTTCTGCGTTCAGCCGGCAATGGAATTTTCTGATGCCCGTTCAGATAATCCGCTGTGATGGTATTCAGTCTGAGCATCTGGGAAGGTTTTCCCTCGGCTACGATCCGGCCTCCGTGAAAGCCGGCCTTTGGTCCGATATCTATCAGGTAATCGGCTGCCATCATAATGTCTTTATCATGCTCCACAACCAAAATACTGTTACCGATATCACGAAGGTTTTGCAGTGCCAGAATCAGACGCTGATTATCGCGCTGATGCAGACCGATGCTTGGTTCATCCAGGATATACGTTATGCCCTGTAACTGCGATCCTATCTGAGTAGCCAGCCGGATGCGTTGTGATTCTCCGCCGCTGAGTGTTCTTGTACCCCGGTTCAGTGTCAGATAATTCAATCCCACATCCAGCAGAAATTGGAGTCGCTCGCGGATTTCCTTCAGTACATCTTTGGCAATCGTATTCTGCTTATTATCCAGTCTCTTTTCAATATCACTAAACCAGGTTGCCAGTTTATCCAGATTCATGTTACTGAGTTCCGCAATATTTTTTGAGTCAATACGAAACCAGAGGCTTTCCTTCCTCAACCTGGCTCCGCCACAGGAATTGCAGGTTTTCAGTTCCATGTATTTTTCAACCCACAACCGCAGCGAGTCCGTACTCGCAGCACCAAACCATCTTTTTAACATTGGGATCAAACCTTCATATTCCGTGTTCGAATTGGCGGTTTCATTTTCATCAATTTCCAGAATCGAATCCGGTACACTGTCCTGTGTTCCGTAAAGAATCATATTCAGCGCCTTCGCCGGCATATCTTCAATGGCTGTATCCAGACTGAATTTATATTTCCTTGCAAGTTTTTGTACCTGTGTAAATACATAGGCTTCCCGCTCACCCCCCAGAGGTTCGATACCGCCTTCATTTACAGATTTTTTTTTATCCGGGATGATGGCATCGAGGCTGATGCGGTAAACCGCACCCAGTCCCTTGCAAACCGGACAGGCGCCATAGGGTGAATTAAATGAGAAACTATTAGGTGAAGGTTCCTCGTAGCTGATGCCTGTTTCATCGCACATCAGTTGCTTGCTATACTGAACAACCTGGTTACTATCGTTGACCAGTAAAAACATCAGGCCCTTGCCCATATTAAGGGCTGTCTGTACACTCTGGCTCACACGTGTTTTCATATCGGCCGTAACGGCCAGGCGGTCGATCACCACTTCGATATCATGAATTTTATACCGGTCAACCTGCATCCTGGGAACCAGATCCCTGACCTCCCCATCCACACGTACCTTCACAAATCCTTTTTTACGGATATCTTCAAACAACTCCCGGTAATGCCCTTTTCGTCCGCGTACCAGTGGCGAAAGAACAGAGATTTTTTTGTTACTGAATTTCTGAAAAATGTTGGAGACGATTTCTTCTTCGCTGAATTTCACCATGCGCCGGCCGGTATTATAGGAAAAAGCCTGGCCGATACGCGCATACAGTAAACGCAGAAAATCATATACTTCCGTTACTGTACCCACCGTACTGCGCGGATTGCGGTTTGTTGTTTTTTGTTCAATGGAGATGACCGGGCTCAGCCCTGTGATTTTATCCACATCGGGCCTTTCCATGTCTCCGATAAACTGGCGGGCATAAGCGCCGAAACTTTCCATATACCGCCGCTGACCCTCTGCATAAATGGTATCAAAAGCCAGGGAGGATTTACCACTGCCACTGATGCCGGTGATTACCACCAGCTGGTTTTTTGGTATTGAAATATCGATATTCTTGAGATTGTGTACCCGGGCACCGAAAACTTCAATCATTTCTTCCCCGACCACAGGAGACGGACTTTTTACTTCAATCATAATTAAAATGGAATCGCTAAAGATAATAACAAAATATGGGGCTGCTTGTTCCGGGAAATGAGCCGGGCAGGCCGGAAAAATAATTTTTAAAGTCAGTCTGCGTCTTTATCTTTGGGCTAGTTCTTTTACTTGCTTATCAAGAAAGGCTGAGGGTAATGGCCCTGTGAAGCCTTGACAACCTGTCCGCTAATAACAGACAAGGTGCCAATTCCATCCCGGCTGAGCCGGGACAGATAAGTCAGATTCCAGCTTACTAATACTCATCATATTGAAAGCTCTTCTGACCCCGGAAGAGCTTTTTTATTTCCAGCCCCGATGCTCTGGAAGTTT
>Ga0206904_1097_pt1 | contig 22440 bp, 18 predicted proteins | sample Alteio_BWOrgHeat_42_FD_152981 | JGI IMG/M metagenome (GOLD analysis project Ga0206904, IMG submission 152981) | Enriched cells from forest soil in Barre Woods Harvard Forest LTER site, Petersham, Massachusetts, United States -... | ecosystem: Environmental > Terrestrial > Soil > Temperate forest >...
TCCATTTCAAACACTTGCCGCGGCACGTCTTTATTTGCTTCCCGTGCAAAATAAGTGAGCGAGCCATGCAGCTTTACAATTACCGGCACCGAAAGTTTTGGGAATGGAACGGTGGAACTGCAAAAGCGGATATAGTCGTTATAATCGGGCATCTCCACAATATCTATGCGATGCTCCGCGATAAGCTGCTCAAGTTTCACGTGGAACTTGGAGAGGCTTTTCCGGATATCGCGCTGCATTAGCCCGGAGTATTTCAACAACTTTTTAACACCACGGGTAATAACGGACCGTTCATTGACAAGCAACCTGCTATCCCAGCCCATCCGGAAACGATATACCCTTACCCCACCATCAACAAATTCATCCTCGCCGCCATAACCCAAAGTATATAAACCTGCAACAACTACACAATGCCCCTGCTTCGCCATTTCACGGGCCAATAATCGCACGGCAGTGCCGATACCGCCATGCGGCCCGGGGGGGTATTCGTCGCAGAGGTATAAGATATTCATCGGCTTAACAAATGTTTAAAGTTTTGCAGGTGTTGCCTGGTTATTTGTTTGGATAGTATGGCCAACAGCAGATAGATCGCGGTTGCAATAAAAACCCGCAACACGAAATGAACATGGATATACATAACCCCGAAATAGAGAGCTGCTCCCATAGCAATGAACAATATAGCCGGCCGCAAGTTTATCGCAGTGATCTGTTTGTGAACAAGCCCATAATACAAACCGCCTTGCAACACGGTGGTCACAAAAAAAGCGATCGCGGCCCCGTTCCCTCCCAGTATGGGTATCAAAATTATATTTAATAGAATGTTGACCACCGCACAGGCAATGGTGATCCCGGTAACAGCTTTGTATTTTTTTGCGCTAAAACTTAACGACCATAGCATATTGATAAAAAGCAATAAAGGGATACATAAAGATAGTATGCCAAATTGCAACGTGTTCGCATCTCCATATTTGCCTTTGGTGATCAGCGTAATTAAGGGTGTCCATAAAATATTAAGGGCTAAGGGTATCATCACGGCAAAAAACATCTCCACCCGGACGAACGAGTTGATCAGCTCCTGCTGAACAGCATCGGGTCTGTTATTCAAAGACATTAAACGCGACAGGCGGGGCAGTATCACCGGCGCTATAATGAATATCGGCAAGCGGGCCAGCTCAAATGCCCGGTACGCAAAGCTGTAATCGGCCAGTACCACATTGCTGGCCATAACGCCCAGCAGTATCCAATCCATCCGCGATAAGCTTATATCAAATATGACCGACAGGTATTGTACCGATGATTCTTTAAGCAGTTTAGTATAAGCCTTGAAGCGTACTTTGAAACTAAAATTGGTTTTGCTGATGATGTAAACAAGCAGACAAAGCAACTCGAATGCCGAGGTGCAGATCAATATGATCATCACTGTTCGTATACTGAGCACCTTGGTTTGCAACAAAAGATAGGCAGCAACTATTTTACCAACGTTGCTAATAACCGCGATGATACCATAAGGTGTGAACCTTTCCTTGGCATTTAAATATTGTTTTAGCGGTGTGCCGATATAGATGAGTCCCTGCGCGGTGAAGAACCAGGGGAGCAAGCGATAAATGCTTTCGTTTTTTAAAATACCGCTCAATATCAACAGCAGCAAAAGCACGACGAGGAACCCGGCAACTGCATGCGCAAAAAAAGCCGCAGCCGACCAGTCCGACCTATCGGAAGCAGCTATCCTTCGTACCACGACCTGTTCCAGGCCAAAGCCAAGTAATGTGGTGATGAGGAGGCAAACCGCATTCATCCAGCTGATCAGGCCAAAGCTATCCTTTGATAAATAGATGGAAATAAAGTAGAAGAATACGCTGCCCAGCACCTGCACCGCAACGGCTTGCATCCCCGATGAAAATATCCTGGTAAATAATTTGTTTTTGATCAACGCCGCAGGTTATTATGCTATCCGCTTAACCATACGTGCCGTGTAGAGGCTTAGTTGCCCGCATAGCATTTTAAGTGACCAAATATCTGCCGACTTACCCACACAGGCAACCAATTCATTTTTTGAAGCGTATCGGAATAGACGAACCGATGCTGGAAAAGCGCTCCCGGTTTTGCCTAACTACAACGCACGATGAACTTTAAAGCCGCTGATATTCCACTTAAAAAACTGGCCGGTTTTGCCGATTGGAAGCTGCTGGCTTTTTTGGTGCTGTTTATGGATGTGAAGCTGGTTGTTAAAGTTGTTGCTATTGTGCTGATGTACCTTACGCAATTTGATCTCAGGTTCGGCTTCCGTTTTAAAAACTCAAGGTTGCCCCTTTTTTACCTTTTAGTTATTGGCATTGCGGTATTGAACGGCTTGCTGTACAAAAGCTATTTTAATTTGAGGTATGATCTGGTTTTTGTCACCGGCATCGGGTTTTGGCTGTTGTGCATCCTTGCCCTTCATCAGGTCAAATTATCGGTCGAGAAAAACACAGCAGAGGTACTGCATAACACCATCCTGGCTTTTTTCGTGCTTAATGCAGCAGTAACAGCCTTTAACCTGTTCAGCATCATTGCCGAGATACACACCATTAACCCATACCTGTACCAGGGACAAAACCAAAAGTACTTTATCGGCACTGGCGATTATATCAAAGGCATCACGTTCGATGTTTCGATAACTAACGCCGTACTCAACGCTCTCGGTGTTATTTATTTCCTGATCCGTAAGAACGCGCTGATGCAGCTGATATGTATGGCGGCCCTGTTGCTTTCGGGCAGTAATGCAGTGAACCTGATGCTGACGGGCATATTGGTGCTGCTATTCCTGTTCAAGAGCACCAAAGATCAGAAATGCCTTATTGCCATTTGCGTAATGTTTTTGGCTGTTTTTATGATCAACGTTTCGCCGCAGAACAGCAACTACGCGGCCAACGCTTTTAATAAGCTATTTCATAAGGACAAGCGCGTGATCCTGGTAAGTACGCACACTACGCCAATACTACAAGCTGCCATCAATTTATCGAAAACAGAAGAGGAGCAAAAAAAAATAGCAACGCATTATCTGGATAGTATAAGTCTGCTCAGGCGGTCAAAAGCCATGCCTGCCTCGGGTAAGGTCATCGAGCCCGACCTGCCACGGCCTAACCTGGATAGCAAGCCCTATTGGGAAGCACCCGACACCACACCCATGCGGCGCATTTTGCTGCAGTTCATTGCGGTGAACAGGTCAGAGCTGCCGATCTCGGCAGTTGGTCATAAACCCGGTATGCTACCCGGAAAGGTAATAGCCCTGCAACAGGTAACGGACTTTTTACTGCAACATCCGTTCAAAATGCTGACCGGCGACGGGCTCGGTAACTTTTCGTCAAAGGTCGCCTTCAAAGCGACCGACCTCGGGTTCAACGGCAATTACCTGGCAAAGTATGTTTATATCAGCAAGGACTTTCTGACCCATCACCTGGATATATACCTGCATTTTTTTAGCGAGCAGCCAGAGCTTCACTCCATTCTTAACGACCCTAACTCGGTCTATTTTCAATTATTGGGCGAGTACGGCCTGATGGGGCTGCTGGCTTTTTGCGTGTTTTATCTCTGGTATTTTTTGCGGCATTATCACAAGTTGAGCTACGGTATTCCGATACTGCTTTTTGTGCTGGGCATATTTTTCCTGGAGTACTGGTTCGAGCAGTTATCCATAATGGTATTTGTTGAACTGCTGTTGCTGGTGAACATTAAGGATGCGGGCCATAAAACGATCACAACCTGATGGAAGCTAAACCTCAAATAACCGTTCTGATGCCGGCATATAATGCTGAAAAGTATATAGCCGAGGCGATCTCATCTGTATTGGGTCAAACCTTTGCCGACTTTGAACTGGTTATTGTTAATGATGGGTCCACCGACGATACGCTGACGATCATCAGGTCTTTTGATGACAAACGCATAGTTGTGATCAGTCAGCCCAACCAGGGTGTGGCCGCGGCGCTGAACACCGGACTACAACATGCCCGTGCGCAATACATAGCCCGTTTTGATGCCGACGATATTTGCCATCCGCAGCGTTTGAAAAAGCAATACCACTTTCTACAGAACAACCCCGAATATATTTTAGTAGGCAGCGATGCCGATTACATTTTAGAGAACGGTGATCTGCTGTTCCACTTTAAATGCATCGCGCATACGCACGAAGAGATCCTGCAAAAGCTTTATTTCTATTGCCCCTTTGTGCACCCCGCGGTGATGTACAAAAAAGAAAGCGTTTGCCGTGCCGGCGGCTACCCTGCCGATGCGCACAATTTTGAAGACTATTTATTGTGGACCGCCATAGCCCGCGCGGGCAAGCTTTACAATATAGCCGAGCCGCTGATCAAATACCGGCTCAATGCAACATCGGTAACTATTGACGAAAAGTGGCGCGGCAGGGAGTTCCGCCGGTTGAAGCGGGAGGCCATTCTGCGTGGCTCGGTAACTGCCGAAGAGGGTGAAAAGCTACTGGCCATTATTAAGGACCAGGACGTACAGCATATCAAAGAAGGCGCGTACCATGCCCTTTGCGGGAAGAAATTTTTGGCCAATAACTATCAGCCCGAAAAGGCGCGGCAGCATGTTAAAAAGGCCATCAGCATACATCCTTTCCGACTTGATAATTACCTGCTGTACACGCTTAGCTATTTGCCCGAAAGGTTCATTTTATGGCTGCATCAAAAAAGCCCTAACCGATTATGAGAATAGCATTAATAACCCGGTCGACTTTATTTACCGTTCCCGGTGGGGATACGGTACAGATCGAGCAAACTGCCCGGCAATTGGTAGCGATGGGAGTTGATGTGGACATTAAGCGGGCCGACGAACAAATAGAGTATTATAAATACGATCTGCTGCACTTCTTCAATATCACCCGGCCTGCTGATCTGTTGCGCCACAGCCGGTCGGGTAAACCATTTGTGGTATCCACTATTCTATGCGACTACAGCGAATACGATAAACATCACCGTAAGGGTATAGGTGTGCTTTTTAGCTATATGCCCGACGAGTGGGTGGAGTATGCCAAAACCATGGGACGCTTTTTGCTTGGTCGCGATAAACTGGTAAGCATTGATTATGCCTGGAAAGGCCAGCGCAAAAGCATCAAAGAAATATTGAACCGCGCCACCCTGATCCTCCCTAATTCGGCATCCGAATATGAGCGCGTTGCGACTACTTATGTTTGTAACCCTAAATATATGGTTGTACCAAACGGTATTGATACAAAAACTTTTGGGCAACAGGGCAATGCCGATCGCGATGAGCAACTGGTGTTATGCGTTGCCCGGATAGAAGGCATTAAAAACCAGGTGAACCTGATCAAAGCGTTAAATAACACCCGGTTCCAACTATTGCTTATCGGCTCACACTCGCCGAACCAGGTTGCCTATTATCGGGAATGCCGCAGCCTTGCAGCCGGCAACATCCGGTTCATTGACCACATACCCCAACAACAACTGGTTTCTTACTATCAAAAAGCTAAAGTACACATACTGCCCAGCTGGTTCGAAACTACCGGCCTAAGCTCGATAGAGGGCGCGGTTATGGGCTGCAACATTGTGATCACCGATAAGGGCGATGCTAAAGAATATTTTGGCGCGGATGCGTTTTACTGCGACCCATCATCGCCGCAAAGCATATTTAACGCTGTAGAGCGGGCAAGCGCTGCCGATGCTAACGAAACACTTCGCAATAAAATATTACAACAATACACCTGGCAGCAAGCTGCAAAACAAACCCTTAAAGCATACCAACAAACTATCGTATGAAACTTAGAATAGCAATATTAGGCACACGTGGCATTCCCAACCATTATGGCGGGTTCGAACATATTTCCGAATATGTGTCGGCTGGGTTGGTAAACCGCGGCCATTCAGTTACGGTTTATAATTCGCACAATCACCCGTATCAGCAAAGTACCTGGAACGGGGTCGACATTATGCACTGTTACGATCCCGAATACGCCATTGGTACCGCCGGGCAGTTTGTTTACGACTATAACTGCTTACGCGATGCCCGCAAAAAGAAATTCGACGTGGTGTTGCTGATGGGCTATACCAGCAGTTCGGTATGGGGAAGGTTATATCCCAACGAAAGCGTGATCATTACCAATATGGATGGCATGGAGTGGAAACGCTCTAAGTACTCAAAACCTGTACAGCAGTTTTTAAAATATGCCGAAAAACTGGCCGTAAAATACAGCGACTATTACATTAGCGATGCTATTGCCATTAAGACCTATCTGGGTGAAAAATATGGGATCGATAGCCGGTACATCCCTTACGGTGCCGACCTGCTTACGGCCGATGAAAAACAGGAACAGCCATCGCAAACTGTAAACCCCGATTATTTTTTGCTGATGGCCCGCATGGAACCGGAGAACAACATCGAGACCATACTGGAAGGCTTTAACAACAGCAATTCCAAAAAGGATTTTAAGGTATTGGGCGACACCTCCAACCGTTTCGGAAAGTTCATTACCAACCGCTTTAAGAACGACGACCGCATACAATTCCAGGGAGCGATATTTGACAATGTTAAAGTACGGGCGCTGCAAAACAACTCGTACCTGTACTTTCATGGGCACAGCGTTGGTGGTACCAACCCATCGCTTTTGGAGGCCATGGCCAGCGAGGCTTTGATAGCCGCGCACAACAACCCGTTCAATAAAGCGGTACTTAATTCGGACGCGTTCTATTTTAACGATTCGACCGAGGTTCGCCACATTGTTGAGACCGTACAACGCGACGAGGCCGGCAGCCGTATGGTGCAGAATAACCTGCAAAAAATACAATACCAGTTCAACTGGGAAAACATTATCGATCAGTACGAAGAGTTTATTATCGACTGCTATTATCATTTAAATCATGCGAAAGCTTTTCTTCATTGATGATAGCCTGGCCAATAAAATAAGCTACTATCATTTATTGCTATTACTGATCAGCCTGCCGTTCGACTATTTTTATAGTCATGTGATCATTATAAGCTTTACTATACACACGCTTATCCAGTTCAAAAAAAGCGCGGTAAAGCCCATGTTGACATTGCAGAATGTTGTGTTAGTGTCCGTATTCATGATCACGCTGATCTGTACAACATACTCGGCTTATAAAAAAGAGGCTTATACTGAATTGGGACGCCAGATAGTTATCCTGATATTTCCATTATTGTTCTGCATCAACCCGCTCGATATCCGCAAATACAAAACACAATTACTGCTTGGCTTTGCACTATATTGTACCGGTACAACCCTATACCTGTTTGCCGATGCCTTCCGGGTCATCAGGTACTATCACTATCCGGTCAGCACCATCTTTTCGCACGCTTTCACCAATCACAATTTTTCGAACCCTATCGGCATGCATGCTACTTTTTTGTCGCTGCAGCTGGGTTTGGCATTGATCTATCTATTGGCTATCGTGGTTAAAAAAGGAGCTTGGTCAACGAGGATATTTTATGCGATCTGTTGTTGTATACTCACCGCGGGCCTTATCCAACTCTCATCAAAATCGGTATTCGCGGTGGTTTTCGTGGTCGTTAACTTTGGCTTTCCGATATTTATATTGCATGGGCGAAAGCGCATCATGTTTTTAGTGGCGGCTATTGGGGTGTCGGCCGTCTTGCTTGTCAGCATATTCAATATCACTACATTTAGAGAGCGTTATATAAAAGATCTTACCGAAGACCTTTCTCGGACACCTGCCGAAGGGACCCTCGACTCGCGCATAGAACGCTGGGGGGCATCCGTGCATCTCATTGGCCAGTCGCCTATTGTGGGACATGGTTCAGGTTCGGAGCTTCCGTTGCTTAAAGACGAGTTTTTTAAACGCAAGCTGTATAACTCCTTTTTGAACGGATTAAATTCGCACAACCAGTATTTAAGCTTTTTGCTGAAGTCGGGGGTATTAGGGTTGCTCGTTTACCTGTTTACCCTGGCTTATGGGTTCAGCAGGGCGTTCAAAACTAAGGATATTGTATTTGTCGCGTTCATGCTTTTAATAGCTATTGTCTCGCTATCCGAGAACATACTTGATGTGGATAAGGGCACTATGTTCTATGGCTTTTTTTACTCTTTTTTTATTTTCTCGATGCCAAAGCTAAATCCCTACGCGACCTGCTATACCGATCCGATAAAAAGCGAATTTATTTTACCTGAAAAGCAACCAGTTGAATAGTTTAACCGTGTTAGTATATAGATCAATTGTAGTTTAATTACCGTAGTTCGATCTTCACGAAAAGGCGCTGAATAACAGAGGGTCCGCTATGTTACCAGGCGCCTTTAGTGAAGGTCTGTTGAAATACGAACTGATCTTGATAAGCACAACTTAGACAAATTAAACCCGTTCAAATTGTCAGACATCAAAAAAAATATCTTAGCAACGCTCGCTTATTTTGATGTGTTCAATTACCCATTAACACAGGCGGAGATCTTTTTATTTCTGGCTAACCGATATGATGGCACGGTGTTCCGTACGGCCATTAACTGCCTTACCGGCGAAGGCACCATTTATAAATTCGACAATTTTTACAGTTTAAAAAACGATAGCAATATAGCCCTGCGCCGCAGCAAGGGTAACCGCAAGGCGGCCGAACTGATCAAAATAGCCGAAGGCGTTGGCCGCTTACTGATCCGCTTTCCTTATGTGCGGGGTATCGGTATCTCCGGTTCCCTGTCAAAGAATTATGCGGATGAGCAGTCGGACATCGACCTGTTCATCATTACCTCGGCGAATCGTTTATGGATAGCCCGTACGCTGATGCATTTTTTTAAGAAGGTGACCTTCCTGGTAAACAAGCAGCACTTTTTTTGCATGAACTATTTTATTGACGAAGAAGGGTTGGAGATAGTAGAAAAGAATATTTACACCGCTACCGAAATTGCCACGCTGATGCCGTTAGAAGGAGATACCGCTTTCGAGAGATTTTACGCGGCCAATGCCTGGACCAGGATCTACCTGCCCAATAATTGCATGCGGATAGCCTCGGCAAAACCATTGAAGGACAGCCCGCTTAAACGTACCGCAGAGTTTTTATTGAACAACCGACTGGGTACATTTATTGATACCTGGCTGATGAAAAAGACCGCCAGCCGCTGGCTCAAAAAATCGCAACAGAAAAAGTTGAATACCCGTGGCATTATTATGGGAATGGATGCCGGTAAGCATTGCGCCAAGCCAGACCCCAAGAACTTTCAGCATAAACTAATCGGTCGTTATCAGAGCAAAATTGACCAGCTGTTGCAACAGTACGAAAGCAGTTTGGTGCATAGCTAATAGATCGCGCAAAGGCGCGTAAGGCGCTAAGGTAAGGTCATTTCTTTTGCAGCGATATGATGTAATAATCACCGATATACTTCCACGGCCATTTGGTCTTTAGAGCATCTTCTTTAGCTTTCAGATAGCGATACGCGCGCGGGTGTTTTTCCGCAAAACCCTCTATGTACGATGGCGGTACTATGGTGCACAAACCTTCGATACCCAACAAGGTATAGTTGTTTTTTAACCGTTTGGTGATATACGACGGGTTGTAATACCAGCAGGTAAAGTAGGTATCTTCAACACGGGCCTTTGTGCCTTTGCTGCTGAAGAAACGTCGTGTGGCTGTTTTCAATTTGCCTTTGAAGATCAGCAGCGTTTCCCATAAACAAAACTTCGGGAGTAACACCAGAGTTGCTATTCCACAGGGTTTTAATAAGGGTGCGAACGAAGCCAGAACCTTATCCAGTTCTCCGGTGCAATTCAAACCTGCGAAATTCGAAAATATCAGATCATATGGACCGCGCTGTTGCAGGTCATCCAAATGAGTGAACGAACAAAATTCAGTACTTACCTTATCCTGCAAACCGGCTTGCTGCACCTTAAGTTTGAGTTGGTTTTGCATTCCTTCTGCAATATCAGTGGCATGTACTTTGTGCCCTTGCCGGGAGAAGAAGATGGCATCTTCGCCTGTGCCGCTATTGAGTTCGAGGATATGGCTTTCCGGTTTTAAGAAACGCAATACGTGTGTTCTTACCCTATCGCGTTTATAGTTCACGATGGTATTAGCCGAATAGATCTCGTCAAATACCGCGGCCTGTTTGCTGAACGCAGACGCTGCAGCTTCTTCGTTTATATGGCTTGCGGCGGACGTCATGCTGTGGCCCTTTCTGTTTGTGCGAGTTTATATTTTTCTATCAGCGTCAGCGGCGCGTAATACAACAATGATGCGGCTTTTTTGATCGTATTTCCGCTTATCGTCAACGGGTGTTTAAACAGTTTGATCAAACTATCGATAGCCAGATGCTGATGATAATTTTGATGTACATACTTATGCAATTGCTTGTAAAAAGCAGGCGGGTAGGTATTCCTGAACATCAGCGCCATTTCGTTGGAGTCGGTCCAGTTGGTTTTCTTTTGCAATTCTTCTTTTACCCGCTGATAAAAAACGGTTCCCGGTAAGGGGTACGATACCGATATGCCGATCTCGCAAGGCAACAACTTACTGATCATATCAATGGTCAGTTCAATATCCCCTTTCGTTTCGCCGGGATAGCCGAATTGTATAAAGAATGATGGTTTGATATGGTGTTTTTTTAACAATTGCGTAGCCGTGTGGATCTGATCGATGGTAGTGCCTTTGTCCATCGCGTCGAGTATCCTTTGCGACCCGCTTTCGGCGCCTATCCAGGCATTGTCGCAGCCAGATGCGGCCAGCGCTTCTATCTGGTCATCCTGCAAAAGCAGGTCGGCACGGGTTTGAATTTTGTATCTGAATTTAAGATCCTCTTGTTTTACCAAACGGGCAAACTCCTGCACCCAGCCGGGTTTTAAACCAAAAATATCATCGCAGAACCAGATATGGTCTGGCTGGTAATGTTGTTTCAGCAATTTAATTTCTTCGATCACATTTTCGGCGCTGCGCGAATTATAGCGGTTGCCGTAAATAGGCTTAGCGCACCAGTTACATTTAAAAGGACAGCCGCGTGTGGTGCCGATATTCATAGAAAAATAACCTTTGCTTTTTAACCATGCTTTGCGGTATGGCTCAACATCCACAAGGTCCCAGGCAGGCAGGGGCAATTGATCGAGGTTTTTTAATACAGTTCTTGCTGTCGTTTTCCTGATGGTATCGTTCTCTATGAATGCCAGACCGGCAATATCATCGTAGTTTTTAACGCCGTTCTTAATAGCATCGGCCAGTTCGAGCAAAGTAATTTCTGCCTCGCCTAATAGAACAAAGTCGGCACCCTGGCGTAGGTATTGATCGTAACGATCGGTCGAGTCGCTACTTGAGACAATAACTGTGCAACCTTTTGCTTTGGCCAGTTCACACATTTTAAAAGCCGCCTCGCGCATATTGGTAAGGCACATTTTGGTGAGATAGTTAAACCCGTCGTCGTAGATCACAAAAAGATCGGGTTGGTGCTCGGCTAAGGCTGGTATGATATCTTCGGCAGCGTGTGCAAACATGGTATCGAACAGCGATACTTCGTAACCATTCTTTCGCATCAATGCGGCGGCATATATGGTGCCCAACGGCGCATAGGGTTGGCCTTGTTCCCACTGTTTGGGATCGAACCTTAAAAAATACGAATGGGTAAAAAGTATCTTTTTCATGTTCAATTGAGGCTGGTCCGGGGCGAAAGATTCAACGAGCATACACACTTAACACAGGTTGGATCAGTAGCCATGTTTAACGTGGTGCGAAAGTTAAGTGATGCTTCATTGTTCAGGATATCCGTCAATTCGGCATCGCGAATATTGCCTACAACATCGTGAAAAAAGCAGGGCCGTACAGCACCGTCGGCCTCCACAACTGCCGATACCCAAGGCGCGTTACATTTTTTGAAAGGGAAAGAATTGAGGTTGTAAAATGCTGCGTAATAACGATAAATATCCTGCAATTTTTGAGCATTTTCTGCTATAAAGCTATCGTTTTTTGTTCGTTTTTGGTTAATTAGTTCGATAATTTGTTGCATTGCAGGCAACTCATTTTCGCTCAGTAAGATCTCGTGCTGCCGGGGTTCGGACCAGGCGGTTTGCCGGTTGAAGGCCTCGCTGCTTACGTCGGCAGGCAAAAAGCTCACCTGGTCCAATCCCATTTCTTTAGCTGCTTTGATGATGCCCTCCCAGTTGCGAAAATTCAGCCGGTGTATCACACAACGCCCTGTAATTTTGTAGTTAGGGTCGATGGCTTTGATATGCTGCACACCTTCGCGCAACTTTTTGAACGCGCCGGGAATATTACGTATAGCATCGTGCAATGCTTCATCTCCATCTATCGATACAATGATATCATCAACCCATTGAAGCAGCTGATCGGCATTGTGTTTTAGCGTTAGCCCGGTCGAAAGCAAGCTGATGCTGATCTTCTGCTTTTTCAATATCTCGCACAGCTTGAAAAAATTCTTATTCAACAACGCCTCCCCTCCCGACATCAGCACCTGTTGCGTGCCTAATTTTTTTAATGAGGTAAGTAATTCGCTTACATCGGCCTCGGTTAGCTGTTTCAGATTTTTATTGTCTTTCCAGATATCGCACATCACACAGCGACAATTGCAGGCGCTGTGTGGCATTAATATCACCACAGGCAACGCTGTTATCACGTGTGTTTTTAGCGTCCGGTAACGGTTATATGTATCAAGTATCGAGTGCATGCGTCTCTGTTAAAATCCCTGTATCTCCGGCTGGCGGTACCGCCATAACCTGTGCAGCAGTTTTATTTCGTATGGGTAGTGGAACACGTTGATGTTATACCGCAAACCGGCAAGGAACCTGATGGCCCTACGTTTCATACTGTTCATCCTGATATCGGTCACGGTCGGATAATAGCCATTGAGCACGGTCTCAAAATTTCTGATCTTATCGATCATCTCGGGTGTTAGCCAGGGTGTAAGCGGGTTTTTGCGCAGATCGAAACTTTCCCAGGCCGGGCTTATCCAGTCTTCCAGCTTTTCGGGGAATTTAAATCCGCCGGCTACTACCTCCTCATAAAGTTCAGATCCTTCGGTAGGTACCGGGCTGTAGGTGTACATCACGATCTCGGTCTTGGGGTTGATCGCTTTTATTTTTTTAATAAAGTTGATATCAAAATCGATCTGGCTGTTCACCTTTTCGGGAGTTGCGGCTGGCGTGCCCAAAACAAACGAGTACTCGGGTATGATGTCGAACTTTTTTAACCTTTCGGCGAAAGCCAGAATTTGCGCACCGGTTTGGGTGCCGCCTTTATCCATTTGTGCCAGCACTTCGTCGTTGCCGCTTTCGGCGCCAAAAAAAATGCACTTGCAGCCAGCTTCGCGGATCAGGGCCAACGATGCATCCGAGTATTTCGCCATGGTATCTATCCGCGCCATCCCCCACCAGGTCATGTTCTCATCTTTCACCAGCTTTGAAAACTCAACCGCCCTTTTTTCCGACACAAAAAAGTTGTTATCGTGAAACTCGATGGCATCTGCGCCCCAGGTATCTTTAATATATTTTACGTCACGGTAAACCGTTTGTGCCGATTTTGCCTTCCAGCGCGCTTCGTAAATGGGCACCACAGCGCAGAACGAGCAGGTGAACGGGCAGCCAATGCTGCTGTGGTAAGCAAAGGTTTTCTCGCCCAGGTAGGTTTTGCCGAGGTACTTCTCCATCGGGTAAAACCTGTTCAGTTGATGATAAGGCAGCGGTGGCAACGAATCCTGGTCTATCAGGTCCTCTTTGGTATTTTTTACGATCTGCCCGTTGGCTTTGTAGATCAGGTTTTTGATGAACTCGTAGGGCAGAAAGTTCTCCAGCGCATCCAATAATTTCGGAAAACAATTATCGCCCGGACCGTTGATGATAAAATCGACATAGCCAGACTCCAGCACCACTTTTGAATGATTTGAGGGAAAATATCCGCCCCAGATCATCGTGGTGTTCTTGAACTTTTCTTTGATCGCTTTGGCTATCGGGATGGCCTGCCTCAATTGCGGACCGGGCATTACGGTAAAGCCCAGGTACTTGAACTCGCCGGTTGCCAGGTAGTTCATAATGGTGGCGGCAGCATCCGTTTCGCGGTTACCATCAACAATTACCCATTCATATTTCCCCTCAACCGAAGCGGCGATATTGAGAATAGAATTGGGTATCCTGAAAGTGGCGTTAGCGCTTTTGGGATTGAATAACAAAACTTTATTCATGGGGCGTTCAGTGATGCTGTATTTACAGTACGTTACGCTTAAAAGCCCGGTTGCCTTGCCAAAAAATAAAAAGCGTGGCAACCAATAACAGCCACCTGCCGTATTGTTTTTAAAGCCCTTTCTCCTGATCTAAACTAAAGAACGCCGTGCTGCAAACCATCAAAAACTTTATCCGCCAAAAGGCAACGCCAACAGAAAAGGGCTCTGTTGAGGCTTATAATCTGTGGGCGGATAGCTACGACGATCAGCCCGATAACCTGATGTTTTACCTGGACAGCCGTGTGTTTACCGGGTTTTTGAACAGGTTAGATCTGCAGGGAAAAACTGTGGCCGATATTGGTTGCGGTACGGGCCGCCATTGGCCGATATTATACCAGATGGGAGTTGGCGAGTTGACCGGTTACGATGTTTCGGAAGGGATGCTGCACCGGCTGCATATCAAATTCCCGGATGCTGAGTTGGTTAAAATTATTGACAACGATTTTTTAACAGTTGTGCCCGATGATACTTACGATGCCATCATATCCACACTAACTATCGCCCATATCGAGGATCTGCAAGCGGCTTTGCTGGAATGGTGCCGTGTATTGAGACAGGGAGGCGATATCATCATCACCGATTTTCATCCCCTGGCCCTGGCCGCTGGCGGTCGGCGCACTTTTCAGCATCATAACCAACTGATCGGTATTGTTAATCATGTACACTCGATAACCGGCCTTAAAGAGCTCTTTATTAACAACGGTTTTGAAGTAGTTGACGAAAGAGAGACGGCCATCGACGCATCTGTAAAGCACTACTACGAAAAGCAGAACGCCCTGCACGTTTACGAAAAGTTTTATGGCAAGCCCATGATCTGGGGCATACACTTAAAACGGAAGCAATGCTATTAAGCGGAGTTAAAATATATGGCCGTGGCGATGACGTGTTCAACATCCTGATAGATACGGGGAAGATCGCGGAGGTATCTGTTGATCCAGTCACTGTAAAAAACGATACGTTATGCTTAACCTTTAATAACACGCTGGCTTTCCCGGGCCTGATCAATTCGCACGATCATCTCGACTTTAACCTCTTCCCGCAGCTTGGCGACAGAACCTATAACAACTATGTTGAATGGGGCGAGCACATTCAAAAAAACTATAAAGAGCAGATAGCGGCCGTTCTCAACGTCCCGCAGCATTTGCGTACACAATGGGGTATTTATAGAAACCTGCTTTGCGGCATTACCACGGTAGTTGATCATGGCGAACAGCTAAAAATAACCGACCCGCTGATCACCGTATTCAACCATTGCCAAAACCTGCATTCGGTAGCTAACGAACCCCATTGGAAATTAAAGATCAACAACCCGGTTAAAGTTAATATACCTGTTGTGATGCATGTCGGCGAAGGTTCTGACCATCGGGCTTATGCGGAAATAAACGAACTGCTACGCTGGACACTCATCAAACGCAAACTTATTGGCGTACATGGTGTGGCTATGAAATTAAGCCAGGCAAGTAGTTTTAATGCGCTGGTGTGGTGCCCAGATTCTAATTACTTTTTATTGAATAGAACCGCACGGGTAGATCTGCTGAAACATTACACCCATATTTTGTTCGGCACCGATTCGACCCTATCAGCAACCTGGGATATATGGGAACATCTGCGGCTGGCGCAAAAAGCCAATATGCTCCGCGATCCCGAACTGTATGAAACACTAACAGTTAATCCCGCGAAAGCGTGGAAATTGAACGCCGGCAAATTAGCACCCGGCAAAGATGCCGATATAGTGATCGCTAAAAACAAACAAGGCTCTTTCTTTTCTACTACGCCCGCCGATCTGCTGCTGGTTATTCATCAGGGTAATATTCGTCTGTTTGATGAAGAATTGTACAGCCAGATAGAAGATAAAAGTTTGTTCAGCAAAGTTTATGTAGGTAACTGCTGTAAATACGTTCAGGGCGATCTGCCGGGGTTGATAGCCCAGATCAAACAATATTACCCCGAAGCGGACATCCGCGTTGATGTGCAAAAACGAGAAGTGGCCGCCTGATCTTTAAGCAGATGAATATCGCCCAACGCATATACAACAAAGTGAACCGCGAACTCAAATACGCGGGGCATGATCTGCTGCAGGCATCGGGTGCGGGAAACCGTTTTTACCGGGATGCACGGGGAAGCCACATCATGATCTATCATGGTATCAGTCCGCAAAATTACAGCCGCTTTAACCCGATATTTTTGAGTTTGATAACCTTTGAGCAGCACCTTTTATTTTATAAAAAACACTTCAATATCGTATCATTAGATGATCTTTACCAGCATCGGGTAAGCGATAGCCGGTTCAATGTTTGCCTCACGTTCGATGATGGTTTTGCCAATAATTACCACTATGTATTGCCTTTGTTAAAGCAACACAATATACCGGCTACCTTTTTTGTGACCGCCATCCGCCATGCCGGGTACGACGTTCTGTGGAACGACTTTTTAACCATTGTAAGTAAGAACGGCCCGGCTACGTTAAACTATAAAAACGCGGTTTATCATAAGAACAAATACAACCGTTATGTATCCCGCGAAAGCGGTATAAGCCTGGCGCAAGATCTGAGAAAGACCGGGTTCGGCGAAAAAATGGAGTTGCTGCAGCAGCTGTATCACTATAACCCTTTTCGGGAGAACGGTTTTGACAACGATCTCTGGCTTCAATTAACCGAAGATCAGATCCGCGAAATGGCGGCTTCGCCGTTGGTAACCATTGGCGCGCATGGCTACTATCATAACGATCTGGCGCAACTCGGCCAGGAGGACGCCGTCGCAGAAATGCGGCTATCAAAACAATATCTCGAGAACCTGATCCAAAAACCGGTAGACAGCTTAGCTTTCCCTTATGGCAGCTATAACGCGCAGGTAGTTGATGCTGCTAAAAAGATCGGGTACCGGCAATTGCTGGCGATGGACTTTGAGCACCCTGAGGATCATGATGATCCCGTATTGAAAGAGCGGTTGACCATCCATCCTTACATATCGGTAGCCAATCAGATGCGCGCCACAGTGACCGGAAGTTATGGACTATAGCACTCAACCCCCTGAATATTTTATAGAACGCCTGGGCACTCATAACCTTGGCGATGTTGACCGTTTGCATGCCATAGTTTATGGCAAGAAAGCCGCGCCCGGTTATTTCAAAAAAAAATATGATACTGCTTACACTGGTGTGCAATACGTTGGTTATTTAGCCTATGATGGTGACCGTGAGCCTCTGGCATTTTACGCGGTGATCCCTTGCTTTTTAAAGTACGATGAGCGCCTCGTGCTTGCTGCGCAATCGGCAGATACCATGACCAACCCTAATTTTAGGTTCAAGGGATTGTTTGTTGAACTATCGAACCTAACTTTTAAACTTTGTCGCCAGGAGGGGATCTTTATTGTATTCGGTTTTCCTAACCAAAACTCGTACCACGGAGCGGTGAATAAACTTAGCTGGCAACTCACCGAGACCTTACATTATTTCAGTATACCTGCGGCCCGGTTCTCGTTGGAAGGCCTTGCCGCAAAGCACCCTTTACTGACGAAACTATACAAACGCTATACTGCCCGCATCCTCCAAAAATATTTATTGCCGCAAAATGGCATCGCCAACTCGCTGATCGCCGAAGGCTTTGCAGGGGTAGATCGTTCGGAGGCTTATTTAGCTTATAAAACCTATAGCCCCACCATGGTGATACGATTGCGTAAAGCGACGGTATGGTGTAAAATAAATAACGGCTTGACCGTTGGCGATATTTTGTTGGATACCAGCGACATTGACCTGGTAATAGCCGAATTGAAAAAGCTCGCAAGGAAACTTGGATCAAAGCAGATCGTTTTCCAGGCAAGTCCGGCTTCGCGGTTATATGCTTTGCTATCGGTCACACATCAACCCAAGCCGTCGTTCCCGGTGTTGTTCCAAAATTTCGACTCCGGTTTGGATCTCGACAGCATCAAATTCACGTTCGCAGATATTGATATTTTTTAAGCCCGGCCCTAATGAAATTTGTTTTTGCCTCATACATTGATAGTCCCGGTTTTAGCGATCCGCAAAGCTGGCTGAAACGCATTAATGGCTATACGGGCATATTGGAGGCCTTGGCAAAAAACCACGAAGTGATCAGCATTGAACATATTGATCACGAAGGTGTGTTGATCCACAAGGGTGTTGATCACCGCTTCAGGCGTTTTACAAAAGCCGGGCACTATTTGCCCTGCGCCATGAACCGCTTTATAAAAAAACAAAAGCCCGATGCCGTGTTCATACACGGATTGAACAAACCACTCCAGGTCATTCAATTACGCCTGATGTTGGGTAAAAACACGCCCATCATCATACAAACCCACGCCGAACAGCCCTTTTCGGGGATACGGAAGCACCTGCAAAAAGTGGCCGGCAAGTGCATCAACGCTGTGTTATTTGCTTCGCGCGAAATGGGCATGGACTGGGTAAACCAAGGCAACCTGACATCGTCCAATAAAATACACGAAGTGATGGAGGTATCGTCGGTATTTTACCTGGTAGATAAGGCATTGGCAAAAACCAAAACAGGCGTAAACGGTGAGCCGGTTTTTTTATGGGTTGGTGCGCTAAGTGCGCGTAAGGATCCCATAACCGTTGTCAAAGCATTTTTGGCTTTTGTAAAGACCAACCCCAAAGCGCGTTTATACATGATCTACCAGAGCGATGAATTGCTGAACGAAATAAAAGCGATACTGACCGCCGATGACCGGGATGCCGTGACCTTGGTCGGCAAGGTATTACACGATGACCTGTTATACTGGTATAACAGCGCCGACTTTATAATTGCCGGCTCGCATTATGAGGGAAGTGGCACAGCGGTTTGCGAGGCGATGTCGTGCGGGTGCATACCGGTTATTACCGATATATTTTCTTTCCGGATGATGACGGATAATGGGCGTTGCGGTGTTTTGTACGAAGCGGGGGATCAGTCAGATCTGTTATCTGCATTGATGCAAAGCCAGAAAATTGATATCGCGCAAAAGCGCGAAAATACATTGGCCTATTACCGGTCGCACCTGTCGTTTGAAGCTATCGCGGATAGGTTCGATCAGATAGCACGTTCGTTAATTGTATAGCTGCATAATGCTGGTTGCCACGTGTTGTATGGGGTATACCAGCACAGGTTCGTGATCGGGTTTGGGTTCTTCAAAAATATCCAGCAGTTTGTGGCACATCTCTATCGGCCCGTTAACCGGATGGTGATGTTCGATCTGTTTATCCATCGGCTTAACGAACGACACCACCTGTGCGCCGCCGTAAAGCGCTTCCAGCAACACGGCGCCAAAACCTTCGTAGGCCGATGTATGTAAAAATATTTTGGAGCGCTGCATCAGCGAGAGCACTTCGGCGTGTGGAAGTTCATCCCGTAAGGTGATGTTGTTTTCTAATCTATGCTGTTTAATGAGACGCAATAGGTTTTCCTTTTCGGGACCCTTGCCGCAGATCATGGCGTTGATATCGGGGAAGAACTCTTTTAAAAATTTGACGGCATCAATAAACACTTCATATTGTTTTAGCGGGATGAGTGAGCCTGCTCCTAAAATATCAATATCGCGTCGGCTGCAATTCGGCCCGAACAAAGAGATATCAACACCCGTGGTGATGGTATAATGCGGTAGCACGCCGTAGTTCTCAAATACCTGCCGGGCTATAAAATCCGACAAGGCTATCAGCGACCCTGCTTTGGGTTTGATCAGTTTAAAATAATTGTTCCCTGCTTTGGCATCCTGGCCCAGTATCCACGAGTAATGCTTCAATCTGTGCAGCTTCGCAAAATAATGCCCTAGAAAAGCGCACTCGTCGAACCAAAAACTCAGCAGGCCGATAACATCATATCGTTTGTTCAGGCCGATCAGCGTTCGCCACACGCGCAGCCAATTGCGCAGGCGAAAAATATGGCTCCTGTTCTTACCACCAAAGGCTATCACCTGTACCCCGTGCCAGCTGTAAGTTTGTTTGCTAAATGGGTATTCGAGCGTTAAGACGATCAGGTTCAGATCGGGGTGCGACTCTTTAAGCGCCTTTACAAAAACTTGTTGGGGCGGCATGCAGGTGGTCTCGCTTTCGTTCTCAGGGAAACCGGGGCTCAAGATCACTAAAGTTCTGGCTTGCTTGTGCATACTATTTGAGATACGCTTTAGTTTTACGGATAGTTGCCTGCACCAAATAAGATCTTATCATCGAAGCCTTTTGCCAAACAGAAATTTAATTTCTACTTTCACGAAAAAAAACTGACTAATCATTATGAAAGCAACATCGTATGCATTGCTGGCGATCCCGTTAGCTTTTGCCGTATCGTGCAAAAACAAACCAGCTACCGATTCGGTCCCGGCCCGTACCGTATTTTTCGACAAGTCCGGCATGGACACCACCGTTAAACCCGGCGATAACTTTTTTTTATACGCCAACGGTAAATGGCTAAAAAACACAGAGATACCTGCCTCTGAGACCGGTTGGGGGTCGTTCTACACCTTGTATGATGATAATCAGAAGAACCTCCACAAAATATTAGATGACCTATCGGCACAAAGCAACCCGGCGGGATCTAACGAGCAAAAAGTAGCCGATTATTACACCAGCGGTATGGATACTGTTACCATCGAAAAGTTAGGATGGGCACCATTAAAACCAATTTTCGCGCAGATCGACGCTGTGAAAGACTATAAAGGTCTGGTAGCGCTATCTGCTGACGGATTTAAAACCGGCGATGGGTTTTTATTCAGCTTTTATATTGCTCCCGATGATAGGATCAGCACCAAAAATGCCGCCCAGTTCGGGCAAGCGGGCCTTACCTTACCTAACCGCGATTATTACTTTAAAACTGACAGCGCGAGCGTAAAGATCCGTGCTGAGTTTGTGAAGTACATAGCCAAAATGTTTACCCTTACCGGTGTTGACGCGGCTACGGCAGCAAAAAATGCGGATGCTATTATGAAACTGGAAACCGCTATCGCCGGATCACACTCAACCCCTGTTGAACTGCGCGACCCGGTTAAAAACTACAACAAATTCGCGGTTGCCGATTTTCAGAAACAAATACCCGACATTGACTTTAAAGACGTACTTAACCGTTTAGGTGCCAAAACCGACACTGTTTTGGTTGGCCAGCCAAAATACTACCAGGCATTGAATGGTTTGTTAAAAACCACACCTATTGATGTTTGGAAAACCGAGATGAAATTCGGCGAGTTGAACGGCTCTGCAAATTACCTGAGCAAAGCTTTCCGCGATGCCCGTTTTGATTTCTTTGGTAAAGTATTGAGCGGCCAAAAACAACAAAAACCACGTTGGAAAAAATGGTTGCCAGTGTTGACGGTGGCCTGGGCGAATTGCTTGGCCAGGTATATGCTGAGAAATACTTTACTTCGGATGCAAAAAAACGTATGCTCGACCTGGTGAATAACCTGCAATCGGTTTATAAAGATCGCATTGAGAAAAACCAATGGATGAGCGCCGAAACCAAAAAGAAAGCTGAAGACAAACTGGCCGCCTTTATGAAAAAGATCGGTTACCCGGACAAGTGGAAAAAGTATGATGATGTGACCATCGCCAAGGATACGTACTTCGCCAACCAGCAATCGATAGCTAAACACGATTACAAAGAGAATATCGAAAAACTGGGCAAAAAGGTTGACCGTACCGAATGGGGAATGACGCCGCCTACGGTTAACGCGTACTACAACCCATCGTTCAACGAGATCGTTTTCCCTGCTGGTATACTGCAGTTCCCGTTCTTTGATAAGGATGCCGATGATGCCATTAACTACGGGGCGATAGGCGCTGTTATCGGTCACGAAATGACCCACGGTTTTGACGACCAAGGCAGCCAGTACGATAAAGACGGTAACCTGAAGAACTGGTGGACCACCGAAGATGGTAAAAAATTCAAGGAGCGCGTACAAGTGGTTATCAAGCAATACGATAGCTACACTGTACTTAACGGATTACACGTTAATGGCAGCCTTACCACCGGCGAGAACATGGCCGATATTGGTGGTTTAGCTATTGCTTACCAGGCATTTAAAAACACACCGCAGGGCAAAGGCGATACCAAGATCGACGGCTTCACACCCGATCAGCGTTTCTTCCTGTCGTTCGCACAGGTATGGCGCATTAAGGACCGTGACGAGACCATGCGTATGCGCATCAGCACCGACCCGCACTCGCCAGAGATGTACCGTGTTAACGGCCCGTTATCGAACATGGATGCTTTTTATAAAGCTTTTGATGTTAAACCCGGCGATAAGCTTTACCGCCCCGA
>Ga0206904_1096_pt2 | contig 22285 bp, 20 predicted proteins | sample Alteio_BWOrgHeat_42_FD_152981 | JGI IMG/M metagenome (GOLD analysis project Ga0206904, IMG submission 152981) | Enriched cells from forest soil in Barre Woods Harvard Forest LTER site, Petersham, Massachusetts, United States -... | ecosystem: Environmental > Terrestrial > Soil > Temperate forest >...
TTTTACCGGAAGCATAGTATTCCTGAGTATTTATGTGATCCTGCTTATGCGGATTGTGACGATTGCGGAACGACAACGATCAGTTTTTAGCCGGGCCTATGCATACGGCGTTGCTTCCGTATTCTTTTTCCATATTTCGATCAACGTTTGCATGACTATTGGCCTCGCACCTGTCATTGGTATTCCCCTGCCTTTTGTGAGTTATGGAGGCACATCGCTTCTCACATTCAGTGTGATGTTGTTTATCCTGGCCAGACTGGATGCAGACAGGCAGATGGTGCTTAGATGAGTATGGGAGTATGGGAGTATGGGAGTATGGGAGTATGGAGTGAGGGAGTTTCGGAATGCGTTAGGCATTCTGCCTAAATTTGCGCAATGAGAATTATCCCGTTATCAGAAGGTGCATTTACGATTGATAAGACTAAGGAGTTCATTCCCTTCAATCCGGAAAAAGATAACCTTCAGGAAAGAACAACAGGCAGTCTGCTTGTTGAGATCCAGCCATTCCTTGTCATTACGGGCAAAGACGTGTTATTATTCGATACGGGTCTGGGTTTTGAAGAAAACGGTTCAATGCAAATTCACGAACTGATGCGAAAAGCCGGCGTAAGTCCGGATTCCGTAACTAAGGTACTTCTGAGTCATTTGCATAAGGACCATGTCAGCGGCGCTGGCAGAAAACACCCGGATGGGACACGGGTTGCCTCATTTCCTCAGGCTGTATACTACGTGCAGCAGCGCGAACTGGAGTATGCATTTGAAAAAGGATTTCCCAGCTATGAACCGGAATCCTTTAATTTCATGGAACATTTGTCTAACCTGGTTAAGCTGGAAGGAAGCGGATTGATAGATGGATATATCCGATATGAATTAACAGGCGGCCATTGTCCCTTCCACCAGGTATTCCATATAGAAGCCGACGGCGAACATGCTTTCTTTGGAGGTGACGTGGCTCCCCAGATGAGCCAGATGAAAAGCCGGTTTGTCGCTAAATATGATTATGACGGGAAGAAATGTATGGAACTCCGGCAGAAATGGTGGAAGAAGGGTCAGGAAGAAGGATGGACTTTTCTTTTCTATCATGACATCAGGAACCCGATTTGGAAACCATAAACTTCTCCATCCATTTTCAGCGATTACTCAATGTCGATTTAAGTACTTTCAGTTTTCCATCTACCGGTTCCGTAATTTTTAATTTAAGAATATCTGCAACCAGCGGATAGACATTAATATTTTCGAACCCCCTGATTTTCAAATTCTCCCTGAATGCCGGTCCCCAGGCGTAAAATGTTGCGTGCATAACCGTTAGTGCAGGATCAAATCCATGCGTTGCCGGGTCCATATGATAACCTCTTAAATTAAAAACTTTTGGCGGATGGCTGACCAGTATAATATCGCCAATCCGGTTAAAGCGATCTTCTTTTTTATTATAATGCCAGCGCGCCGGCATATTGGTGGCGAGATAGGTTTCATAGTCTGTTGACGACATTTTCAGAAGCTGATAGGCAGGTAAGATATCGTTTTTGTTTTTTGCGTATAAGTGCACCATGGCCTCTGAATTGGCAATCACAAAACGGCTCGTGTCAAGTGTTTTCGGGAGGGAGAGAGTGTTTACCGTATCAATATCGACCATACCATGATCAGAAAGAAAAATAAAATTAACCGGCAGGTGCAATGAATCGACATTACGGACCAGTTCTGCGACTGCATTGTCTACATAATGTACCGCCTCTTCTGTCTCTTTCGATTCTACACCGTGTTTATGTTCTTCATGATCCACATCCCGAATATAAAATGTGATCAGATGGGGTCTTATTTCCGGCGGAAGTGAAAGCCAGTTTCGAACATCCTGTATCCGGTCCTTCATGGAAATCAAGGTGTTAAATTTATAATAATAAGTCGGGCGGATTCCCTGGATGGCTGCTTCGGATCCTACCCAGTACAAACTTGCGGATAACAACCCCTGCTTCTCGGCAAGTACCCAAAGAGGCGTTGCGCCATACCAGGAACTATCTTCAACGGCTTTAATATTTGACATTTTGTATGCCCCGTCCCGGGCCGGATCAAAAAAATTATTATCTACGATACCATCGTGTGCGGGGTATTCACCCGTTGCAATACTATAATGATTTGGAAAAGTCAGAGATGGAAAGGCCGATTGCATGTAGTCCGCGGTAACACCGGAAGCCCTTAGCCGGATCAGGTTCTCTGCATGGTATTTGTCTGCCAGATCGTAACGAAATCCGTCGGCGGATATCAGAATCACATAAGGCTTGTTTAGCTGATCCGGATGATTCTGCCGGCCCTTAACGATCTGCTGGGTTGTATCTGGCAAATCGGATTTGGCTGTTTGAATCGTTGCAGTTCGGCGAGAGGTATCCTGAGCATTCAAAATACCGGATAAAACCAAGAGCGGCAGGAATATTAATTTGCACATGTACAGGTATCTTTCTGAACACAAGATAATCCCCTCTCCTGATCGTGAAAAATTGAATAATCCCACTAAGGATTATCCTGCATCCGGCGCTGCATTTTTTGTTGTTGCCGGCGTTTCATTTCTTCCTGAACAAAATTGCCAAACTCCTTTTCAGATTTGAAAAAGATATCAATTTTTTGGGGAGAAATAGCCTGGGCAAACTGCGTGCTGTATTTTTTACGGATATTAAGGAGCGATTCGTCTAATTCGATCTCCGTTTTACTATTTCTGTTGGCATCCTGCCTTGCGCGCACCAATTCATCGGCATACTGGTTATAGATCGGCCAGAATTTTTGGGCTTCTTCGGGACTCAAATCCAGTCTTTTAGTGATATAGGCAATTTTTAGTGCCGCAAGCCGGGAGCCGTTTTGAGTGAGTCCTATCAAAAAACTAAATGTAAAACAAGTTAAAAGTAAAATTCGCTTCATTAGGGATCAATTTACGGTAGCTTTTGCAGCCGGCAATGTTTGGGAATATTGTTCCAGCTCTTCATCCGGCACACCGCTCAAAAGTTCATGAATATCATTATCGCTGAAATCCGCAGAAGCCGTTTCAGATGAAGAGGTGAGACCGGGTGTCCAGTGAATATCATCCTCGTCCAGGAAGTTTGCCATATCCTGATCGCTTATTGAAGTCAGGCTCTTGACAGGATCCGTATTTTGATGGTTGGCGATTTGGAGAGTTGTAATTCCAATCATTCCGATAATACAAGCTGCCGCTGCGTAACGAATTATTCGTATTGGAAATGAAATGACGCGTGTTTTACGATCTGCCGGATTTAATGAAGTTACCACGGATGGCAATGAAACCTCTTTGCCGGAAATAATCTCAGTAGGAATTTTTACCTCCAGCGATTTGAAAAACCCCTCCGGGATCTGGTACGGGTTTTTCTTTTGAAGACTGGCGAGTAAAGGCGAAATCTCCGTTATTTCATCAAGTGAACTGATTTCTGTTATTGGCTGGCCCGAAATTTCTTTTCCTTTAGATTGTATCCGGATTAATAGAAGTTCGGCAAAATGATTGAAATATTCTCCTGGAACCGAATACGGCACCCTGGAAAGGCCATTCCTGCCCAGTAAAGGGGCGATTTCCAATAATTCTGTTAATATTTCATTTGAGGTTTCCATTTGCGTCATTAAGACCCCCGCCGGTAATTAAAGTTTAATGATTCAGTATAAAATCTTCTATTTTTTTGGCTGCATGATGATAGGAAGCTTTCAGGGCACCTGCCGAAGTTTCCAGAACCCGGCTCATCTCCTCATAAGGCATTTCATCATAATACCGAAGGGTAAACACAACTCTCTGTTTTTCAGGTAGTTGCTGAATAGCTAGCTGCAGTTTCCATTCCAGTTTATTGGCGTCAAAATCTTTATCTGCCCGTATCTTATTGCTCAACCCGGATTCAAGATCATTCAGGGAAATTGTTGCCTTTTTCTTCTGTTGCTCTATAAAACTCAGACACTCATTGGTGGCTATCCTGTATAACCAGGTATAAAGCTGGGCGTCCTCCCGGAATCCCGCCAGGGCATTCCAGACCCTGATGAACACATTCTGCAAAGTATCATTTGAATCTTCGTGATCTACGAGCATCCTGCGGATATGCCAGTAAAGCCTTTCCTGGTATTTTTTTACGATCTCAGTGAAAGCCCTTTCCTTGGTAGCCGGTTCTCGAAATAAAGCCAGTAATTCCGTATCCGTTCTCTGTTCCGCCATTCGGGAGCTGGATTTTAAATCTAAACTGGATAATGGATTATTTATTTTTCCGGGCGATCACTTTCTCAGCCGCGGCAACAATATGGGCTGAGTCCAGACCGTATTTTGCCAGCAACTGAGCCGGCGTACCACTTTCACCGAAGGTGTCGTTCGTTCCCACGTACTCGATCGGCACCGGGGTGTTTTTTGATGCGGTTTGGGCGATACTGTCGCCCAAACCGCCAATAATATTATGTTCTTCCGCCGTTACGGCACAGCCTGTTTTCAAAATGGATTTCAGGATGGCTTCTGTATCGAGCGGTTTGATCGTATGAATATTAATGACTTCAGCGGAAATTCCCTTCTCTTTCAAAATCTTTTCAGCTTCCAGCGCAATCCAAACCAGATGCCCGCAGGCAAATATCGAAACATCATTCCCTTCAGTGAACTGCTGTGCGCGGCCAATTTTAAATTCCATTTCGGTCGTAAAAATGGGCCAGACCGGCCTGCCAAAGCGGAGGTATACAGGTCCTTTATAATCGGCGATGGCAATAGTTGCAGCTTTTGTCTGCGCATAATCACAGGGTACAATTACCGTCATTCCCGGAAGCATTTTCATCATTCCGATGTCTTCCAGAATCTGGTGTGTGGCACCATCTTCCCCCAGTGTTAGTCCTGCGTGCGATGCACAGATCTTTACATTTTTTCCGGAATAGGCAACGGACTGTCTGATCTGGTCATAGACTCTGCCAGTTGAAAAATTGGCAAAAGTGGTTGTAAAAGGGATTTTACCACCGATCGTCATGCCTGCTGCCACACTGATCATGTTTGCTTCAGCGATACCACATTGGATAAAACGTTCCGGAAATTCTTTGATGAACTGATTAAGTTTCAGTGAGCCGGCCAAATCGGCCGTGAGTGCTACCACTTCCGGATTTTTTCTGGCTATCTCCACGATCCCGTCTCCAAATCCGCTTCTTGTATCTTTTTGTCCTGTTACAGTGATCATATATTGTTGGTTGTAGTCAGTTCAGTTCAGAAAATTTACTATTATAAAAAGATTCGTCCATCTTAATTTTTTGTTCCCATCGCCAGGCTGTGGCAATCATATCATCTAACGAATAGTTCGGCACCCATCCAAGTTCATGCCGGGCCAGATCATTGTTTGCATAAATGGAAATAACGTCTCCGGGCCGGCGGGGGCCGATTACATAATTAAGTGCTATCCCGCTGATTCTTTCAAATGCGCGGATTGCCTCAAGCACCGTAGTGCCATCGCCACTGCCCAGATTAAATACTTCACATTTTTTGATATTTTTTCCCTTCATCATATACTGAAGGGCCAATGTATGTGCGTGGGCGATGTCGGACACGTGAATATAATCGCGGATACAGGAGCCATCGCGTGTGGGATAATCGTTCCCGTAAACCTGCATCTGGGGAATTTTTCCTATAGCAGTTTGGGTGATAGCAGGCACCAGGTTAGCCGGTTTACCAACGGGCAGTTCACCAATCAGACCGGAAGGATGAGCTCCTACGGGATTGAAATAGCGCAGTAAAATGCTTTTGGAATCGGATGATTTGGAAAATTCGTGGATGATTTGTTCGCCCATCTGTTTGGTGTAACCATACGGAGATTCAGCCGGTCTCGGCAGTGTGGATTCCGTTACCGGAATTTCGGTCGGGTTACCATATACTGTACAGGAGGAAGAAAAAACAAAGTTTGCAATATTGAATTCCTGAACGCATTTGAGCAGATTGATGAGCGACATCAGGTTATTTTCAAAATACATCAGTGGGTTTTCCACCGATTCACCAACCGATTTATAGGCCGCGAAATGAATGATGCCGGCGATATCGGGATTCTCATGAAAAATGGCGAAACTGTCGTCCAGATTGCAAAGATCTACTTTATAGTTCTTGATTTTTTTTCCTGTAATTTTTTGCACTCCTTCCAGGATTCGGGGATTCGATCTTGAATTATTATCGACACAAATCACATCGAATCCATTTTCGATCAGATCTACGAGCGTATGCGAACCGATATAACCACAGCCACCTGTTACCAGAATTTTTTTCATATGTGTTGTCCAGTCATTATGGATGGTTGATCATGTCCAGGAGGTATTGCCCGTACCCACTCTTAAGCAAGGGTATGGCGATGGCCTTCACCTGTTCTTTTGTAATGAATTTTTTATGGTATGCTATTTCTTCAATGCATGCTATCTTGATTCCCTGTCTTTGTTCGATCACCTGAACAAATTGAGTGGCCTGCATTAACGAATCAAAAGTGCCGGTATCAAGCCAGGCGGTTCCGCGGTCCATAATGGATACTTTCAGTTTTCCCCGTTTCAGATATTCTTTATTTACATCTGTTATTTCATATTCGCCCCTCACGCTGGGTTTCAGGTTTTTTGCGATCGAAACTACTTCGTTATTGTAAAAGTACAAACCGGGAACTGCGTAATTGCTTTTTGGTTTCAGCGGCTTTTCTTCAATAGAAACGGCATTTTTCTGCTCATCAAATTCGACTACTCCGTATCGCTGGGGATCACTTACATGGTAAGCGTAAACAATGCCGCCTTCGGGATTGCAGTTGGCGGCAAGCTGATCACCAAGCCCTGTACCATAAAATATATTATCACCCAACACGAGTGCGACACTGTCGTTTCCGATGAAACCGGCTCCGATCACAAAAGCCTGTGCGAGTCCGTTGGGCAGGGGTTGTTCAGCATACGATATTTTTAGGCCAAGCTGGGAGCCGTCTCCGAATAATTTCATGAACAAGGGCAGGTCGTGGGGAGTGGATATGATCAGAATTTCCCGGATACCCGCCATCATCAGGGTAGATAAAGGGTAGTAAATCATCGGTTTATCGTAAACCGGCATCATCTGTTTGCTGATGGCAAACGTAATTGGATGCAGTCTAGTGCCAGAACCTCCTGCCAGAATAATCCCTTTCATGGACCGGTTTTTTTAACGGGCGCAAAGTACCCAAATAAAGCTTAAAGCCCAAAGCTTTTATCAGTGCCTGAACAACATCAGGATGCCATAAACGATAGCTGAAAAAATAGCACTGACCGGAATTGTAAGGATCCAGGCCCAGAGAAGATTGATGGTAATACCCCAGCGGACGGCCGAAAGTCTTTTGGTAGCGCCAACGCCCATTATCGAACCTGCGATTGTATGTGTAGTACTAACGGGAATACCCAGCTTTTCACTGATAAATAAGGTTATAGCGCCAGCCGTCTCAGCACTCACACCCTCCAGCGGGGTAACTTTCGTAATACGGGTCCCCATGGTCTTTACGATTTTCCAGCCGCCACTCAAAGTACCGAGTGCGATGCAGGTAAAACTGGCCAGAGGAACCCATAAATTCTGATTCACAAAATGTTTGAAGTCCAGTGTATGACCCAGGGTATGCTGATAATAAATAACGGCGGCTCCGATAATACCCATGACCTTTTGTGCGTCATTTCCTCCATGACCCAGGCTAAAAAGAGCGGAGGAAATCAACTGCAGTTTACGGAACCACTTATCGGCGCGATATGGATTGGCATTCCTGCAAATATTAATGATGGTAATGGTGATGATGAAACCGATAAGCATACCGATTACAGGTGCAAGAAATATGAAAAGAAAGGTTGGAATAACCTTGGTATAGTTTATTACCGTATGACCATGTTTGCTTAAGGCGCCGGCATGTGCGATGGCCGCTCCCATAAATCCTCCTAACAGGGTATGGGAGGAACTGGAGGGTATGCCGAACCACCAGGTAAGCAGGTTCCAGGCAATGGCTCCGATTAATCCTGAAAATATCACTTCCAGCGTAATAAAATCCTTGTTGACTGAATTGGCGATGGTATTTCCTATCTTAAACTCTCCGATCAGGTATTTTGAAATGAAAAATGCGGCGAAATTGAACAGGGCGGCCCAGAGAACAGCCTGAAAAGGAGTCAGCACTTTGGTGGAGACAATGGTGGCAATGGAATTTGCCGCATCATGAAATCCATTAATATAGTCGAATATGAGGGCAAGTATAATGATGATTACAAGAAAACTCATGCGATTGAAGTTGGGGGAATTAAGATTTGCAGTCGGCCGGAATATAAAGCCCGGGGCTATGCGTATTTAATGATGATGGTTTCAATCACATTGGCTGCGTCTTCACACTTGTCGGTAACTGTTTCCATCACCTGATAGATTTCCCTCTTTTTTATAACTTCTTTGGCATCTGGTTCGCTTTCGAACAGCCGGTCAATACTCATATCAAAAATATCATCCGCCTGATTTTCGATGCTATTGATTTTCACCAGTGCATCTGTAATCTTACGCATATCGCGCATATTACGCAGTTCACTGATGGCAAGTCCGATCTGTATGGTTCCTTCTACGATCAGGTCGGCCAGTTTCTGGATGCCGGTATCGTTGGGATTGATCTTGTAAAAATTTATTTTTTTGGTGGTTGAATAGATATAATCACAGATGTCATCCAGTGCACTCGCGAGATAATGAATGTCCTCCCGGTCGAACGGTGTAATGAAATTACGCCCCAGTTCCGTGAAGACTTTATGTGTCAGATCGTCGTTCACATGTTCCTGTTCCTCCACCTGTGAAGCCAGTGCGGCGCGCTTATCTGCATCGGGCTCGCTGACCACCATTTTTAACAGCCGCCCCATCCTGACAACCCCGTTTGCCACTTCTTCAAAGAGCGAGTAGAAGATCCGGTCCTTGGGCATAAAGATCTTCATGATGTTATTCAATGCCATAATAAAAATTTGTGCAAAATTAGACCTATTAACGGCTGGATAGGGTTTATCCGGTATGGTAATAATTTCTTAACATTGGTTGTATTTCACTTATAATCAGTCGTTTATAGTGGACTAGTGAACGATTTTCAGCGATTATCGTGGAATGGTTGTTAAGAAATTGTAATGAAGGAGAAGTAAGAAACCGGTTGGAATCAATAAAAATAACGGGTACAAGCGTCAGGCGTTGTGCATTAAGAGTTAAGCCTCGAGAGGTGGATGGTGATATCGTCGGTAACCACGTTGAAGGCCTGTTTGGATTCCACCTGTGTGGAAACCGGAAAGTCTTTCGGATTATATTCAAACATGCGCCAATTGCTGTTTTCATATTCCAGTGCCGTCATATGTTCCACCCAGTCACCGGAATTAAGATATACTACTTTTCCTTCGGCGTTTTCGATGGTTTTCATGGAAGGCTGATGAATATGTCCACAGATTACATAGTCATATTTCTTTTTGATCGCTAGTTCGGAAGCAATCTGTTCCAGATCATTTACTTTAGCGACTGCCTTGTTTACGCCGGCCATGATTTTTTTAGAAATGGATACTTTCTCACGTCCTATAAAACCGAGTAACGAATTTACCAGGCGGTTAAATAATATCAGGAAACCATACCCGTTACTGCCCAATTTGGCAATCATCCGCGCACTTCCCTTCGTGGTATTATCGAATACATCCCCATGAAAGATCCAGGTCATCTGCTGATCAATTTCCAATACCATTTTATCGGTTAAAGTGAAATGACCGATATGCAAATCCGCATACTTTCGCAACATTTCATCATGATTGCCGGTAATATATATTACCCGTGAACCATTAGTAATAAACTGCATGAATTCTTTAATTACCTGCATGTGCAGGGAAGGGAAAAACCGCTTGCTGAATTGCCAGCCGTCGATGATATCCCCGTTTAAAATCAGCATAGCCGGCTGGATGCTGCGCAGGTAATTGAGAAGTTCTTTGGCCCTGCAACCATAGGTACCCAGATGTACGTCTGATAAAACCACAACATCTAAACTGCGTCTTTCCATTGCGGATGTTTTTCAAAGTTCTGAAAACAGTATTACCAAATCATTACGCAATAGTTAACTGTGCATGGTTAAATTAAATTGCTCTACTTGAGCCAGCTATCCATGCATATTTCACCACGATATCATTAACTTCAAAAATTAAAACCGGCGAATGGATACAAGGCGAGAATTTATAAAAAAGGCAGGATTGCTTTCCGGATTGGCAGGAATGAACGCACTCATTCCGGCATCCATCCAAAAAGCCCTTGCCATTAATCCAAAACCGGGAAGCACATGGATGGATGCGGAACATGTTGTGATTCTCATGCAGGAGAACCGGTCTTTCGATCATTGTTTTGGCGAATTAAGGGGCGTGCGTGGATTCAATGATCCAAGGGCCATACAGCTTCCAAACGGGAATCCGGTTTGGCTGCAATCGAACCAGGCGGGTGAGACCTATGCTCCTTTTCATCTGAACCTGAAAGAAACAAAAGCAACCTGGATGAGTTCCCTGCCTCATTCCTGGAAAAACCAGGTAAATGCGCGTAACGATGGCCGGTACGATCAGTGGCTGAATGAGAAAAGAAACAGTATTCATGAATATTCCGATATGCCGTTAACGCTGGGCTATTATAACCGGCATGATATACCATTTTATTATGAACTCGCAGACGGATTTACAGTCTGTGACCAGCATTTTTGTTCTTCGTTGACCGGCACCAATCCGAACCGTCTATTTTTCTGGACCGGCACGATACGCGCGGAGCAGAATGAAAATTCCAGGGCTTGTGTCTGGAACGAGGATATGGATTATGGATCACTACACTGGAAAACTTTTCCAGAAATTCTGGAAGACAACGAGATCTCCTGGAAATTTTATCAGAATGAAGTGAGTATTGACGTAGGATTTGAAGGAGAACAGGATGCGTGGTTATCAAATTTTCAGGATAATCCACTTGAATTTTTCTCCCAATTTAATGTGCGGCTTCACAACAGGCATATTATTCAGCTTAAAAGCCAGGTGCTTAATTTACCCGCTGAAATAGCGGAATTACAAAAGCAGTCCGCAACGTCATCGCCAGCTGATGCCTTAAAAAATGATATTCAAAAAAGGATCGATGCAAAAACAAAACAACTGGAGGCGGCCACCCTGGAATTAAAAACATTTAATCAGGAAAAATTCGATCACCTTTCTCCGAACGAAAAAAGTCTCCACCATAAAGCGTTTGTAACAAACCTGCACGATCCGGACTATCATGCTCTGGAAGAAATCGACTATGAAGATGATGACGTGAAGCGGGTTCTAAAATTACCCAAAGGAGATCTTCTTCATCAGTTCCGTGAGGATGTAAAAAAAGGCAGTTTGCCCACTGTTTCATGGCTGGCAGCGCCGGAGAACCTATCAGATCATCCCTCTTCAGCATGGTACGGTGCCTGGTACGTATCAGAGGTGATGGATATTCTCACACAGAATCCGGAAGTGTGGAAGAAAACAATCTTTATTCTTACCTATGATGAGAACGACGGTTATTTTGATCATGTACCCCCGTTCGTAGCACCCCATTCCGGAAAACCCGATACCGGTAAGGCGTCTGATGGTTTGGATACCCGTGTTGAATTCGTAACGGCAGAACAGGAGAAAGACAGGAACGGATTTCCGGTAGACTACGATCGGGAAAGTCCGATCGGTCTTGGATACCGGGTACCCCTGATTGTCGCTTCTCCCTGGAGTCGTGGCGGATTCGTGAATTCAGAAGTTTTTGATCATACATCCACACTACAATTTTTAGAAAAATTTCTGAGTGGGAAAACCGGTAAGCCAATCCGGAATTCCCTAATCAGTGACTGGCGGCGGGCAATTTCAGGAGATCTGACATCTATTTTCAGAACCGCTTCAGGAGACAAACCGGCAACACTGGGTTTTTTGAAAAAAGATTCTTTTATGGAATCCGTTTATAATGCAAAATTCAAAAAAATACCAAACGATTACAAAGCATTGACTGCGGAAGATATCAGTCTGTTTAAGAAAGACCCTTATCTTTCGCCATTTATGCCCACACAGGAAAAGGGCATAAAACCGTCGAACGGGCTTTACTATCAGTTATATGCTGATGGAGAACTGAATCCGGCAAAGAGTTCATTTGATATTCATTTTGAATCAAGTGATAAAGTATTTAAAGAAAAAGCCCTCGGATCACCCTTCAATGTTTATGCGCCGGGCAGGCATCTTCAAAATAAACAGGGTTCTCCGGTCTTCAAAGAACTTCGAACCTGGGCTGTAGCCGTAAAATCTGCAGATCGTTTAACGATTTCCTGGCCTTTGCGTGAGTTTGAAAAAGATGTATATCATCTGAGAGTGTATGGTCCAAATGGTTTTTTTCGTGAATTCAAAGGATCGAAGGATGACCCGGCTATTCATGTTGCCTGTGAATATCAAATGACCAGTGACCAAAAATTAACGGGAAACGTGGATCTTATTCTGGAAAATCATTCTGATATTCCGCTTGAGATTGATATACTGGATAACGCATACAAAAATCCTCCTTTAAAAAAAAGATTAGATCCGGGAGACCATATGGGAAGAACGATTATCTCTCTTGTTCTTTCCAAACAATTCGGATGGTATGATTTTACCGTAAGAGTAGCAGGCAGCGATTTGTTTCTGAAAAGATACGCGGGCAGGGTAGATACGGGCGAAACAGGCTGGAGCGATCCTTTTATGGGTCGGGTAGTTTAATGCTGCGGGTAAATTCAGTCCTTTCGGGACTCCAAAGTAAATCCCAGGCTTGTTCCCACATCCGGTGTACTCCTGACATGAATAGCCTGTCCATGGGCTTCAATAATATGCTTACAGATCGCGAGACCGAGGCCAGTACCTCCTTTATCACGGCTCCTGGCTGAATCGGTCCGGTAGAACCGTTCAAATATTCTCTGCAGGTGTTCTCCCTCAATACCAATTCCATCATCGGTGATTTCTACCAGTACATGCTTCCCGTCTGTGGTATATACACTTGCGGTGATACTGCCATTAAATTTACCATATTTCGACGCGTTCTCGACCAGATTGAGTAATACCATCCTGATCTTTTCTTTGTCGGCAAAAACAAGGATGGGATATTCGCAACCCTTTTTAATTCCGGTTCGCAGATTTTTGTCCTGCATATTTATTGACAGAGATTCAAAAACTTCACGGATAAGGTCCTGTATTATGAAATTCTGTTTCAGCAATAATTGCTCACCCCGTTCCAGTTTTGAAATCTCATCGAGGTCGTTTACAAGATTTACCAGTCTTTCCACATTTCGTTCTGCATTCTCCAGGAAACGGGTGCTTACTTTCGGATCGTCCATCGCGCCGTTCAGCAGGGTATCCACGTAACCCTGGATAGCGAAAATCGGCGTTTTGAACTCGTGCGAAAGGTTTTGAAGAAATTCTTTCCGGAATGCTTCGTTTTTGCGGAGCAATTCAATTTCCTCTGTTTGCCGGTTACCCCAGCGCTCCACATCTTCACGCACTTCATCAATGCTTTTCTTGGGAAGAATATACTTAAAATAAACCTCTTCTTTACGGGTGGCTTTTGTTTGATGAATGAATTTATAAATCAGCTTGATTTTCCGGTATATGAATTTTTCAAGTGTAAACTGGATCAGAAAATAAGCGCCGGCAAACACGGTCAGCATGGCCCCGATCCCGTATTTCCAGCTCGATGTCAGAAAATAAATGCCGATGGCTACGGCGGAGGCAATGACAACAGCCGTGAAAGCGGACAATTGCTTAGGCGTAAGATTCTGGGTGTTGAGCATTTAGTTCACAAACTTATACCCCACTCCTTTAACGGTGGTGATGCAGTCCAATCCGAGTTTCTGCCGGATCTTGCGGATATGCACGTCAATCGTGCGGTCTCCTACAATAACATCGTTACCCCATACCTGGTTCAGGATTTCGTTCCTCAAAAATACTCTTCCCGGGCGGGAAGCCAGCAGGTAAAGCAGTTCGAATTCCTTTTTAGCAAGGGTAACCTGGCGTTCGTCTACCATAACTTCGAACTTTGTAGGGTCGATACTGATATTTCCCCTTTTCAGGATTTTTTCAGCAGATTCTTTATTTGAGCGGCGAAGGAGGGCGCCGACACGACTTACGATCACTTTCGGACTCACCGGTTTGTTTACATAATCGTCTGCCCCGCTTTCTAACCCCTTGATATGGAATCCTTCATCACTGAGTGCCGTGAGCATCAGGATAAGGGTATCATGAAATACCGGCTGCGTTCGCAGGATCTCACAAACCTCCACCCCGCTTTTTTTAGGCATCATGATATCCAGGATAATCAGGTCGGGATGGGTTGATTTCGCCTTAATCAGCGCATCATCCCCGTCTTTGGCGGTAGTCACTTCATAACCCTCGCGAACCAGGTTATATTGAAGCACTTCAAGGATGTCCGGCTCATCATCAGCAATCAGGATTTTCTTGCCTTTGGCATCCATTAACAAAAAATTTACGCAAACCTAACTGAAATATAGCGTCAGCCGGGATAAATGGTTCGAGTTTACAATTTTTTAATACTGAACTATCAATTAGTGGTCTGAAAACTAGAGTTTTCAGACAATGGAGTATACCATAAATGGCTGTATTTTTGTTATATAGCCCTTGGGTCACCTTAATATGCAAAAGCTCATCCGTTTTATCCTTATTCCGTTTTCCCTTTTGATGGTCCGGTCGCTTTCAGCACAAACGGCCAATCCGGCCTTCCGGATCCAGCAGGAGCGTAAGCTATGGCATGAAAACATAGATAAGGAACAAAAGCGGCTGCTGGCTCTGGATGGCAAACCCGACGAAATCATACAAGTTTCCAAAGATGAGAATATTAACCTCCAGATCGCTGACGTAATGATCCGTCAGGTGGATCTTCTACAGGAAAAAATAGAAACCGATTCCACGCTAAGCGGTCAGATGAAGATCAAGAATTTGCGTTCACTGGAGACCATGATTCGCGGATATAATAATAATTATCGCAAGAAGGACTACCCGCCTTCCATGGCCCCTGCGTTATTTGATGCATTTTTAAAAGCCATGGAGCTGGACCGGCATAATAAAAGTATCGAGCCGGTGATCGCGGAGAACAATTATGGTGTCGGAAAAATACTGGTGGAATGCTTCCTGCTACCGGTTGAAAATTCCGGCGTTAAAGCCTCGCGGCTCCTCCTGGTTCGCAAATACTGCGAATTACACCCTGAAGATATTTTTACCATCCTGAGCACGACTCCTGATATTCCCTTTGCTGACAGCCTGATCATTATCGGAGGAAAGAAGAATATCCGCAAATTATATGATTATGCTTCGGGCAATTCTGTACTTGCATCCCGGATCCGCAATAGCAGCGATTCCCTGATAAGTATGGTGGGAAAGATTGCGTCGAGTAAAAGCGGGCAGCTTTATCTTCCTTTTCTAGACAATCTGATTAATCACCGGATCACGATTTCCGACATTAACAAGGTAAAAGACGATAACCTTCTATATTACAAATTGCTGGTTCAAACACGGATGGACTATGCCGCACGGATGCTGCCGCCGCAACTCGATACCGCACTGGAAATGGAGGCACTCACGACGATGCTTGAAAGCAAGGGTAAAGACGTGTTTGTGCGGGAGATCAATGCGCTGCACGACAAGCCGGCGTCCATACGATTCAAAATCCTGGACCCGCTGACACCTGCTGAACTTTATTATCTGGTAGTCCTGAGTGAAGATGAAATTTATACCTCCAGTTATCTCGGCGTGTATGAACGGATATTTCAACGCATGCCGGTTCCGCGCGGAGATAGTCTGATCATTCAAATGCACGGCGACTATTTCCGGAAATTCATAAAGATGGCTGCAGCTTACAATAAACTGGATTATTTCCTGGCTACGATGGATAAGGATAATGCGGCGACCATTATGAAAGCGTTTATTATCGGGCTGGAAAGAGCCAATGAAGAAGACGCGGTCGACGTAGCCGATTCCTACAGTAGTATATTCGACAAAAATCCGCCATTGGCTGCTTTTGTTTTGAATGAAGTAAAATGGAACTATAAGAGAAATTTGCTTAACAGCGATAAACGGGGAACCGTGATCTATCACCTGATGGAGGCACTGTTTGAATCGGCCGATACCACGCAGGCACAGGCACTGGATCTTTCCGCCAGACTGGGTATTCCGCCCGTCTATAGTGTTAATTATGATTCACTCAAAGATGATAGCGGCCGTGTAGTACAACAGGTTTTTTTCTATGGCGATGAAGACAAGGATGGTCAGCATTCATACCAGGATTTTCTGGGCTTATTTCTGAGAAAACCGGAATGGAAAGTGACGGTCAACCCAACCAAGGAATGGATTATGATTGAGTCGGTAAAAGGAAAACGGGTGCTGATCTTTGCTAACCGACCGCTATTTGGTGAAGATGATCCTGATGACAAGGCCCAGCATCACCTGGACGATTACCTGTATGATAATAAAATCCAGCCTTCCATCTATATCCATCGGGGGCATAGTTACCATGTGCGATATACACTTAAACAGATTCAACCCTCGGCGAAAATTGTGATCCTCGGATCCTGCGGGGGATATAATAACCTGAGTGAAGTGCTGAGCATAAGTCCGGACGCCCATATTATTTCTTCCAAACAGGTGGGAACCAAATCGGTAAACGAACCTATTCTCCAGGCCATCAACAGCGACCTGCTCGAAGGAAATAATATCGACTGGTTGCCTATCTGGAAATCACTGACAGAGAGATTCAGCAAAGATCCCGTTGCACGCGAACGCTTTGATGACTATATACCTCCCTATAAAAACCTGGGAGTGATTTTTATAAAAGCATACCGGAATGCCATGGGCGAAGAAGATTAAAAAAATCTTCGCAACTTTACGTGATGTCCGACCAGACTCCAAAGAAAAATATATTCGATTTCAGTCAGCTTCGCCGCGTATTACAGTATACCAAACCATATAAAAAATGGTTTTATGGCTCCATTACCTTATCTATTCTGCTGGCGGTGATTTCGCCGCTGCGCCCCTTTCTTATACAATACACGGTAAATAGCTATATCCGTGGCGGTATCAATGCCGATCTGGCCATCCGCGACCGGATGATACAGATGCTTATTTACGTAACCATCCTGCAAATCGGAATCCTGCTGATTGAAACCGGATTGCGGTTTTATTTTTCATTCATTACGGCCTGGCTGGGCCAAACCGTTGTTAAGGATTTGCGGATCGCAGTTTACAAAAGGATTCTTTCGCTGAATCTCTCTCAATATGACAAAACGCCCATTGGCACGCTCACAACACGAACGATCAACGATATTGAAGCGATTAACGATATTTTTTCTGAAGGGCTGATTCCGATTGTATCTGACCTTTTATCGATCATCTCGATCCTTCTTTTTATGTTCCTGGCCAACTGGCAGCTCACATTGGTTTGCCTGATTCCGTTTCCCATACTGATTGCAGCTACCTATTTTTTCAAGGAATCCGTCAACAAGTCATTTATACGGGTTCGCAATGCAGTTGCGGCCCTCAATGCTTTTGTACAGGAACATATAACCGGAATGCAGATTGTGCAGGCATTTGCCTCTGAGGAAAGGGAGGCCAGCAGTTTCAGACAAATCAACCGGGAGCACCGGAATGCAAATATCAAAGCCATATTTGCTTATTCTGTATTTTTCCCAATTGTTGAAATTGTTCTCGCCTTTTCAACGGGCCTTCTCGTTTGGTGGGGCGCGAGTGAGGTAATGCATCTGCCTGAAAAACAGGCTGCTTCTTTAACCGGAGAAATTATCGCCTTCTTTTTATATCTGAATTTGTTGTTCAGGCCCCTCCGTCTGATTGCAGATAAATTTAATACGCTTCAAATGGGAATGGTGGCGAGTGAACGTGTATTCAGAGTACTCGACAATAATGACCGGATGGCGGATGAGGGAACCTATGCGCCCTCAAAACTCAACGGGAAAATCTGTTTCGAGCATGTATATTTCGCATATACCGATGAGCGATATGTACTTAAGAATATTTCTTTTCTGATTGAACCGGGAGAAACGCTGGCCATCGTCGGGCATACAGGAAGTGGAAAGACTTCTATCATCAGCATCCTCAACCGTCTTTATCCAATTCAGAAAGGCAGAATCCTGGTTGATGACCGGCCGGTCGAAACGTATCGGCTGGACGCATTACGGACAAATATTGCGGTTGTGCTTCAGGACGTGTTCCTTTTTTCAGGGTCCGTTCTTGATAATATTACCCTTCGAAATAAGGATATTCCTTTTGAACGGGTAGTCCATGCGGCTAAACTCATCGGTGTACATGAGTTTATTATGCGTCTGCCGGGCGGATATGATTATGATGTTATGGAACGGGGAAATACACTTTCCCTGGGTCAGCGTCAGCTTCTGTCTTTTATCCGTGCCCTGCTATTTGATCCCTCTATTTTGATTCTGGATGAAGCCACATCTTCCGTAGACACAGAGTCCGAAAGACTGATCCAGGAAGCCATTGGCAAGCTAATAGCAGACCGTACATCCATTGTAATCGCTCACCGCCTTTCGACCATACGGAAAGCGAGTAAAATCCTTGTACTGGATAAGGGGGAAATCCGGGAGATCGGCAGCCATGAACAACTTATGGAAAAGGAAGGTTTTTACTTTAAGTTGCATCAGATGCAGTTTGAAAAAGCATCTCAAACCTAACGTATAAGCTCAACGCCCGGGGCATTTATTTCGCGACTCTGATAGTTAAAAAAACGTTCCGGTTTTTACCACAGGCTTTCAGTGTTAACTCCAAAAAACCCTTGCAAATTACCCCCCGACCCTTATCTTTGCGGCAAAATTAGATACCCCATGGTCTCGGGAAGGTTCAAATCTTTATTGGTAGCGGGTTTCAGCGTTTTTTTACTTTTTATTTCAGGTGCCATCCGGGCGCAGGAAAAGAGAACAGAAAAACCATCTGTGGAAAAGCCCGCTTTTGATGCCAATGAAGTCATTTTTGGCCATGTACTGGACGCTTATGAGTTTCATTTTTTTGCTTATAAAACGAAAGATGGGAAAGAACATTCGGTAGGCATCCCCCTGCCGGTGATACTTTATTCTCCGCAGCGCGGATGGGATGTTTTTATGTCGTCCCGTTTTGAACACGGCGAAGCGGCTTATAAGGGCTATAAATCACTTGGAAACAAGATCATTGCAGTAACGGAGAACGGTGTTCCGGATCCGCAGGTCAGGGTTTATGATATATCGCTTACCCGTAATGTGGTGCAGATGATTCTGGCATTAGCACTGTTGGTTTTCATAATGATTAAAATAGCCGGAAAGTATAAAACCGGCATAGGTATGACCTCCGCGCCCACGGGATTTCAAAATGCCGTTGAACCGGTTATCGCTTTTATTCGTGATGAAGTGGCAATACCCAATCTGGGAGATAAATATCAGAAGTACCTGCCTTACCTGCTTACGGTTTTCTTTTTTATCCTCATCAATAATATCTTTGGACTGGTTCCCGGTCTGGCCAACGTAACTGGAAATATCGCATTTACGGCGGTTCTGGGAGTAATATCTTTCATCGTCATAAATGTCAGCGGAAACAAACATTATTGGGGTCATATCTTTAATCCCCCCGTACCGGCCGGGATCAATGTACTGATGGTGCTGGTGGAAATCATATCTATTTTCACCAAGCCTTTCGCCCTGATTATTCGTCTTTTTGCAAATATGCTGGCCGGACATATAATTATAATCTGCCTGGTTTCTCTGATTTTTATTTTCGGAGGTATAGGCCGGGGGATAGGCTGGGGATTTTCGCCCGTATCCATTGCTTTTTCGGTGTTTATCTTCCTGATCGAAATTTTAATCATTTTTATTCAGGCTTACATTTTTACTAATCTGACAGCCGTATTTATCGGAGCGGCGATTGAAAATCCACCCGGACATTCCGGCGGTGGACACGATGACGCGGTCATCTTATAGCTGGCTTTTTTAAACCAATATAAATTTACAAGTATGGATTTAGCAAGCATTTTATTAAGTACAACACCCTGGGCAAATGCCGGAGGAGCCATCGGAGCCGGTTTGGCTGCCATTGGTGCCGGTATTGGTATCGGTCAGATCGGAAAGGGCGCTGTTGAAGCCATCGCGCGTCAGCCGGAAGCTTCCAACGACATACGTGCCAACATGATCCTGACTGCTGCCTTCGTGGAAGGGGTTGCACTGTTCGGCGTTATTGCCGGTATCCTGGCAATGTTCGTTTAGAACCTCTTGATACTGCATCTGAAGTACAGGACGGAGGATGCGGTATTTTTTTAGGAGAATCATTTTTACAACAAACTCTTTTCAAATGGATCTATTAATTCCATCCTTCGGCCTGATTTTCTGGACGCTTCTGGTTTTTCTGATCGTTCTCTGGGTGCTGAAAAAATATGCCTGGAAACCCATCCTGAATTCCCTGAATACCCGGGAAAAATCGATTTCGGATTCACTGGCAACGGCTGAACGGATCAAAGCAGAAATGGCGCAACTGAAAAGTGAAAATGAAACCTTGCTGTTCCAGGCACGGGAAGAAAGGGCTACGATGTTGAAAGAAGCACGTGATACCAAGGACAAACTTATAAATGAAGCCAAGGAACAGGCTAAACAGGCAGCAGAGAAAATCATTGCCGATGCCCAGTTGACAATTGAACGGAATAAAATGGCCGCCCTTATAGAAGTTAAAAACGAAATCGGACTCATCGTGGTAGAGATATCGGAAAAAATCCTGCGCCGCGAACTGGAAAACAAAACTGAACAGGAAAAATATATTAAGAGGCTGGCCGAAGAAGTAAAACTGAACTAACATGTCTAACCCCCGACTTTCGGCGAGATATGCAAAATCCCTGATGGACCTGTCCATAAGCAAAGGCCAGCTGGAGCAGGTATACAAGGATGTGGTGTATTTAGTAAGCATATTCCGTAAAAGTGCCGAGCTGATTAATTTTTTGAATAATCCGGTTATTACCAGCGATCAAAAATTGGACGTTGTTAAGGCAATTGACTCGGAAAATACCGGTGAGATAACCAAATCTTTTAATCGTCTCCTGATCCGGAAAGGCCGGGAGAAATATCTGCCTGAAATCGCCGAGGCATTTATTGAACAATACAAAGAATATAAAGGAATATATACGGTTACACTAATAACGGCCATTCCTGTCAGTGACGACGTGAAAAATACCTTCATCAGTAAAATCAAAAGTGCAGGTACCATGAACGAAGTGGAATTAGTGAGCGTGGTACAGGAAAATATCATTGGCGGATTTATCCTGGAAGGCAATGGCCGGAGAATAGATGCAAGCGTGGCTTATGATCTGACTAAAATTAAAAATCGGTTTTTAACAAACGAATTCATATACCGGTTCCGCTAAAGATCAGCGAACCACTCAAAAGAAATATATGCCAGATATAAAACCAGACGAAATTTCAGGAATCATCCTTCAGCAGCTCAGTGTTTTTAATTTGACAACTGAAATGGAAGAAGTGGGTACCGTTCTCCAGGTGGGAGATGGTATTGCCCGTGTGTATGGATTGAACAATGTGGGAAGCGGGGAATTGGTTGAATTCGAAAATGGAATTCGTGCCATCGCGCTGAATTTGGAAGAAGACAATGTAGGTATCGTTTTGATGGGTGATTCCGGGGAGATAAAAGAAGGCGCGAAAGTGCGCCGCACGGGAAAAATCGCGTCTATCCAGGTTTATGAAAGTATGCTGGGCAGGGTGGTGAATTCGTTAGGTGAAACCATTGACGGAAAAGGCCCACTGACAGGAGAAAGTTATGAAATGCCTATTGAGCGCAAGGCGCCGGGTGTTATTTTTCGGGAACCGGTAAAAGAGCCACTGCAGACTGGAATCAAGGCGATTGATGCCATGATTCCGATCGGCAGGGGGCAGCGGGAACTGATTATCGGAGATCGCCAGACAGGAAAAACGGCCATTGCCATTGATACGATCATAAACCAGAAAGAATTTTATAAGGCTGGCAAGCCGGTTTATTGCATCTATGTTGCCATAGGTCAGAAAGCCTCTACAGTTGCAGGCATCATGCAGACTCTTAATGAAGCGGGTGCAATGCCATATACGGTTATCGTTGCTGCCTCTGCCTCAGATCCGGCACCATTGCAGTACTATGCTCCATTTGCCGGTGCGGCCATCGGTGAATATTTCCGGGATACTGGTCGTCCGGCTTTGATCATTTACGATGACCTGTCCAAACAGGCCGTTGCGTACCGGGAACTGTCTTTATTGCT
>Ga0206904_1098_pt1 | contig 22218 bp, 22 predicted proteins | sample Alteio_BWOrgHeat_42_FD_152981 | JGI IMG/M metagenome (GOLD analysis project Ga0206904, IMG submission 152981) | Enriched cells from forest soil in Barre Woods Harvard Forest LTER site, Petersham, Massachusetts, United States -... | ecosystem: Environmental > Terrestrial > Soil > Temperate forest >...
GGGGAAACGCCGCCGCCGCAATGGGCAGGCCTGAAATTTTTTAATGTCTACGGGCCAAACGAATACCATAAGGCAGAGCAGCGTAGCGTGGTGGCTACGAAATTCTCGGATGCGTATGCGAAGAAGCCGGTGACGCTTTTCAAATCCATGCATCCGGACTATAAGGACGGCGGGCAGGTGCGTGATTTTGTTTATGTAAAGGATTGCGTGAACGTGGTGCTGTGGCTGCTCGATAACCCTAAAGTGTCCGGCATTTACAATGTCGGCACTGGCAAGGCGAGAAGTTTTGATGATCTGGCGCGCGCGTTGTTTGCTGCGCTTGGGACGGAACCGAAGATTCAGTATGTCGATATGCCGGAAATACTGGGTGATAAATACCAGTATTTCACCGAGGCGAAAGTCGATCGCCTCCGCAGGGCGGGATATAATGTTGGGTTCACGTCGCTGGAAGATGGTATCCGTGACTATGTGCAGGGCTATCTGCTGAAAAAAGATCCGTATTTTTAGAAATCAATCAATAATTAATGAAACTTAAAATATACTAAATCAGTATACCAAATATAGAGGAATGTTTATGATTACCAGGCAAATAGCAAGTAATATTGTCAACGCTCTTAAATTTGAAGGAAATAGAAGTTATAATTTCTTTATACCTCCAAGAGAAGATAAGGTAAGTTTTGACGGTTCATCGAACGATTTGCCACAACTTGAAAAAGTGGCTGAAGAAATTAGAAAGATAAAAGGGACTGAGGTGGTTCTGGAATCTAATCAATTCAAATTTACGGTGCCTATTGATACGAATCCTATACTTGTTATTGAGGCATTTAAATTATTTATTGACAAAGACCGTGCCCCAGATCGGCTGAGCGTCTCTCTGCATTACTTAGCCAATCTTCTTCCAACCAGGCAATAAGATTCTAGATGCCAGCTTTCGCTGGCATGACAAGGGACTCTAAATCATGCTCGTGTATCCACATATATCGCCGGTGGCGCTGCAGTTAGGCCCGCTTGCCATACGTTGGTATGCGCTGGCCTATCTTGTTGGTGTGCTTTCTGGCTGGTGGCTGGTAGGTTATTTGAATAAAAAACGTCATCCGCCGATCTTAAGCAAGGAGGCGTACGATGACATCATGGCCTGGGCAATTACCGGGATTATACTGGGCGGCAGGGCAGGGTATGTGCTGTTTTACCGGCCTGACTATTACCTGGAGCATCCGGAAGAAATCCTGATGGTCTGGCATGGCGGCATGTCATTTCACGGCGGGCTTATCGGCACTATCCTCGCATTGCTTCTGTTTGCGCGCAAATATGGCATCGGCTTTCTAAATATTATGGATTTGCTGGCGCCTGCCGCGCCTATCGGGCTGTTTCTTGGGCGGATGGCCAATTTTGTCAACGGAGAGCTCTATGGCCGGGTGACCGCCAGCCCGCTCGGCATGGTATTTCCCGATGGCGGCGAGCTGCCGCGCTATCCCAGCCAGCTTTTGGAGGCGGGGTTGGAAGGCATGGCGCTATTTATTGTTTTGCTCATTCTTGCCACCCGCACCCGCGCACTGGAACGCACCGGCTTGTTAAGCGGCTTGTTCCTTATTGGTTACAGTCTTGCCCGTATCACCGTCGAATTTTTCCGTGAGCCGGATGCCTTTATTTCATTCCTTCCCCCCTTCATCACCATGGGCCAGTTGCTTTCTTTGCCTATGGCAATAACTGGCTGTTTTCTAGTATTTTTATCCTGTCATCGTTCTGCCGATTGATGTTGTGAATTAAGTCTTAAATATTAATAATTTCTAATATTATCATAAACAATTCATAATTATACGCTTAAGATCAGAAACAGAGTGAGATATAATTGCGGTATAACCCTTATTGAATTGGCTTTATGAAAAACTGCATTCCATTTCCGTATCCCGTACATTTTTTATACATTATCCTTTGTCCTGTGTTGCTGGGACTTGCTGCGCCGGCGTCTGCCGATAACAATGCCGTAATGCTGCAGGGTATCGGCGGCATGTGTTTAGATATTCCGGGTGCGGATTTCCATGCCGGCGCGCATGTGCAACTGTGGCCGTGCAATAGCACTATAGCCCAGCAATGGATCTATAATCCGCAGGATAATACCATTCAGGTCAATGGTTGGTGCCTGGATATTCCGGGGGGAAATAATGCTAAAGGCACTCAGGTGCAAATATGGAAATGTAACGGCGGCACTAACCAGCAATGGATGATGGGTGATGGTAACGCAATGGTGCAGACCATGGACGGCAGCAATATGGTACTGGATGCACCCAATCCTCACCATTTCGCGGCTTTGCCGCAGGGAACACTGATACAGCTCTGGCCTACGCACGCAGGAACGAACCAGAAATGGGAACAGGTTGCCGTTTCCTCTACAGAAGCTATTCCGCCTGCTTCACCCTCTTCCCCTTCTGATGGACCTGTTACCGGCATAGGTGCAACGCCTGTGGGCCAGAACGGGGAATGGACCATGATCTTTAATGACGAATTTGACGGCACAACCCTGGATGTGGCTAAATGGACGCCCGGCTGGGGCAAATCCGGCATTACCGGGCCGGTCAATGACGGGGAAACGGCGTGTTACGATTCGAATCTGGTTACCTTGCCCGGAGATGGTTCCCTGCATCTTGCCTTGCAAGCACGGCAAAGCACCTGCAAAGGAACACATCCTTATACGGGAGCATTGGTGGATACAAATTCCCACTTTCAATATACTTATGGGTATATCGAATTCCGCGCTTATCTTCCCGCGGCTTCGAACGGTAAGGTCGCAAACTGGCCTGCAACCTGGACTGACGGGCAGAGCTGGCCGACGAATGGGGAAAACGACACAATGGAAGGCTTGGGAGGGCAGGCCTGCTATCATTTCCACTCCCCTCAGGGAGGACCCGGCGATTGTGCAGGGGATGACTTTACTGGCTGGCATATCTTTGCCTCCGATTGGGAGCCTGGCAGCGTAACTTATTATTATGATGGTAAGAGGGTAGGGCAGATTACGCAGGGCATCACTTCCGCGCCCCAATATATCATTCTGGACTATACCACTAGCTCCGGCAACCCTACCGCGCCTGCGGAAATGCTGGTGGACTATGTACGCGTCTGGCAGAAAAAGTAATCATTGCATCTCTTATCGCTGCAGAATAGCCTGAAGGCGTTTGTACCCTATGGCATTGAAAGAAGAGTTAGCGGAGCATATCAGGGCGCAAGGTCCCATCACCATCGCCGAATATATGGAGCGATGCGTTTCCCATTACTATGCGACACGTGACCCGTTCGGTGCGGGCGGAGATTTCACGACTGCCCCGGAAATAAGCCAGATATTCGGGGAACTCATTGGTGCATGGATAGAGGACCGCTGGCAGCATATCAGCGGGGCGCAGGCGGTTTTATGCGAGCTGGGGCCGGGGCGTGGCACGCTGATGAAAGATATTTTGCGCGTTACCCGCAATTCCGGCCTGCATGAAAGCGCGGATGTAGTGCTGGTGGAGGCCAGCCCGGCGTTGCGCGAATTGCAGAAGCGCACGCTGGCTTATGCCCATACACGCATACGCTGGCAGGAAACGCTTATGAACTTGCCGCCGCTGCCGCTGTTTCTGATCGCCAATGAGTTTTTTGACGCGCTGCCGGTGCACCAGTATCTCGAAAAGGAAGAAAAAAAAGTCGGGCTGATCATGAACCAACTGGCGTTTCTGCCGGACGGCAAGGTGGTGCGCGAAGCCTCGCCCGCATGCATTGCCGTCATGACGCAGATCGCGGCGCATATTCAAACCCATGGCGGCGCGGCGCTCATCATTGATTACGGTTATGACGACGCCGTGCAGGGCGACAGCGTGCAGGCAGTGAAAGCACATCAGTTTATCCATCCGCTCGATGCGCCGGGTGAATCGGATATTACCGCGCATGTGGATTTTGCGGCATTGAAAGACGTCGCTGCTTCGGTGGGCGCGTATGTATGGGGCGTGGCGAAGCAGGGGAATTTTCTGAATGCGCTTGGTGCGCAGGTCCGACTTCTGGCACTAGGCAAGCATGCTTCGCCGGAGCAGGGCGCGTCTCTACGATCCGGCTTGGAACGGCTTGTATCGTATGAGCAAATGGGTGGACTATTTAAAGTAATGGCGGTAACATCCACGCCAGATGTGCCATCTGGATTCGATTGATTGTGAATAAAACGTATGGAGTTCGTCACCCCGCGCTTAAAGCGCGGGATCTCTGGCTATATTAGTACAAGATACGGCGATTAAAGCGCGGTATGACGAGAACGGGGGAAATAACGTGAATAAAATATATAAAGACGCGAAAGCGGCGCTCGACGGATTGCTGTTTGATGGCATGACCGTGATGTCCGGTGGGTTCGGGCTGTGCGGCATACCAGAGCATTGTATCCTTGCGCTCCGTGACGCAGGCGTGAAAGGCCTGACGGTTATCAGTAATAATTGCGGCGTGGATGATTTTGGCCTCGGCATTTTGCTGCAGACCCGGCAGATCCAGAAGATGGTTTCTTCCTATGTCGGTGAAAATAAAACCTTTGAAAAGCAATTCCTTTCGGGGGAACTGCAGCTGGAATTTAATCCGCAGGGGACACTGGCCGAGCGCATCCGTGCGGGCGGTATGGGCATCCCGGCCTTTTACACCAAGACTGGTTATGGCACCGTCGTTGCGGAAGGCAAGGAGACACGCGAATTTAACGGTGAGCATTACGTCATGGAGCAGGGACTACGGGCGGACATCGCCATCGTCAAGGCATGGAAGGCGGATGCATCCGGAAATCTTATCTACCGCAAGACCGCGCGCAATTTCAATCCCTTGATGGCGGCGGCAGGCAAGGTAACCGTTGCCGAGGTGGAAGTACTGGTGAAAGACGGCGAGCTGGATCCGGATACTATCCATACGCCGGGAATTTTCGTGCAGCGCCTGTTTGCCGGCAGCCATTTCGAGAAACGGATTGAGAATAGGACAATCAGGGGCTAGGTTCTAGGGACTAGGTGCTAGAAGATTTTTGTTCTGTACCTCGCTTTCTAGAACCCAGAACCTAGCACCTAGCACCTAGAACCTAGAACCTTAGGAGATTTTTTATGTGGACACGCGATGATATGTGCCGCAGGGCGGCGAAAGAGCTTCATGACGGAGCGTATGTGAATTTAGGGATTGGGATGCCGACGCTGGTCGCCAATTTCATACCTGAAGGCATGCATGTGACGCTGCAAAGCGAGAACGGTATGCTCGGCATGGGGCCGTTTCCCACCGAGGCGCAGGTCGATCCGGATTTAATTAATGCGGGCAAGCAGACGGTGACCGAACTGCCGGACAGCAGCTATTTTGACAGCGCCACCTCGTTCGGCATGATTCGCGGCGGCCATATTGATTTAAGCATCCTGGGCGCATTGCAAGTGTCGGAAAGCGGCGATCTGGCTAACTGGATGGTGCCGGGAAAGATGGTAAAAGGCATGGGCGGGGCGATGGATCTGGTGGCGGGTGTCAAAAAAATCCTTATCCTCATGGAGCATAACGCCAAAGACGGCAGCGCCAAGCTCGTGAAAAAATGCAGCCTGCCGCTGACCGGCGTCGGCGTGGTGGATATGATCATTACGGAACTTGGCGTATTCGTCGTGGAAAACGGCACGTTGAAACTGATCGAGCGTGCCACAGGCGTGAGTGCTGAGGATATCCGCAAACGCACCGAGGCTGAATTTATCGGGTAATGGAACAGCAGAACAATAGAGTAAGAAGGGTTATGACGAATACATTTGAGTATAATTTTGAGTACGCCGTGCATCGTTTCGCGCCGCTGGCGCTCAGCCAGCTTAGGAATGTATATGAAGGAGAGCAGGGCGATAAAAAAGCGATAGAGGCTTTAAAAGACAGGAATGCAGGCGAAGAAGCGCGCTGCAAAGTGGTAAAACGATGGCTGCAGAACTATAGCGTATTCCAGGGTATTTCCGATGCAGACCGGATGCTCTTTACTGCCGCCATCGTGAAATGGGCGGACTCGCGCATTTTGCAGACGGATTTGAATGTGGAAGGGATTATTACTGCGCACAAGAGCTTGTGCAGTGCATTACAGGAGATACAAAACCGCAAATTCACGTCTATGGCGTCAAAGGCCCTGTGGTTATGTTATCCCAAAAGTGTGCCGATGTATGATAGTTTTGTAGATCACTCGCTGCTGGTCATCAGCAAACTGGAGAACATCTATCCTATCCCTGACAGAAAGTCGGAATACCATCAGTTTGTCCATATATGGCAGGTCTTGTACGGGCGATACAGCGATGCGTTGGCGATATATGAATCTGTCTACCCTTACCGTGTGCGGATATTTGATAAAATTCTCTGGCTGATAGGCGACAGGCGTTATGTGCAACGGGTCGATCCCTCACAGCCCGATAGCGATTAATAAGCTATGAGACAGGAAACGGCGCTTCTGCAGTGGTATATCGATGCAGGCGTAGACGAAGCATCGGATGACCAGCCGCGTAATTATTTTGCCGCTGATGTTACGGTATGTCCTCACCCTAATTTCCCTCACCCTACCCCTCTCCCGCAAGCGGGAGAGGGAAACTTTGAACAAAGTACAAAGCGGGTGAGGGAAAAGGATACTTTCCCCCTTGTCTCCGCCATGCTGCCGGTCAGTGCTTCCCTTGCTTCCCATATCGCCGAAGCGCGGAAACTTGCCGATGCGGCGGTGACGCTAGCGGATTTGGAAACCGCCGTGTGCGGATTTGATGGGTGCGCCATCAAGAAAATGGCGACCAACACGGTGTTTGCCGATGGTAATCCGCAATCGCGCCTGATGCTGATCGGGGAAGCGCCTGGGGCCGACGAGGATATACGCGGCATTCCGTTCTGCGGCGTCAGCGGGAAGCTGCTAGACAAGATGCTGCTGGCCATCGGTTACGACCGCACGAATTTTTATATCACCAATACGCTTTTCTGGCGACCTCCCGGGAACCGGTCCCCCAGCAGCGACGAACTGGCGCTCTGCCGTCCCTTCGTGGAAAAACATGTGGCGCTTATCGATCCGGAGCTGTTGGTGCTGGTCGGCGGGGTGGCGGCGAAATCGCTCCTGGGCACCGAGCAGGGCATCACGCGCATGCGTGGAAAAGAATATACGTACCGCACGCCTTATAAGGACAAGGAATATAAAGTGGCGGTCATTTACCACCCCTCCTACCTGCTGCGCCAGCCTGCCGGCAAGCGTGTTACCTGGCAGGATTTGCTGGCGATAAGGAGAGTTTTATCAAGTGTATAGATGCCAAACCTTTGCTATCCGGGGCTTCTTTGAGTATTATCCCGTGGGGGAAGGGCAGTTGGTAGCTGTGCAGTCGGGCCATTCACATTTTGTCCCTGTGTTTCTAAGCCTTCGCCATTGGAACGTTGCTGTTCTCTCGCCGTCTCTAGGGCTTTTTCCAGTGACCTATCCATTTGCATCAAGTCGTACGTACTAAATATCGCACCCTGAAACCCTCGAATATGGGCTTGTTTCTGTTTCTTAAATTCGTGTCTGTCCTGTTTAGCATGCACGCCTGCCATAATCATATCTGGTGCAAGTGTTACAATCGGCTTAACAAGATCGGTAACAGCGAACCCACTGGCAATTTTAAGCCCCAGATCCGCCAACGGTTCGAAAGGTCTTTTGGCTATATCTGTGACCTTTTCCCAGAAAAGCCTTGCTCCTTTTTGCTGCCATTTTTCAGGCTGATAATTAGGAATGACTCCATCGATTTGGACGTGCGGATCCGTCACTTTGTCACGATGAATCACGATATTTTTTTCTCTCGGAGAACGCCGAGATACCTTGAGATCCTGATCGTCATTGGTGTTTTTATCTCTTCCAAGCGACTTTATCATTTCCCTTGGCGGTTCGCGCATTGCCTGTATAGCGGCAGAGTTATGTACGAGCGTGGAATGGCGTTTTGTTGGTGGTAATTGCTCACCATCTACTGTGATTAACATATCATGGAGCGCAATACTTGCCTCCTCCCACTCTTCCTGCATCCCTTCAGGGAAGGTATAGCCAGAATCTATTAACCTCTTGAGTGATGTTTTATCTCTTGGCAATTTTACCCCGTATTTTTCCTCCAGATACTCCACATAAAGGGATTCGGTGTACCGGGCGAGGGTGCGGCTATCAAATTCGCTGACATTCGTTATTTCTACAACCCATCCTTGCGGGCAAGGCCGTGGTTCTGGGGCTGGGTGCCCTTCCGGGCTATAGGGAATATATTCGCTGCCTGGATCTATGCGCTGCAGCCTCTCTCGCAGTGCTTCTTCTTTTTCCGGGCTAAGTTGTTCCGTGGGGCTATAGGGAATATACTCCTGATCGGGATTGGTCCGCCGCGGTTCTTTTATCTTATGCTGGGCAATCTTATCTTCTGGGTCGTCTAAAAGGCACTGCATCATGCTGTGAAAACGTATCGCATCTTCTTCTGTCTCCAACACAAATTGCATGCTGCGCGTGACTACCGTCTTTGGGGTCTTCGCATTCTCTTCTGGTCTTGGATGTACATCCCACGCATGAAGCGCGATGACTTTATTGCCAATATCAAATATTTGCTTGCCAATATGTTCTCCTTTGGAGGTGAAGCCCGATGCACTCTCAAACGATTCGGTAATCTCTTCCCGGACTTTTTTGTATTTTCTGTCCAGAGTACATTCATCTAGAAAATCCTTTTCATTTCCTGGATCGGGCGGCATTGTGCTCGTATAGTAACCTCCCTTTGCCAAGGCGGATAGTAACGCAGGATACCTCTCCATATTTTCTTCGAGCTGAGCACGTTCTGCATCATTTTTGGCTTCGGCTAGGGCTTGTTTATAGGTCTTGTCATTAGCATAAATATCCAGGTTGCATGCACTTTCCTTCATGAAGATGTCGGCTTGCGCTTCTCTTATCTCTGCCGGAATTTGCGTATCCGAAGCTGCCGTATGCGGATCGGTTTCACGGTCGAATATGCCGTTATCTATCAGCTGTTGACGAAATGACGTCAGGGCTTCCTCCTCCTCCGGAGTCAGCTTAACTCTCTGCTCCACCAGTTCTTCTAATCTCTCTATTTGTGCGGAAAGATCTACCATCATACCCTCACTTATTATCTATTATAGTGAGTATGATAACACAGAGTTGTTACGTAATTATGACAATCTGCACTATGGCGCAAAACCGCCTTTTACGAAGGGGGAGAGGACAAAATATCCCCAAAATTTCTATGTATAGTGGTACAGCATGGCAGGATCTGCCAGTGATAAGGAAGGGATTGGAGGGAAAGGGACTAAAGGAAATTCTTATCCCTATCCCTATCATCCCTCGTTCCCTACTCCGCAAATAAATCCGTCGACAGATACCGCTCCGCCGAGGAGGCGGCGATGACGACGATGAGCTTGCCCTTCATTTCCGGGCGTTTGCCTACTTCGAGCGCGGCGGCGATGGTGGCGCCGGAGGAAATGCCCACCGGAATGCCTTCAAGCTTTGCGGTCTTGCGCGCGGTGGCGAAAGACGTCTCGTTGCCGATGGTCACGACTTCATCAATCAGATTACGTTCCAGAATGTCAGGTATGAATCCGGCACCGAGGCCCTGAATCTTATGCGGGCCGGGCTTGCCGCCGGAAAGCACGGGGCTGTCCTCCGGTTCCACCGCGATGATTTTAATCTCCGGTTTCTTTTGTTTTAAGATCTGCGCCACGCCTGTTACCGTGCCGCCGGTGCCGACGCCGGTGATGAATACATCCACCTTGCCGTGGGTATCATTCCAGACTTCCATGGCCGTGGTACGGCGGTGAATCTCCGGATTGGCCGGGTTCTTGAATTGCTGCACCATCAGCGCGTGCGGATTGTTGGCGACGATTTCTTCCGCGCGCTCGATAGCCCCGCGCATGCCCTTGGCGGCGGGGGTCAGCTCCAGCTCGGCACCCAGCATCTTAAGCATTTTGCGGCGCTCCAGTGACATGCTTTCCGGCATGGTAAGAATCAGGCGGTAGCCCTTGGCGGCGCAGACGAAGGCGAGCGCAATCCCGGTATTGCCCGATGTGGCTTCCACCAATACGGAATCGGCCTTGAGCTTGCCGGAGGATTCGGCGGCTTCGACCATCGAAAGCGCAATGCGATCCTTGACTGAAGAAAGCGGATTGAAAAATTCGAGCTTCACGGCGATATCGGCCACCACGCCCGCTTCCTTTGCCAGGCGGTGCAGGCGCACCAGCGGCGTATTGCCTACAGTGTCCACGATATTATTATAAATCCGGCCACGTCCCGGTTCATCCAGTTTCGCCGGTTCGAATTTCAGGGCTGTTGCAGTCATAAAAACCTCCTTAAGAATTAAATAGTAAAATTCGTATCCTCATCCGCAGCCTTGCGGATATTGCGGGCGCTTGCCTGCTCGCACAAATCGCTGATGCTTACCTTATCCAGCTGGCCGATGATATGCTTCCGCAGATCTTTTATCACCGGCAGGATAATCTTATCACCGAGCGCCGTGGAGGTGGGAATGTCTTCCTCCTCGCCGACCGCGCGGCAAATATCGGCAAGGCTGATTCGGCGCTTTTCCCGCGCTAGCAGGTAGCCGCCATGCGGACCGCGCCCCCCCTTGAGGATGCCGCAGCGCACCAGTCGCTGCATAATCTGTTCCAGATAACGCGTCGGCATGCTCTGGCGGGTGGCGATCTCCTTGCTGCTGATGCGTGCCTGCGTGCCATTATAGGCGATATAAAGCACCGCTTCCATTGCGTAAAATGTCTTTTTCGGCAAGCCAATCATGCGGTTTTCTGGAGCTTCATTCCGGTGGAGCCAAACCCGCCTGTGCCGCGTTCGCTGTCTTCCAGCGTATCCACTGGATGCCATGCAGCGCGTGTATAGGGCGCGATGATCATCTGGGCGATGCGCATGCCGCGCGTGACCACGAATTTCTCGCTGCTGTGATTGATGAGAATTACCCCGATTTCGCCGCGATAGTCCGCGTCAATGGTGCCCGGAGCGTTGAGCACGGTCACGCCGTATTTAAGCGCAAGGCCTGAGCGTGGCCGCACCTGCGCCTCATAGCCTACGGGAAGGGCAATACTGATGCCGGTTTTAATCAGCGCATGCTTATGCGGCAGGATGATCACGTCTTCGGTGACTGCGGCAAGCAGATCCATTCCGGCGCTGTCGGCTGTAGCGTAGGAGGGCAGGGGCAGGTTGTGGGCGTGTGGTAATGTCTTAATCGCAATAGATGTCATACTATTATCCTTTTTTCTTGGTGATGATCTTCACGTTCTGTGATGTAAAGTGGGTGGTGATTTTTTTCACCAGCCTTTGTGCAAGTTCATCTTTGCTGATGGAATTCCATGCTTCGTTTGTTTGCTTCGTTATAAACTGCGCGCTGGTCATATCTTTGCCGAATATTTTTCCTTCCGAAACATCGTTAGCGATGATCCAGTCGCAGCCTTTGCTTTTAAGTTTCTGAAGCGCATTCTTTCTAACGGATTCGGTCTCTGCGGCAAACCCTATTACCAATTTCGGACGATTATTTTTCAAGGTGGAAAGCGTGTGCAGTATATCAGGATTGAGCACCAAATCCAGCTCCGGCGCACTGGTATTGGTATGTTTCTTCAGTTTCTCCCGGCAGGGCGATTTTATCCGCCAGTCGGACACGGCAGCGCAGCATACGGCAATATCTGCAGGTAATGAGGCTTTGCAGGCGGTCAGCATCTCCTGCGCGATTTCTACGCGGATAGTTTTAACATTTTCCGGCAGGGTCTCGGCAGTAGGCCCGGTGACGAGTGTGACCTTCGCGCCTGCCTGTTCAAGCGCCTTTGCAATGGCATTGCCCTGCTTGCCGGAAGAGCGGTTGCCGATAAAACGCACCGGATCGATCGGCTCAAACGTCGGACCGCTGGTCACCAGCGCGGAAAAACCCCGGAGCGGCTGATCGCCCACGAGAGCATGTACTATCCGATCCACGATGGTTTCAACGTCCGCCAGCCGTCCGCTGCCCACCTCGCCGCAGGCCAGATCGCCTGCTTCGGGTTCTATAATCCGAATATTATCCTTGCACAGCTGGGCGATATTTCTTTGCGTTGCCTTATGTTCCCACATGCGGCTGTTCATCGCCGGGGCGATGATGACCGGCTTGTCGGTGGCCAGCAAGGTGGCAGTTGCTAAATCATCGGCCATACCTACGGCCATTTTGGCAATCATATCGGCGCTGGCCGGAACCACCGCAATCAGATCATGTTCGCGCGAGAGGCGTATATGTCCCATTTCGGACTCATCCTTCAGGGAAAATAAGTCATTATATACCGGTCCGCCGGAGAGCGCCGCCAGCGAAAGCGGCGTGACAAATTCCGCGCCGCCTTTGGTCAGAATGGCAGTCACCCTGACGTTGTGCTCCCGCAGCTGACGGATGACATCCAGCGATTTATAAGCGGCAATGCTGCCGGTGATGATGACAAGAACCGATTTGCTCATAAAATAATGTAAAATTTGCTATTATACTAACTTATTTTGTAATATGCGCAAGGCATATCTTCACGATTCCAGTTGTGAATCGGGGAAAGGGTTGCAAGTAAAACCGCCATCTTCTATAGTTTCTCCCTATGATAGAACCCTCCATCCGCATCGTCGCCATGCCTAAAGACGCCAACCCGGACGGCGACGTGTTCGGCGGCTGGATTCTGAGCATGATGGATATTGCAGGCGCTATCCCGGCACGCAAGATCGCCAAGACTCGCGTGGTGACCGTGGCCATGGATAATGTCCAGTTCCACATGCCCATATTCATAGGCGATTGCTTAGAATGCTATTCCCATATCGAAAAAATCGGCACCACCAGCATCACGGTGCGGGTGGAGGCGTTTGTCGAGCGCCGGGAGAGCGAGGAAAAAATTAAAGTGACCGAAGGCAGGCTGGTCTATGTCGCCATCGACAAGGATCGCAGGAAAGTGCCGATACCGAAATAGTACGTGATTACGTGGCGCGATTACCACGCACCACGCTGCCATAAAAAACTATGGAACATCAAATTTCTATTTTCCCGGTAGACAAGGCGCTGCGTGAAGCAGTGGACGGGTGGCTGTCGTTTCTGGCGGATAATAAGGCGTTTTCTGAACATACGATTACAGCATATAATATTGATATCCGCCATTTCCTTGCATTCTTCAGCCAACATACCGGTGGTGAGGTCACCAAAGCAGTGCTGAAGGATCTAACGCTGCGCGACTTTCGCAGTTGGCTGGCGGCGCGACATGCGGAAAAATTCACCGCTTCTTCGACTGCGCGTGCCTTGTCGGTGGTGCGCGGGTTTTACCGTTATTTGCAAAAGCAGAGCGGCATGGATAATCCGGCAATATTTCATGTCCGTACGCCGAAACTGCCGAAAGCTTTGCCCAAAGCCCTACCGGAAGCACAGGCGCTGGGTTCGCTGGATTCCATCGGCAGCGAGCATAAGGAGCCGTGGGTACAGTTGCGTGATGTGGCGGTGTTGACGCTTATTTATGGCTGTGGGTTGCGCATCAGTGAGGCGCTGGCGCTTATCCCTTCTGGTATTCCGGCAGGCGCTGCTACCATTACGATTCGGGGCAAGGGTAACAAAGAACGCCTGGTGCCGGTATTGCCGCAAGTGCACGCGGCAATTGAGGAGTATAAAAAGGTCTGTCCCCATGCGCTTGCCAAGGATGAAGCGTTATTCCGCGGCCAGCGTGGCGGGGAGCTAAGACCGGAGATACTGCAAAAGGAAATTCGCTTACTTCGGGTGAACTTAGGGCTACCAGACTCCGCTACCCCGCATGCCTTCCGCCACAGTTTCGCCACCCATCTTTTATCCGCTGGCGGTGATCTGCGAGCGATTCAGGAATTGCTGGGGCATGCTGATCTCTCCACCACCCAGCGTTATACCAAAGTGGATCACGCGAGGCTGCTCAGCGCCTACCACAAGGCGCATCCAAGGGCGGGGGCGGAGTGAATGCCAATTCAGCGGGCCTGAACGTCTGGGGCTCTGGAGATTGCTTCTTGCATTTTGGGAGACACAAGTTGCGATGCAGGAGGTATTGTTAGTGCAGTTGGGCTTGCAACCACTAAAGCGCCAGGATGTAATTTGTCCCAAAGAGCGATCAATGCCTCGTATTCATGCGGATGAGCGAAACGCGGCTGTGCCCAACGGCTGTCCTTTCCCTTTTCTTCTTCTTTCTCTTTATCTAGCCGCGGATATTCCAAAGTACCTGCAGCGGGTCTCATCGTAGCAATGGCTTCCGATAGCCGTATGATTGTACCTCCGCTAATTTCGCCATGCGTTGCCTCCTTAATGGCTGCGCTGTATTCCGGATCTGCGGTGTAGTCCACCCATTGGCGGATTAACTTATTTTGTTCCGAGGATAATGTAAACGCATACAAGTTATTGATAGTAGGATTTTCTTTTTTTCGGGTATCGAGGGAATGAGCCACTTCAAGTTCTATAAGCTCTGTTCTATTGATATCCAGTACGCTCACTGCTTCTCGGGAACCGATTCTTGCTTTCAGATTGGGACCGGGAGGAATCGGTTGGCCTTTATCATCCACAAACCATACAATTTCTTCTTTTGTTTCCCGAGCAGCTCCTTCTTGTGGCTGCTCACGTTTCAGATCTTCCTCCTCCTTGAGGCTGATATATCCTCCGGCACCTCCAAAAAGCGGTGCATAATCATGACCGCTTGGGACTCTTTTCATCAGAAGAATGTAAGGGTCTTTTTTATCCTCTGCTGTTTCGTTTGCCAGTATGATGAATGCGCCTACATTAGAGGTTGCTCTCTTTCTTTCCTTTCTCTCTCCAGTTTCTTCATTCTTCTCGCCCGTATCGGCATAGTGCCATAGCGATGGAGTGGCAGTTGCTGAACTATGTGCCTGTTTTCGTATAAATTCTATCCTCTCGCGTATATGGCTTGGTATTGTTCCATGCTCTCGCAGGAGTATAGCTTCAAACGCCTCAAAATTATCCGGATTCGCAAGACGCTTGGGGCGTTGAGGATCGGGTAGTTTAATCGCCTCTTCGTCTGGCGAGTAAATGATTTGCGGATTTGCTGGCGGATAATCAGGATTCTGGTTTTCTGCCACGGCTGGAAGCATCGTTTCCACAATTTCGGAGACTGGCCAGATAAGCGCCCCTGCTGTCCCTCCTGCATTATCACGCGCATTGCGTTTTGTAAGTTGGATAACGGCGTTTTTGTAGGCAGGATATTGCATTTTGGTAACCCAATCTTCCAGTAAATGCGTCTCGTCCGGAGTCAGAATAAGATCATAATGCTTGTTATAGTCAGGATGATAATCCGTCTGAGGGTATTTAGATTGCCTATAGTTCATGGCGGTTTTAACAGGCACTGGCATGAGCCTATTTTGATCTATATTCAACAGTGGAACCGCTTCTACTTCATGCAGATTGAAATCCTCATTCGCAGGGACAGGCATCCCAGTTGCTCTATAGACCAATGTCTTTACTTCGCGCTCTAAATTGCTGATGGCGCAATCTTTGATTCCTTGGTTCTTGGCCACCATTTCATCCAGGAGGCCAAATCCTCCTGGGCTGTTATACATAATCGCATTATCCTGCGTGCTGGGTTGCATTCTTTTCAGAAGAAGCGCCCTGCGCTCTTCATCTCTTTCTTTGTATAACAAGACATTTACAAAAGCGGATAGATTGGCTGTTTGGTATTGGGGCGAATCATTGCTGTCAGGCATCAACTATCTCCAGATAAAGGTTGGAGATGGCATTATACTACCCAATTATTGCCATTTTATGACAATAAGACACTTAATTTGCACGTATTATATATCCCCCCATCTTCTAGATGTTTAAGGATTATGAATCCTAGAGATTTTGGTGCCTTCCAGGCTGACGCCCGCCATCAGGCCCTGTTGGTCGAAAATGAAGGCATAGGCATCGTCATTGAGCGTAGTGGAGGAAAGGTTCTTGGCCACGCCTTCATTCACCACTACCACGGTCGGGCCGACGCCGATTTCCCAACCATGCGTCTCATGGATATAGTGCATTGCCTTGTCGTTCATCAGAAATACTACATAGCCGTAGGATTGTGCGCCTGCCTGTAACCCCCATGAAGCGGTGATGGAATTGTAATAGCCGTCGACTTTTGATCCCTCTTTCAGTTCACCTTCTCCATACGCGCCGCCAAATACAAGCCCCGCTTTGACAATGTTCGGAAAAATAAGTATCGCTTTGGCTTTCTTGGCGATATTGGCTGCGATGGGGCGTGTCGAAGTAAGAGTATTCAAGGCTTGGTCAGCATCGCTGTTTAAGTCCTGGGGTGTCTTTGCGCTTGCTGTCTGCCACATGCCGCTGGACAAGGTGACAAAACTTCCGATAACAAGCGTTAATAAAAATATATGCAGCTTTTTCATAATACTCTCCATGGTTTTAAATTACATTATCAGGATTTAATCAGCGGAAAGATATAAATACCGTATTATAAAGCTCCTATAATATTTTTTTCCATAAAGATCCAAAAAACTATAGTAATTTCACTGGCCATAGGGAATTTTTATTACTATGAGGAGGCATATATTAACATGGTTTAAAATGTAAACAGGAGAATAGAATGATTTACGTTGCGGTTATTTTTGGCCTTGCGATCATGGCTATTATGGTATGAAGTGAGCCCTATACTGGCACGGTCAATAGAGGAACTTCAGGATGCTTGACATAAAAGCAGTGCGTAATACCCCGGACCTCATTAAGCGCGGGATTGCTGAACGGGGAATCCAGGGCGTAAACGTGGATGAACTACTCGCGCTGGATCAGCTTGCCCGCAATTTACAGCTTCAGTATGACAATGCCCGCTCCGCACAGCGCAAGGCCACGCCGGAAGAAGGCAGGGTGCTGAAAGCAGAGATGAATGAGGCGGATCAGAAACTGGGGGAAGTACGCCAGAAACTGAAAGAGCTGATGCTGCGAGTGCCGAATTTCATGGCGGAAGATACCCCCGGCGGCCTGGATGATAATGCCAATCTTGAGCTGGCAGTGTACGGTAAAAAGCCGGAGTTCAGTTTCACGCCGAAAGACCATGTGGAAATCGGTGAGAAATATGGTCTGGATATCGATGCGGGCACCAACGTCTCGGGGCGCGGTTTCCCTATTCTGCGCGGCGCGGTAGCGTTGCTGGAGCGCGCACTCATGCAGTTCACGCTGGATGAGGCGATGAAGCGCGGCTTTGAATATATGCAGGTTCCCGTGCTGGCCCGCCTTGAGATATTGCGCGGCATAGGCTTTTCTCCCAGGCGTGATGATGCGCAGACCGAGATATTCAACCTTGCAGACGACGATTTGTGCCTGACCGGAACGGCGGAAATCGCCTTGGTTGGGCATTTGGCCGATAAAACCCTAGACACTTCTTCCTTGCCGATAAAGCTGGTGGGGCAGACGCCATGCTTCCGCCGTGAAGGCGGCGCCAGCGGGCGGCGCGACCGGGGATTGTACCGGCAAAAGATGTTCAATAAAACGGAGCTGGTCGCGATCACGATGCCCGACAAGGCGGATGCGATGCTGGAAGAAATCCGCCAATTCGAGGTGGATATTTTCAATAAGCTCGGTATCTGTTTCCGTGTAGTGCGTGTCTGCGCGGGCGATATGGGGCTGCCGGCCTATAAGAAATACGATCTCGAAGGGCTGATGTATGGCCGCACTGCCGAGGGTGGCTGGGGATGGGGCGAGCTTACAAGCTGTAGCAACTGCACGGATTTCCAGTCTCGTCGCCTGAACATATATTATAAAGAAGGCAATGCCAAAGGGCGGGGGGAACTGGTCTATACGCTCAATGGCACCGGCATTACTACCCGCGCGCTCATTCCGCTCCTCGAACAATTCCAGCAAGAAGACGGCTCTGTCCGGATCCCGGAAGTGCTGCAGCCGTATATGGGCGGGCGCAAGCTGCTTTAAGAGTCTGTCTGGAAAGGTTACTATGCCTTTGCTGCAAACGGCATTTCCTGCGCTTCTGTGCTTCACGTACTCTCAATGTACGCTTGCGTCGATTCCATTACGATCTGGGGAGTTGCGATAATTTTATCCAGAAATTTTCCACCTGCTTTAACACCTCGATATATTCTTCCAGGCTGAACGGTTTGATAATATAAGAGTTAGCATATCTTAGAAAGACATCGGTAATATCCGCCTGGGCACTGGAGCTGGTAAAGACGATGACGGGAATATATTTGAGAGTGGGATCCTGTTTGACAATGCTTAAAAATTCCTTTCCATCCATGCGCGGCATATTCAGGTCAAGCAAGATCAGATCGGGGATAACGGCACCGGTAAATGCACCGCGCCGGAATAGAAAGTCCAGCGCTTCCACCCCGTCATGGGTGACGGACAGGTTGGCAGATAATTTCCCCCGCGCAAAGGCCTCCTCGGTTAATTCCACATCGCCATCATTATCCTCCACCAGTAATATTTCCGCGCGCCGCTCGAGCATGGAATCATTCCTTTCCTTGTTTTATCGTAAAGAAAAACGTCGTGCCTTCACCTGGTGCAGAATCAAACCAGATCTTGCCGTCATAAAATTCGATTAATTTTTTGCAGGTGCTGAGGCCTATTCCCGTGCCCGGATAATCTTCCTTCCGCTGGATGCGCTGGAATATGGCGAATACCTTGTCGTAAAATTTCATGTCGATGCCGATACCGTTATCGGCAATGGAAAATAGCCATTCGTTTCTTTTCTCTTCCGCCTGAATTTTTATTTCCGGTACTTTGGAGCCATCCTGAAATTTGAGCGCATTGCCAAGGATATTTTGAAACAATGCACGCATCAGCGTATCGGACGCTTTCAGCACCGGCAGATTCCCGCAGATAATCTGCGCATTTTTCTGCGCAATAAGTGTCTCAAATTCTCCCAGCACTTCTTTTATGAGCTTATTGCAATCCACATTCTCCAACTGCGGAGCTTCCCGGCCAATACGCGAAAAAGCCAGGATATCGGAGATCATCTTTTGCATATGGCGGGCATTGCTGGTGATGAAATTCAGGTATTTAGTGCCCTTTTCGTCCAGGACTGCCGCATATTTGTGGGCAAGCAGCTCCGCATAGCTGTTCATCATGCGTACCGGCTCCTGCATATCGTGTGAACAGATATAGGCAAACCGTTCCAGTTCCTCATTGGATTGCCGCAGTACCGCATTGAGCTTGAGAATTTGCTCGCGCTGCACGTAAATATCCAGATATACCTTTACCTTGCTCTTCAGGATTTCCGGATTGATGGGCTTGAAGATATAATCGACAGCCCCGATTTCCGCGGCTTGAGTAGCATATTTCTCTTCCTTGCTGATGGCGGTTACAAATATGATCGGCGTATTGAGCATGCCTTCATGTTCCTGCATCAGCTTGGCTGTCTCGAACCCATCCATTTCCGGCATTTGTACATCCAGCAGCACCAGCGCGAATTTATAGCGTAGCATGAGCGAGAGCGCCTCGTTGCCGGATGCGGCCTTAAAAATACCGGCATCCAGATGCTTCAGTATTCTTTCCGTAGCGAGGAGGTTTTCTTTCCGATCATCCACAATCAGGATGTTCGGACGCGTATCCGGATCCGTACCGTGTTCCTCGTCAAGCTTTTCAGCGGTGCTGGTTTGCATACAGTCCTCTTTCGTGTGATTGACTCAGTTGCACAAGCAGGGAAGCAAGCTGTTCCAGATGTACCATTTCGGCATCCGGCGTCAAGGCGAACGCTGCTTTAGGCATGGCAGGGGATTCCGCTGTTTCGGGATTTTGTATGATGGCCTTGCCGCCATATTTTCGGATGGTTGCCAGTCCTTGCGCGCCGTCCCGGTTAGCGCCGGTTAATACGACGCCTATCAGCGATGCCCTGAATACATCCGCCGCGCTTTCAAACAATACATCTACGGAAGGACAGCAATAATTCACCCTGCCATCCACGGACAGGCTAAATATTTTATCCGGTTCTATCAGCAGGTGATACCCTGCAGGCGCCAGATAGGCATGGCATGCCTGCAGGGGCTCCTTATCTTCTGCTTCCTTCACCGTTATATTGCTGAGCGTATTGAGGTACTCCGCAGTAAAACTGCCGGAATGCTCTCCGGTATGCTGCACGATGGCAAGCGGTAGTGGAAAAGACGCAGGCAGAGCGGGCAGAAACGTTTTAAGCGCCTGCAATCCGCCTGCGGATACCCCTATCACGACCGCGTCATAAGAGGCGCTACCCATGTATTATTCCGGATTTTCTGTAAATTCTCTGTTTTGAATCCACGGCGTCAAACAGAGATTTTATTGCTGTGAACTTCAGGCTTTCCTTGTTGCCAAGGCAGAGGAAGCCGCCGTGGCGCAGGCTATCGGTAAAAAGAGAAAGCACCTGATCCTGCAGCGTCTTGTCGAAATAGATAAGTACATTCCGGCAGCAGACCAGGTTCATCTCGCCGAAGACCCCGTCCGTCACCAGATTATGGTAAGAAAAGGTAATCCGTTCTTTCAGGTAGTCTTGAAATTTCACCCGTTCATAGCCTTCGCTGTAATAGCCGGAAAAATGGTTCTTCCCGCCTGCTTCGTGGTAGTTGGCGGCATAGGCGGCAATATTGCGCATGGAATAGACGCCTTTCTGCGCTATATCCAGCGAATGTTTGTTAAAATCGGTGGCATAAATGCGTGCGCGGGACAGAAATCCTTCTTCGTGCAGGAGGATTGCCATGGAGTATACTTCTTCTCCCGTGGCGCAGCCTGCATGCCATATTTTTACAAACGGGAAGGTTTTCAGAATCGGGATGACTTTTTCGCGCACTGCCTGGTAAAAAAGCGGATCGCGGAACATGGAGGTCACGGTCACGGACATGGTTTTCAGGAACTCGTCAAAGCACTGTTCGTCATGCAGGAGACCGTCTAGCAAACCGGTAAATCCGGAGAACTTGCCCTGTTCACAGGCACGTTCCAGCCGGCGTTTCAGCGAGGCATGAGAATAGTGACTGAAATCATATCCATAGTGGTTGCGGATACCTGTCAGCAGCTTTTCGATTTCTATTTTTTCCTTATCGCTTCCCTGCAGATCGGTAATCATCGCTTATGCTGCCATTTCCTGCTTGAACAGGCATACGCGTAATAATGTCAATAGCCGTTCCATGTCCACCGGCTTGGTCATATAGTCGTTCGCGCCCGCTTCCATGCATTTTTCCTGTTCCTGCGGCATGGCGCGTGCGGTCAACGCGATAATCGGCAAGGTACGGTATGCCTTCTGCGCACGAATCTCCCGCATGGCCTGGTAACCGTCCATTACCGGCATCATGATATCCATGATCACCAGCTCAATGGATTTATCCTCTTTAAGCTTTTCGAGCGCCATTTGCCCATTGTCGGCAATGACGATGTTCATGCCGTGTTTTTTTAGCAGCTTGGAGAGCGCGAACGTATTGCGCAGATCGTCATCCACCAGCAGGAGGGTTCTGCCCTGCAATACTTTATCCGGGTTATGCTGCATGCGGATAATATCCTGTTGGTCCCTGGATAAAGTGGATTCCACGCTGTGCAGAAACAGCGTCACTTCATCCAGCAAGCGTTCAGGCGATTTTGCGCCTTTGATGATAATGCTGCCGGTGTAATGGCTGAGTTGACGGTTTTCCTCCTCCGTCAGCTCTTTTGCCGTATAGATGATAACGGGCGGCAATTCCACATTACCTGCTTTCTTTTCCATTTTCTCCAGCCATGCAAAACCTGTCATGTCCGGCAGGCGTAAATCCAGAATCACACAATCGAAATGGGTATTGCCAAGTTGCTCCAGCGCGGCCTCGCCGGTGCTGGTAATCGTGATATGCATGTCTTTCTTTTTAAGCAATTTTTCAATGGCGATCTGGCTTTTTTTGTCGTCTTCCACCACCAGCACATGCTTTGCTTCCGACTGCAGCAGGGATTCTATTTTAGCGAATACGCCGTCAATTGCTTCTTTTTCCGCAGGCTTGCGCAGGTAACCGATAGCTCCTTTGCTCATGGGCAGTACGTTGCCTTCTTCTTCGCGGCCGCTGATGATATGCACCGGTATGTGGCGTGTCTTTAAATTGTTCTTAAGCTGTTCCAGCACCAGGAGGCCGTCAATGTCAGGCAAGCGGAGATCCAGGATGATGCCGGTTATTTTTTCTTCCGCCGCCAGCAGCAGCCCGGTTTTTCCATCACCCGCCGCAATGCATTTGTATCCGTGTTTATGCGCGATTTTCTGCAAAATCACCGCGAAACTCTTGTCGTCTTCAATTACCAGCAACACCTTGTCTTTCTC
>Ga0206904_1084_pt1 | contig 22010 bp, 22 predicted proteins | sample Alteio_BWOrgHeat_42_FD_152981 | JGI IMG/M metagenome (GOLD analysis project Ga0206904, IMG submission 152981) | Enriched cells from forest soil in Barre Woods Harvard Forest LTER site, Petersham, Massachusetts, United States -... | ecosystem: Environmental > Terrestrial > Soil > Temperate forest >...
ATGCCGCAAGGCAATACCGGCATCGGGCATACGCGTTGGGCAACGCATGGGCTTCCCACCCGGGATAATGCCCATCCGCATGCTACGGCCAACGTCGCGGTCGTTCATAACGGGATTATTGAGAATTACCGTGAACTTAAAGAAGAATTACTCGCAAAGAAGGTGGAATTCACTTCCCAGACCGATACGGAAGTGATTCTCCACTTGATTGATCAGAACCTGGTCGCAGGCAAAGCGCCTAAAGACGCCGTGTCTGCGACGCTTGCCCGGCTTGAAGGAGCATTTGCGCTTGGCATTATTTTCGCCAAGCACGATAATCTTCTCATCGCCGCACGCAAGGGATCGCCTTTGGCCGTGGGATATGGCCAGGGTGAGATGTATATGGGGTCGGACGCCACCGCTCTTGCGCCCTATACGACGAAAATTGCGTATCTTGAAGATGGCGACATGGCCGTGCTGGCGATGGATAATATTACTTTCTATGATAAAAAAGGCAAGGAAACCTGGCGACCGGTGAAAACCACGAGCCTTACCGGAGCGGCGGTCGGCAAAGGAGAATTCCGCCATTTCATGCTCAAGGAAATTTACGAACAGCCGACGGTTATCGGTGAAACTATGGGGGTTTTCTGCAATTTCACCACGGGGAAAATTGATCTGCAAAAAATGCCGTTTAACCTGGGGCAAATCAAGCGGATTACGCTGATTGCCTGCGGCACATCCTTTTACGCGGCGTTGGTGGCGCGCTACTGGTTCGAAAATATTGCGCGCCTGCCGATACATGTGGATATCGCTTCGGAATACCGCTACCGCAATATCGTTACGTCAGGGGACTCGCTGGCGATTTTCGTCTCGCAGTCAGGTGAAACCGCCGATACACTGGCTGCCATGCGCGCCTGCAAGGCTGCCGGCCAGCATTGCATGGCGATTGTCAATGCGCCTGAGAGCACGATGTCGCACGAAGCGCACGTCACCGTGCCAACCCATGCCGGGATAGAGATAGGCGTGGCTTCCACCAAGGCATTTACTACTCAACTGGTGACGCTGGCTTGTATCGCGATTGCCACGGCCGATGCGCGCGGCGTGCTGAAGGATACCGAACGCGCCCGCCTGATACACGCCCTGGCTGAAGTTCCCTCGCGGATTGTCGAGATATTGCATAACGAGGAGCATGTTGCCCGGATTGCGGCGGCGCTTGCCCATGCGCGTGATGTGCTCTATATCGGCCGCGGCACTAGCCATGCGATTGCCCTGGAAGGGGCGCTGAAGCTCAAGGAAATCTCCTACATCCATGCCGAAGGCTATCCGGCAGGCGAGCTGAAGCACGGCCCGATTGCGTTGATTGATGAGCATATGCCGGTGGTGGTGATTGCGCCTTCCGATCATCTGTTTGAAAAAACCGCCTCCAACGTTCAAGAAGTGGTGGCGCGTGGCGGTAAGATTGTCCTGATAAGCGATGCGAAAGGTTGCGCCACGCTTGCGGATATCGCCACCCATACGATTGAGATGCCGGCGGTGGATGACTTCGCGGCGCCGATACTCTATGCGGTTCCGGTCCAGCTTCTGGCCTATCATGTGGCGGTCCAGAAAGGCACGGACGTGGATCAGCCAAGAAATCTTGCCAAGTCGGTCACAGTAGAGTAGGGGTTGAGGTGCTAGGGACTGGTGCTCTAGATTCCAGAGACGCTGCGTGGGTACGCGGAGGAGTTCTATACGACGACCACGCGCGTAGCGCGAGGGGGCAAGCGTAAGCGAAGGGGGAGTATCCCCCTTACAAGAAGGAAGCCATGGCTGAAAAACAAGTAAGCGCCGGTGGTATCATATTCAGCGAAGGCGATGTCGCGGATTTTGCCTATATCGTGATTTCCGGTACTATCGAGCTGTTTCATATGCATAACGGTGCCGAGGTGCGGACTGCAACGCTGGAGCCGGGCAAAGTATTTGGCGAATTGGCGGTGTTTGAGCCGCAGGAGTTGCGTGAATATACCGCGCGTGCCATAAGCGATGCGGTGGTGTTCAGCATCGCACAGGAGGAGTTTCAGGAACTGTTTAACCAGTGCCCGCCTCCTATTCAGCCCTTCCTGCTACTGGCATTTGAAAAATTTATCCCCACGAAAACCCGGGTAAAACCACAGGCAGCCAGCCTGCCCAAAGGTGAGATCGAAAACATTACCCTGTCTCCTGAAAGCGAGGCGCTGAAAGCCCAGTTCAAGCCAATACAGATACCGACAAGCGCCCTGCCGTTTCGCATCGGCGGCTATGCGGAGGGCGGCGAGAAAAACCGCCGGGACCAGCTGCATCTTGCCATCGCCTCCCAAAGCAGCCCGTTGCAGGTATCACGCCAGCATTGCGAGATTACCTTCGATGGCGGAGATAATTTGATTGTCAATGACTTAGGTAGCCGTTTCGGTACGGTGGTGAACGGCGTGGCGATAGGACGCGGGCGGGGGATTTACACCTTGCCTCTGCAAAAGGGCAACAACATGCTTGTCCTTGGAGGGGCCGAATCCCAATATCAGTTGGCAATCACCTGCGGCAATGGCGGAGCGGAAAAGCCGGAAAAGGTGGAAAAAGTGAAGAAGGCATCGACGGATAAATATGCGGGGTTTTAGCGGGAATGGGCCGGAAAAATGACGAAACTAAGTAACTCTCTGAAAAATATAAATGTCATGTCAGGCAATGTGGTTATCTGGCATCCAGTCAGGCTAAAAAGTCTAAAATTCAGCTTTTATTGGCATGACAATTGTTTTTCTCCTTTAGGTTACAATGGCCATTTTTAGCCACGCTCTGTAACAAAATCTTCATAAATTGCTATTAGATAGATATCTGTAAAGCGGTTAAAATAAGCGGTCTAAAACCTGTAAATTTTTGTCCACCCCACGGTACGGTATAAAGATTTATGGGAGAGCTATGCAAATGGCGTATGCTCTGGGGTATTAGAGTTTAGCTAAATCCGGAAGGAGACATGTGTGCTAAATCGGAACGATGTTGTGGACATTTACGAGGCTAGAGAGCCTGGAGAGCCGGAAGATCGACTCATCGGGACAGGGGTTGTAAAGGTTACGACCCGGCGTCTTGCTCGTGTTCTGGTGACCTCTGGTGAAGAGACAGGCAGCGACCAGTCGTTCTCAGTCAATGCAGATCCTCAAAACACCGATTGTTATCAGGTCTATGATGATAGCACTGGTCAGTTCTCCTGGGATTATTATTGCGTAAAGCAATAAGAAACCAGAAAATGAACAGGGCTGTGGTTCTCTGAACCGCAGTCCTGTTCTGTTTTTGTGCCTTAATTATTTCACATAAGATTGCTGTCAATCGTTCCCCTAATCCTGCCCACAGGGCAGGATTAGGAAAAGCTTTTGTAAAGGACAATTTACGTTAGAGGTTTTTTAGATCGCCAGCCACCCATGCCTGGGTGTAGCCGGCTGCTGCAACGGCATTTTCGATGCCCGGTTTGTAAGCACCGTAACCTTGCTGTAGTCCTATGGTCCCATGCTTATCTTTTTGGGCAGGATCCAGGGTTATGGACCGAATTGCTGCCGCTTCTTCCGACGACAAATCGATACCATATTGTGCCTTAATTTCTTCAGGTGTCACCGAAAACCCTCCTTATGGTTTTCTTAGCCAGAAGGCTACTATATACAACAATATCTTGTTATTTAACATATATCCTTGCGGATATAAGCAATAACATGACGCGAATTATATAAATATATAATAATCTTTGACAGAGTAGATTTGTGAACTTTTTATGACAGAAAATAAGGTCTATCTGGAGATAACAAGTCGTCGTAAAATTAATCTTTGTAATATCGCTTTTCATTTGTTAAGTATCGTTCGTTGACTAATGGTTGGATAAGGAGAGTATTATAACCGATTGTATTTTTGTCATGCCAGCGAAAGCTGGCATCCAGCAAGAGCGCTGATTAGGCGTGAGAAAGACTGGATGCCACATCGCTCGTTTTTCCTGCCGTTCGCTGCGCTCACGTGGAAAACCGACGTTTGGCATGACAACGTAGAAATTACAACATATTAATGCTCTTTCCGTAAAGTTTAAGTACGGTTTTGTAAAGGTATTTTAAGAAGCTATGCGTAAGTTAATTATTGCCGTTTTGGTTATTACCGCCTGCATGTGGGCGTACCATTTCTTAAAAAGCTCCGGAGCGGGCCATGGCCAAATGCAGATGGCGGCGATGCCGGTGAGCGTTGCCAAGGTGATCGTGCGGCAGACGCGTGAGTGGGAAGATTTCTCCGGTCATTTGGAAGCAGTGGATCATGTCGATATCCGTCCCCGCGTGCAGGGAACGATTGATAAAATCTATTTTCATGACGGCCAGATGGTGAAAAAAGGCGATGTGCTGTTTACCATTGACCCACAGCCTTATCAGGCAGCGCTGAAAGCGGCGGAAGCAGCAGCGGTCTATAGCAATGCGGAGTTCCAGCGCGCGAAGGCTTTGCTGCCCGCCAATGCCATTTCCAAGCACGATTTTGATCAGGCCAGAAGTTCGGCTGCCAATACTGCGGCGGCGCTTACCAAAGCGCGGCTGGATTTAGGCTATACGCAGGTAAAGGCGCCGGTTTCAGGCCGAGTGAACCGCGCGGAAGTGACAGTTGGCAATCTCGTCAATGGCGGCGGCGATGCGCCGGTGCTTACTACCATCGTTTCCCTGGACCCGATTTATGCCGAGTTCGATGTGGATGAGCAGAATTATGTGCGCTATATGCATGCCGCCGGGGATAATATGAAAAAAATCGGGGTTATCCCCGTCAGGCTCGGCCTTTCCGGGGATAATGATTACCGCTATGAAGGCCATATCGCCTCGCTGGATAATGCACTGGACGCAAAATCCGGCACGGTGCGCGCCAGGGCGGTGTTTAAAAATCCGACTGGAGCGCTCATTCCCGGACTGTATGCGAAGGTGCAGGTCAACGGCCTTGGCACGCAGGATATTATCCTGATTAACGAACGCGCCATCAGCACCGATCAGAACCGTAAAATCGTCTTTGTCGTGGGAGCGGATAACAAGGTGGAAGCACGGGAAGTCAAGCTTGGGGCCGTGGTGGATAATCTAAGGGTTATCCGCGAAGGGTTGAAGGACGGGGATACTATCGTGGTAAACGGCATACAGCGCGCTCGCCCCGGTGCGGAAGTGGCACCAACAGTGGTGCCGATGGAAGAAGCCAAGGAAGGTACTAGGGGCTAGGTGCTAGAAAGAAAAAACATGCAAGAAACATATACCGTTACATTAAACCAGCATGCTGGGTTTTTCCTAGCACCTAGAACCTAGCCCCTAGTACCTTCCATGAATATTTCCAAATTCTTTATCGATCGTCCCATCTTTGCCGGCGTCCTGTCGCTGATGATCTTTCTGGCGGGGCTTATTTCGATCGGCCAGTTGCCGATTTCAGAATATCCCGATGTCGTGCCGCCTTCCGTCGTGGTGCAGGCGCAGTATCCCGGCGCGAGCCCCAAGGTCATCGCCGAAACGGTCGCCGCGCCGCTGGAGGAGCAGATAAACGGCGTTGAGGGCATGCTCTACATGTTCTCGCAGGGCACCAGCGACGGTATCATGAAAATTACCATCACTTTCAAGATCGGCACGGATCCGGACAAGGCGCAGACCTGGGTGCAGAACCGTGTGTCGCAGGCGCTGCCAAGGCTGCCCGACGAAGTGCGCCAGTATGGCGTCACGACAATAAAGAGCTCGCCTGATCTCACGATGGTGGTGCATCTTACTTCCCCGGATGCAAGCCATGACATGCTGTATTTGCGCAATTACGCGCTTTTGAACGTCACGGATCAACTGGCAAGGCTTTCGGGCGTTGGCCAAGTGGCAGTATTCGGCTCCGGCGATTACGCCATGCGCGTCTGGCTTAACCCGGAAAAGCTGGCGGTGCGTAATCTCACCGCTTCCGACGTGGTCAATGCCATCCGCGAGCAGAACACGCAGGTGGCCGCGGGCATCGTCGGCGGGCCGCCTTATGGCAAGGGCGTGCAGTTGCAGCTTTCAATCAATGCGCAGGGAAGGCTGCAGAATGAAGAGGAATTCGGCAATATCATCCTGAAAACGAATAAAAAAGGCGCGGTGACCCGGCTTAAGGATGTGGGACGGATTGAACTCGGTGCGTCTGAATATGGGCTGCGCGCCCTGCTGGACAACAAGCCAGCCGTGGCGGTGCCGATTTTCCAGTCGCCCGGCTCCAATGCCATTGCCGTTTCCAATGAAGTGCGCAACACCATGGCGGCACTCAAGAAAGATTTCCCGCCGGGAGTGGATTACACCATTGTCTACGATCCGACCGTGTTCGTGCGCGACTCCATCAAGGCGGTTATCCATACGCTGCTGGAAGCGGTGGCGTTGGTGGTGCTGGTGGTCATCGTATTCCTACAGACCTGGCGCGCGTCGATTATCCCGCTGCTGGCAGTGCCGATTTCCATCATCGGCGCGTTTGCCCCGATGTTTCTCTTCGGGTTCTCGATTAATGCCCTATCGCTCTTCGGGCTGGTGCTGGCCATCGGCATTGTGGTGGATGACGCCATTGTGGTGGTGGAGAACGTCGAGCGCAATATCGAAAATGGCTTAAGCCCCAAGGAGGCGACCTACCAGGCAATGAGTGAGGTTTCCGAGCCCATCATCGCGATTGCCCTGACGCTGATTGCTGTATTCGTGCCGATTGCTTTCATCAGTGGCTTGACCGGCCAGTTCTACCGGCAGTTTGCATTGACTATTGCTATCTCCACGGTTATTTCCGCCTTCAACTCGCTGACCATGTCCCCCGCGCTTGCGGCGATTCTCCTGAAAGGGGGGAATGAACCGCCCGATCGCCTCACCCGCTGGATGGATAACATTTTCGGCGGTTTTTTCGACTGGTTCAATGGCATCTTCAAACGCTCCGCCCGGCGTTATTCCAACGGGGTGTCCTCCGCCATCGCACATAAAGGCAGGATGATGTTTCTTTACGTGCTGCTTATCGGGCTGGCCGTGTTTATGTTTACCAACATGCCTAGAGGTTTTGTGCCGTTACAGGATAAGCAGTTTATCATCTGTTTTGCCCAGCTTCCCGACGGCGCTACGCTTGACCGCACCGAGTCGGTTATCCGACGGATGTCGGACATGATCCTGAAACAACCGGGCGTGGAGAGTGCGGTCGCGTTCCCCGGCCTGTCCATCAATGGCTTCACTAACAGCCCGAATGCCGGGATTGTTTTCGTCACGCTGCGGCCATTTCACGAACGTAACGGCCCTGGCCTGTCGGCAACCGAGATTGCCGGGCAGCTGAGCGGCCAGTTCATGCAGATTCAGGAAGCTTTCATTCTTGCCGTGCCGCCACCACCGGTGCTGGGGCTGGGCACGATAGGCGGCTTCCGCCTGCAGTTGGAAGACCGTGCGGATCTGGGCTATGAGGCGCTGGATTCCACCGTCAATGCCATCCTCGCCAAGGCGCGGCAGGCGAAAGAAATCAACCCGATGACGGTATTTTCCGGCTATGGCATCAATGTGCCGCAGCTGATCGCCAATATTGATCGCACGGAAGCCAAGAAAATGGGCGTTTCCGTCACCGACATATTCGACACCATGCAGATTTACCTGGGCTCGCTTTACGTCAATGACTTTAACAAGTTTGGCCGTACCTACCGGGTGATTGCGCAGGCGGATGCACCTTATCGTGCCCATGCCCAGGACATATTGCGGTTGAAGACGCGTAATGCCAATGGCGATATGGTGCCGCTGGCGGCGATGGTGCATGTAGAGGAGAGCTACGGGCCGGATCGCGCCATGCGCTATAATGCCTACCGTACAGCGGAAATTAACGGGGGGCCAGCGCCAGGGTTTTCTTCCGGTCAGGCGCAGGACGCAATGGAAAAGGTCATCCGTGAGACCTTGCCCAAAGGCATGACGTTTGAATGGACCGAGCTGACTTACCAACAGATACTGGCGGGAGATACTGCCTTTTTCGTCTTTCCGCTCTGCGTGCTGCTGGTATTCATGGTGCTGGCGGCGCAGTATGAAAGCCTGACTTTGCCGCTTGCAGTCATTATGATCGTACCGATGTGCCTCCTCTGCGCTATCACCGGCATTTGGATCGCCGATAAATGGGGGACGCTCATGTCGACGATTTTCCATTCCCCCTTCGCGGGTAAAGATAATAATATCTTCACGCAGATAGGGTTAATCGTATTGGTGGGGCTTGCCTGCAAGAATGCCATCCTGATCGTGGAATTTGCCCATGAGCTTGAACTGCACGGGCGGAGCATTGTACAGGCGGCATTAGAGGCAAGCCGCCTGCGGTTGCGCCCGATTCTCATGACCTCCTTTGCCTTCATCATGGGAGTGACGCCGTTGGTATTTTCCTTCGGCGCCGGTGCGGAAATGCGCAATGCCATGGGATTAGCGGTATTTTCCGGCATGCTGGGCGTCACCTTCTTCGGGCTGTTCCTTACGCCGGTGTTTTATGTGCTGCTGCGGTCGTTTAACGAGTCATTGAAAAAACGATAGTTGCAATATTAACACATATAGGATGTTCTACATCCAGAAAGCTTCTCGATTCAGAGGGATTAGCGCCGTATCTTAAGGGTTCATTAACCGATAAAATATATAATTTACCTTGAAATTTAGACAATTTTGTAGGGTAAAATGCTGCGCGCACTATCTGCAATCGCTGTATGCCTTGGAGTGATTGTCCTTCTGCTTTATATGCAGACTTTCGAGCCGGAAGCGCTGGATAGCCTGATTATGAAGATGGATGCGTTCGGCCTGACGCAGGCTTCCCGGGAAGAACATGCCAGGCAGGACAGGATCATGCGGTTGGAACAGGATGCGTATGGAACCCCGATAGGCAGTCTGGAAAAAACGGCGCTGCTCAACCATACCGTATTTATCAATGCCAGCGCGCAAATGGTGGAATATGCCCTGGGCTCACCGAAAACTTCCTTGAAAGCTAAAAACTCCACCCGGATGCTCTATGTTTATTTTCTTGCCAATGATAAATGGCCCACGGTATTTGAGTTCAGGTGCGTAAAAAATAATAACGAGTGCGATGCAGGAAACCACGGCGAGATCAATAAGGGATTATATGCGCTGGTCAAAGCCTATAAAGAGTCTAAGATTGATGTAGATAATTTAAAGCGGCAGGAAAATTCTGCCCTGCCGCCCGCTGTACCCAAAGCGAGATGAAAAAAATGAAAAAAATAGCCATCATAAATGGTCCGAACCTGAACTTGCTGGGCACGCGTGAGCCGGAAATATATGGAAAGGAAACGCTCGCCGACATCCGGAAACGCTGCGAGAAAAAAGCCCGTGAATTGTCGGTGAAACTCGACTTCCGCCAGAGTAACCATGAAGGCGAACTGATTGACTGGATACAGGAAGCGGGGCGGGAAGCATCCGGCCTTATCATCAATCCCGCCGGTTTCGGGCATAGCTCCGTGGCGATGATGGACGCCCTGCTGGCTATTCCCATCCCGGCGGTGGAAGTGCATCTCTCCAATATCTTTCGGCGTGAGGAATTCCGCCACCATACCTATACCTCCCGCGCCGTGCGCGGCATCATCTCCGGCTTTGGTGGATTGGGGTATGTGATGGCGCTGGAGGCGGTGGCGGGGAAATAATGGCTAATACTTCGCATTTCGAGCAGCCATATCTTCTCATTATGCTAGGTATACTGCAGTCTATGATCGAAAAAAGAGAAGTTCAGGCTAGTGACATGCTGTCGATATTGGCGGAAAGCGTTAATAAATATGGAGATAGTGAAGCGCCAATCTTGGAAATATTAGATACGATGGTAAAACAAGGATTATTGCTACATCCTCAAACGGGAACGCAGAAAAAATATTTTATTCTTACCGACGAAGGAGAGAGGTTTTATAGGAATAACGAGGCAGTGCTCATATCAGCCGATGACGCGCCTCCTGCAGATTTGTTAGGTAAAGTCCGTGATTACTTGCAAACTCTTCCGGAGTTCAATGAGGCCGCCTGTGCACAGATTATGGAAATCATGTTTGGAAATGGCTCACAACCTTTATCCGATTGGGATATAAACGTGTATACTCATCTTGATACTGCACATCCAGGACTTCGGGGACAATTTGGAATGATAATGGAGGGACTGGAACGTGCAGTTGGACAAGCAGTTCCCGGTAATAATCCCAGGGAGGAGAAACAAAGTTTTTTAGATATAGTGTTACGACAAGAAAGGCCGTCGCTGCATGAGGACATCGAAACATTTTTTAAAGAAAATGAGAGCTTGAATAACAGGGATAATCGACAAGAACTTATGGGACTCATCGAAGAAACTATCCATAAATATGTATATAATCGCAGCGTGTCAGGTAAAAGAAATCCATCCCAAGCCGAGTATAGGAGCGAGACAAATTTTAGGGAGGCTTTACGCAAGGAGCTTTCATCTATTTTGGAGGATACGAAAAACCATGAATTGATCACAGGGCTGGTGGAAATTGCACAAGCGCATCGTTCTGATATAAACCGCGCTCGTTTTTAGGATGCTGCCGCTTTCCCATCCGTAATCGGGCCGTGGGCGCGGCCATGGACGAACTGGTCCACGTAGGGGTTTTTGCTGTGATAGATATCCTGGGCGCGGCCAAGCCAGATAATTTCCCCCTCATAAAGCATGGCAATCTGATTGGCGATTTTGCTGGCGCTCGCCATATCGTGGGTGATGGATAAGGTGGTAAGGCCTAAATCCTTGGTGCACTGGATGATAAGCTCGTTAATGACGTCCGCCATAATCGGATCCAGCCCGGTGGTCGGCTCGTCAAAAAAGATGATATCGGGCTTGGCGCAAATGGCGCGCGCCAGCGCCACACGTTTCTGCATCCCGCCGGAAAGCTCTGCCGGGCGGAGTGTGGCGACTTCAGGCTTAAGTCCTACTGCTTTCAGCTTCTCCACCGCCATCTCTTTGGCTTCGCGCACGTGCATCTTTTGGTTCTGGCGTACGGCAAAGGTGATATTCTCCCAGACGGTAAGGCTATCAAACAGCGCACCTCCCTGAAACAGCATGCCGAATTTGCGCATAAGTGCTTCACGTTCCCTGCCGCTTAAGGACATCACTTCCTCGCCGTCAATCTTGATGCTGCCCGAATCCGGCTTCAGTAGTCCCAGAATGCATTTGAGCAGTACAGACTTGCCGGTGCCGGAACCACCAATCACCACCAATGACTCGCCTTTCTCGATCGTGAGCGAGATGCCGTCCAGCACCTTCTTGCTGCCGAAGGATTTTTTAACGTCACGCAATTCTATTTTGGGAGACATGATCAGGATCCGAAAAACAATGCGGTGAGGAAGTAATTGGCAAAGAAAATCAGGATGGAGGCGGAAACGACCGCGTTGGTGGTGGCGGTGCCGACACCTTGCGCGCCGCCTTTGGAGTGGTAGCCATGGTAACATCCCATGAGGGCGACGATGAATCCGAAGGCAGCGGCCTTTACCAGGCCTGAAACGACATCGATGCGCTTGAGAAAATCAAAGGTGCTGATGAGGTAAGGCACGGGCGCGAAGCCGAGCTTATGGATACTGACCATATAGCCGCCGAATACGCCGATAATATCGGCAACCACCACCAGGCACGGCAACATGAGCACGCCAGCTAGCAGGCGCGGAAAGATAAGGTATTTCTGCGGGCTGGTAGAAAGGGTGGTGAGGGCATCGATCTGTTCAGTCACACGCATGGTGCCGATTTCCGCGGCAAATGCCGCGCCGATGCGGCCTGCGACCATCAGCCCGGAAAGCACCGGCCCAAGCTCGCGTGTAATGGAGAGTACGACTACCGTTGCGATCGAGCTTTCAGCGTTGAAGCGCGCGAAGCCTGAATAGCTTTGCAGCGCCAGCACCGCACCGGTGAAAATGGCGGTAAGGCCTATCACGGGAAGGGAGTAATACCCGATATCGAGCATCTGCCTAAAGATCTGACGCGGGTAATAAGGCGGGCGCAAGCCAGTGACAATGGCATCGAATGAAAACACCGCAAGCCTACCCACCGTGGCTAGGAAAGTCAGAAACACCCGGCCTATGCTGCTGAGGAAATTCATACGTTTCAGGTTAGTGATGAATACTAGGAAAATAGTACCCCAATATAGATTTTACGCAACGTTATTTTCCCTGTCTTCCTCCTCCGGAGCGTAAATGCGGACTTTCTTAATGGTTCTTGAGTCAGCGGATAAGATTTCAAAACTCGCTTTGCCATATGGAATGGTTTCTCCGTTTACCGGAACATGGCCTAACCGGTGAAGGATAAGCCCGCCAAGTGTGTCATAATCCGCCGGATCGTCTTCTTCCGTTTCCAGCGGCAACTGAAGCTCTTTTTCAAGGCGTTCGACCCGCACGCGCGCGTCTACATCGGCATAGCCTTTGGCATTCCAGTACAGTGAGGCCTCTACTTCGTCCTCGTCATGCTCGTCCTGGATTTCCCCGACAATCTCCTCAAAAATATCCTCCAGCGTCACCAGCCCGTCCGTGCCGCCATATTCGTCGATGACAATGGCGATATGTACGCCTGCGGCACGCATTTTTACTAGCAGATCGGCGATTTTCATGGAAGGTGGCACGAACAATATATCGCGCAGCACTAGCGCCATGTTAAACGGGCTGGTGCCGGACAGCACCGGAATCAGGTCTTTAATGTGCACAAAGCCTTTGATGTTATCCAGCGTATCATTATAGACTGGCACGCGCGTATGGTAATACTGAACAAGATGGCTTTTTAGCTCTTCCAGTGAGCAATTATATTCTACTGCCTTGATGTCTGCGCGCAACGTCATGATGTCGCTGACCTGCAGCACGCCGAAATTGAGGACTTTTTTGAGCATCTGTTGTTCTTCCTGCGGCAATTCCTCGCCTTCTTCCTGATGCTCCTCCAGCACTTCCTCCAGCGCTTCCTTCAGCGAATTATCCGGGTTTCTGCCGCTCAGGTTGGTTTTTAGCCATTGCCTAAAGCGGTCAATCAAGCTGTCCTGCTCGGTCTTACCATTGCCATTTTTAGAAATGAGTTCAGGCGCTGCGCTCACGAGATCACCTCATACGGATTGGCATAGCCGAGCTGTGCCAGTATTGCGATTTCCTTCTTTTCCATGATGCCGGCTTCCCTGGGTTTTTCATGATCAAAGCCGAGAAGATGCAGGATGCCGTGCACTACCAGGTGCGCCGTATGCGCGGCAAAGCTTTTGCCCTGCGCGAGAGCTTCGCGTTTTATCGTTTCAAATCCTAACACGATATCCCCCAGTTCCCCAGTTTCTCCGGCAAATGATAATACATTGGTGGGCTTGTTTTTTCCGCGGTACTGATGGTTAAGTTCCTGGATAAATGCATCATGGGCAAGGACGACGGTTACTGTGCCGGAGCTTTTTGGGGCAAGCGCCGCGCAGCACCAGCCGTTAATCCTGCGTTTATAGGCTTTGAGCGCTTTCGACCAGTCGCCCCCCACGCGCATGATATTGATTTCAGGCATAGGCACTTCATGCACCATTGTTGCGTTTTTTCTTTTCCCATTCATCATACGCTTGGACGATTTTTGCTGCAAGGCTATGGCGCACCACATCGCCGTCCGAAAAACGGACGCATTTGATGCCGTCAATATGGTGCACTTTTTTTACAGCATCCTGCAGGCCGGATTTCACGTCTTTGGGGAGATCCGTCTGTGACAAGTCGCCGGTGATGATCATACGTGAATTTTCGCCAAGCCTGGTGAGAAACATTTTCATCTGCGTGGGGGTAGTGTTCTGGGCTTCATCAAGGATCACGCAGGCATTGGCCAGCGTACGCCCCCGCATGAACGCCAGTGGTGCGATTTCTATTTCGCCGTTTTCGATATGCCGTAGCACGCGCTCGGTGGGGATGGTATCGAAAAGCGCGTCATAGAGCGGACGCAAATACGGATCAATCTTCTCCTTCAGGTCGCCAGGCAGAAAGCCAAGCTTTTCCCCCGCTTCCACCGCCGGGCGCGACAGGATGATGCGATCCACACGGTTGGTGAGGAACAGGGAAACGGCATAGGCCACCGCGATATAGGTTTTGCCGGTGCCGGCGGGCCCCAACGCAAATACCATATCGTGCTTGTGCAGCGCTTCCATATATTCGGCCTGCGCCTGCGAATAGGGATGAATGGTTTTTTTCTGTGTCTTGATAAAAACATCCGGGTTGACCGATGTCCGCTGGAGTTTGCCATTCTTTTGGGGCAGCGCCATGCGGATGACCCCATCCACTTCCGAAGTGCTGATCTCATGGCCTTCCTCAAGCTTGCTGTACAACGCCTGCATGACCTCCTGTGCTTTCTGCACGGCCTGCTGGCTGCCGGTCAGGGAGAGCATATTGCCGCGTGATGTCGCCACGATGGAAAAGCTTTTCTCTAGTTTCTCCAGGTTTTTATCGTCTTGCCCGAAAAGCATCGGCAAAAGCGCGTTATTGCCGAATTGCATGTTGATAGTTTCAGGTTTACTGTCCAAGGGCTTGTCCTTTTTTGGATATTATATTGCGTCTGGATGCCACCATACAAGCAAAAGATGAATTCGCACAGAGAGTAACGGTGGGGTAGATAATGTTCACCAGATAGTAGTGATCCATGGCCATCAGGGACAGGGTGGCCTGGAATATGCCTATGGTATAGAGAAATAACGTTTCTTCATAGGGTTTATAGTAGGATTTCCTGAAAGTGGGATAATAGGCGCCCAGCACATCGATCACTACCGTCATGATAACTGCAAGCAAGGGATTGGCGGTGAAGTACCATAAGGGAATGATCAGGAGAGCGGCGATAAAGGTATAATAGTCGCTGCGTTTTATGTCTTTTTCGCCCCAGAACAGCGCCATTATTGCAACGGTGAAGCAACTGGCTGCAATTAATCCGGTCGCCCATGCGCCATGGCCGGCTTTATTGCTATACTGCGCGTAAAAATTGATGGACGTCAGTATTCCCCAAGTGATCCAGGAAAACACATGCGGTTTGGTGTGCCGCTTGAAAATGGAATAAAAATAAATGCTAAATCGCAGTAACGTAGCAATCAGGGACAAATATCCGAGCAGTTCCTTGGAGATTAACATTTGTCCTGTCCTGTCGCAATAGCGCAACGTGTACGGTTGTAAATCAAATAAACTTCCGCATGTTCAGTTCTGCCTGCCCTGTAATCACTCCCGTCAGGCTATTCGCATGGGCTTCGGTGATGGTAACCTCGGCAATTTGTCCTTCCATATCCCCTGCGTCTCGCACATGGACGGACTGCATATAAGGACTTTTACCCAGTAATTGGCCTTGATATTTACCACTTCGGTCGAGTAGCACAGGCATAGTCCTGCCTATACTCGCGTGGTTAAACAGCGTCTGCTGGCGTGTAAGCAAGGCCTGCAATTCCTGAAGCCGTGCGTCTTTGACCTGCTCCTCCACCTGTTGGTCATCGTTTGCAGCAGGGGTGCCGGGACGCGGGCTGTATTTAAAGGAGTAAGCCTGTGCATAGCCAACGGCTTCCACCAATCGTAAAGTTGCAGCAAAGTCAATATCGCTTTCGCCGGGGAAGCCGACGATGAAATCCGAAGACAAGGCAATATCCGGCCTTGCCTTACGGAGTTTTTCGATGATCTCCAAATAAAAAACCGCCTTATGCCGGCGGTTCATTTTGCTCAGGATGGTATTGGAACCGGATTGTATGGGCAGATGCAGGAACGGCATCAGTTTTTCCACCTCCGCATGGGCAGCGATGAGATCATCGTCCATATCACGCGGGTGGGAAGTCATATAGCGTATGCGCTCTATTCCTTCTATTTCCGCAAGCGCGCGAATCAGGCGGGCGAGTGTCCAGTCTTTGCCGCCTTGGCCTTCACCGTGATAGGCGTTTACGTTCTGGCCGAGCAGGGTGATTTCCACCACCCCATGGGCGGCAAGATTTTTTGCTTCCGCGAGTATGTCTTTTGCTTTGCGCGACAGCTCCGCGCCGCGCGTATAAGGGACAACGCAGAAAGTGCAAAATTTATCGCACCCTTCCTGAATGGTGATGAATTCCGATTTGCCAAACGTGCCATCCGGCTTGGCCGATTGTTCCAGCAGGAAATCGAACTTGGCTTCCGGAGCGAAATCCAGGTTTACGGAAGGCATTCCTTGAAGCGCCGAGGCCACCATGGTGGGCAATTCATGGTAATTCTGCGAGCCGAACACCATATCCACATAAGGTGCGCGGCGGGTAATTTCCTCGCCTTCGGCCTGCCCGACACAGCCACCGACTGCAATCAGCATCTTGCCCCCGGCTTGCCTACGCGTTTGGCGCAACCGTTGGAGGCGTCCCAAATCGGAATAGACTTTTTCTTCTGCTTTCTCACGGATATGGCAGGTATTGAGCACCACCAGATCGGCGTCTTCAGGGCTGTCTGTTTCCGAATATCCAAACGGCGCCATGGTGTCCGCCATACGCGCGGAATCATAGACATTCATCTGGCAACCGTAAGTTTTAATATAAATTTTTTTAGGCATAAGAATGCAACAACATACCAGATTTTCAGAAAAATTATAGTGTTTTTTGTAAAACGGCAACTAAACGGCAACTAATAGAAGAAAAAATACCGTTGAGTTTGAGAGGGGTTTTGGTAGTAATTAGGCCTATGAAAAATAAAATCATAACTATCGTGGGCGGTACGGGATTTGTCGGACGGTATGTCATCAAATTACTGGCGCGCGACCCGAACTGCCAAATCCGCATCATCGCGCGCGACGTGGATGCGGCGCTGCATCTGAAAACCACGGGCAATGTCGGGCAGATTGCATTGGTTTCCGGGGATATTACGAAGCCGGAGTCGCTTGCCGGCAAGCTGGATAACTCTTTTGCCGTGATTAACCTGGCTGGAATTCTCTACGAAAGCGGACGGCAGAAATTTACCGCCGTGCATGAAAAAGGTGCAGGCCATCTCGCAACACTGGCAAAACAGGTAGGCGTGGAGCGTTTTGTGCAACTCTCCGCGCTGGGCGTAGAGCAGGCGAAGGAATCGCGTTATGCCAGTTCCAAGCTGAACGGGGAAAAAGCCGTAAAAAGCGCATTCCCGGAGGCGACGATTTTCCGTCCCAGCATTATTTTCGGTGCGGAGGACCAATTCTTCAATAAATTTGCCACGCTTGCGGCCTTATCGCCGGTGATGCCGGTGATTGGAGGCAAGACCCGTTTCCAGCCGGCCTATGTGGCGGATGTGGCGCAGGCTATAGTGACGGCCCTGCAAAGAGAAGGCACCCAAGGTAAAACTTTTGAGCTGGGCGGTCCGGGGGTATATAGTTTTCGTGAGTTACTGGAATTTACCTGCCGGGCCATTGGCCGCGACCCGGTATTTATCACGATTCCCTTCGGCATGGCGCAAATCAAAGGCTCTGTCATGCAGTTGCTCCCCCGCCCGCCGCTGACTCGTGATCAGGTGCTGCTGCTGAAGTATAATAATGTCGTCTCTGCAGGCGCACACATCTTCCGGGATTTGGGAATTTTTCCACAATCGCTGGAAAATATCGTGCCGTTATATCTGGCTCGGTTTGTGCAAAACCCTTCTCAGGCGGCGGCTTGAGCGGAAAATGCTTGCGCTTGATTTCCAGTTATGTTAACGCGTCTGTTTCAATTTATTAAGGATTAGGGAATGATTTTTAATTCGAGCGTGATCGCGCGGCGTTATGTAAGCGCTTTTTTTGCCTTGGCGGAAGAACAAAAGAAGCATGAAAATGTGAAAAAAGACCTGCTGGCGTTGCAGGAAGTGATTGCCAAAAGCCCCGAACTCCAGAAATTTCTGGTAAACCCCGTGATAACTCGCAAACAAGCAAAAAGCGCCATGAGCGCTGTGCTGGATGCACTCAAGGCCTCGGATTTGACCCAACAGTTTTTTGCGCGGGTTGCAGGAAACCGGCGGCTTGCCCTTACTCCCCTGCTTATCGAGAATTATCTGGAAAAGCTTGCGGCAAGCAAAGGCGAGCTTACGGTGCAGGTTATTTCCGCTGCCGCGCTTGAGAAGGGGCAGGCCGATGTGCTGGCCAAGGCGTTGGCTAAGGCGACGGGCAAGAAAATTGGGATGAAGCTCTCCGAAAACCCGGAACTCATTGGCGGTATTCAGGTACGTATCGGCAGCACTATGCTCGATGACTCGGTAAGCGGCAAACTTGTACGCCTGCGGCAGGCCTTGACGAAGGCAGCGTAACGCTTTTTACATCATTCCGGTTCCGGCTTCGGCATCGCTTAGCAGCGGATAGTTGCGCGAGTGGAAAAGCTGGTAATGCCACCATTCGTTTCTATAAAAATCCCAGCCTGCAGTGGTCATGATTCCCATGAGCAGGAGGCGGTTTTTCTGCGCCTCTAAGGAAATATCCGTCCGCCCATGGTGGGAAAGCGGTGTAAACGCGTCAAATGCGGTTCCCATATCGAGTGCTTGCCCTTCCGGGGTAAGCAGCGTCAGATCGACAGCCACTCCCCGTGAATGCGGTGAGCCTTTCGCCGGATCCGCCAGAAAGCTTGGATCGGGAGTATGTTCCCATAATTTCCACTGTGCTTCCGTAGGCCGGTAAGTATCGAATATCAGCAGCCGCAGGCCAAGCGGCTTCGCCAATGCGATGGCTTTCTGGAGTGATTCGGCAGCCTCCGGATGCAGGTAACACCCGGCGGTTCGATATACCGGCTTGCCGGTGAAATTATCGGCAGTAGCGTATTTGATATCAATATCGACATCAAACTCAGGGGAAGCAATCCGAACAAGAGGCATATCAGTGTGTCACGGTAAGAGTGGCGATGACGCGGTTCAGTAAGGCGTTTTCCTGTTCCAGATCCTGTGGGGAAACAGGCGCCTTGCCGTCTGGAGCAGTCGCATACCCGGCCAGGACTTCGTAACAGGTATTGTTGCTGAATGTCCGGTATAGATCGTATTTCATAAGGCTGTGGTCCTGTTCTATAACATTTTTGGGTAATGTATAGAATGTGACGCCGTTAATGCTTTTCTGCGTTATGCCGAGTGCTTTTGCCTCCGGCGTGCTATCGTTATACCGCCTGCAATCGGATGAAGTGCGGATGTTGCTACGCAGGCTTATCGTGACCGCGGAGCGTAGCGGAGGAGGGGCTGTATGCCCTTGTCCTGCTGCCTGCAACGATTGGGGAACATGCGTCATGCAGAAAATGATGTCGCCATGAAAGGACCCACACCCCAGCTTCGCGAATATTTTTTGCGGTCCCATAGTGTAGGCCTTGGCGTCATCAGGATAATGAATGGACAGGTTATGGCCGTTATAGACTTTCCAGGAATCCTGTGATGGGGCCGGCGCTGCGGCGCAGAGCGCAGTAAAAATCAGCATTCCAAGCACGGAAAGCCAGAAATCCATACGTAAGAAAACAGGTTTTTTAGAGTCCATACGATTTGCTCCCGATGGTTATATCCTTTCCAGCACGGTGGCGATGCCTTGCCCGCCGCCGATGCACATGGCGGCAAGAGCATGTTTTGCCTTGTGCTTATGTAGCAGTGATGCCGCCTTGCCGGTAATCCGCGCCCCCGATGCGCCGAGCGGATGGCCGATGGCGATTGCGCCACCTTCAAGATTAATTTTGTTTTCGTCAAGTTTCAAGTCGCGGATGCAGGCGATGGATTGCACAGCAAACGCCTCGTTAAGCTCGATAATGTCCAAATCGCTTACGCTAATCTTGGCACGCGCTAATGCTTTTTCTGTGGCAGCGACCGGACCGATGCCCATGATTTCCGGCGGCACGCCCACAACGGCGGTGGATTTTATCGCCGCAAGCTTGGGCAAGTTGTGTGTATCGGCATAGGATTCCGAACAGACGATAACAGCGCTGGCTCCGTCGCTTAATGGCGAAGAAGTGGCGGCGGTGACGCTGCCGTTGACGTCAAACGCCGGTGCCAGCGTCGCCATTTTTTCCAGGCTGGCGTCCGTGCGGATGCAGCCGTCCTTGCTCACCATCCCGGCCTTGCCGGATATGGGAACAATTTCGCCGGTGAGATCCGCAGTCAGTGCCTTCTTATGGCTTGTCAGCGCAAATTGCTCCTGTGATTGGCGGCTAATACCGTATTGCTTCGCCACTGTCTCGGCGGTCTTGCCCATGGAATCATATGCCTGTGGAAAAGTGGAATAAAGGCGGGGATTGGGCAGTGGATTAAAGCCGCCCATTGGGATGCGGGTCATGGACTCCACCCCCGCGCAGATAAACAACTCCCCGGCGCCGAGGGCGATTTTTCCGGTGGCAATGTGGATGGCTTCCATGGACGAGCCGCAGAAGCGGTTTATGGTGCTTCCCGCGACACCGATGGGTAGCCCGGCAAGGAACACCGCCATGCGGCCAATGTTGAATCCCTGTTCGCCTTCGGGAAACGCGCAGCCTGTGATAAGATCTTCCACCTCCTCGCCCTTAATGCCGGTCTTTTGCACCAGTTGCTTGACGAGCTGCGCGAGTATTTCGTCCGGACGCACGGAGGCAAGCTCGCCTTTCTTGGCAAAGGTAAAGGGAGAACGGGCGAACCCGCAGATCACTGCACGTGTCATAGATGTAACTCCTTCATATTATGTAAATGCCCCGGTGTATTCCTTTCCCAGAATATGCCGTCGGAATAGCCTTGTATACGGCTATTGTCCTGCGCCAGGGCGAGTCTTTTCAAAGCAATGCAGCAATATTCTTCCTCCATTTCGATGCCGATAAATTGCCTGCCTAATTTTTGCGCCACCACCGCCGTCGTGCCGGAGCCGAGAAACGGATCCAATACGGTGTCTCCTTCCTGAGAGCTGGCCAGGATCAGCTTGGCGATTAGTTTTTCCGGTTTTTGTGTCGGGTGATCGGTATTTTCCGGCATAGACCAGAAGGGGATGGAAATATCTGTCCACAGATTGGAAGGGCAGGTTAAACGGAAGTTGCCTTCCGCCTGCGCTTTCCAGTCTTTGGGGGTTCCATCGGCGGTGCGGTAGGGGGCGAGTACCTTGCGGCTCATCTTCACTGCATCCATGTTGAAATAATAGTCGTCTGAAAGTGTGCAGAGCCAGATATCCTCGGAGCAGTTTTTCCAATTGGCTTTCGCTCCGCGCCCCTTCTCCCGCTCCCAGGTAATCCGGCTGCGTATAATAAAATAACGCTCCGCTACCAGTTGCACAGGGAGTGAGGATTGCCAATCGGAGCAGATATATATGCTGCCGGTTTCTGTGACGATGCGCGCCAGTTCTTTCATCCAGCACTCCAGCCAGCGTATATAGTCGTCATGCCGGCGCTGATAAAACGCCTGCGAGCTATACTGTTTGGTGCGGTTATAAGGCGGGTCAACAATAATCAGCGGGATGGAGCGGGAGGGGATATATTGCAATGCCTGCAGCGCATCCTGATGGATAATCCGATTCGCCAGATGCTCCAGCGGTGCCTTTTGATCTAGCGCCAGGATTTCTTCCCGATAGGTTTCTCTCTCCGCTTCGGAAAGCGTGAGGGTACGGTTACGTGGCGCACGCGCTTTTGCTGTCTGCATACACGGATAGTAAAGCGGGCGGGTAGGAAGTCAAGCCTTGCGCTACATTCGCAAATCTGGCATTTATTAACGCCAATATTATAGACGAAACATACTATGAAAAAAGAAACGTTAGTGACGACGCTGGGAAGAAATCCGGAGGGGCAACATGGAGCAGTCAATGCGCCCGTGTGCCGCGCTTCGACCATTCTTTTTCCGACACTTTCCGCGCTTGAAGAAGCGGAAAATGGCAACGGCATTCACCCGCTGGTTTACGCACGCACCGGTACGGCGGCAAGCCGAGAGCTGGAGGAAGCACTGGCAACGCTGGATGGTGCTGACCATGCGATACTGACCGCTTCGGGGCAGGCAGCCATCGTGGTGGCGCTTACCGCCATGCTGGGGCAAGGTGATCACCTGCTGGTGACGGACAGCGTCTACGGCACGACACGCAAATTCTGTAAATACGAGTTTTCGCGCTTCGGCGTCGAGGTCACTTTTTTTGATCCTCTCGTGCAGGACATTACGCCGTTGCTGCGTCCCAATACGAAAATGGTCTATTGCGAATCACCC
>Ga0206904_1099_pt1 | contig 21870 bp, 15 predicted proteins | sample Alteio_BWOrgHeat_42_FD_152981 | JGI IMG/M metagenome (GOLD analysis project Ga0206904, IMG submission 152981) | Enriched cells from forest soil in Barre Woods Harvard Forest LTER site, Petersham, Massachusetts, United States -... | ecosystem: Environmental > Terrestrial > Soil > Temperate forest >...
AATCATCATTGGTGAATCCCATTTTTCCGAACTGGGATACAATCAGTGCGGCCACCCCGGATACATGGGGCGTAGCCATGGAAGTACCTTCCATATAACCATAGCCGTTATTGGCTATCGTGCTCGCGATCATCTGATGACTGGAACCATCTACATCATCATCACCACCGGGCGCTGAAATGTCCACCCAGTCACCATAATTTGAAAAAGACGATTTATTATCGAATACACTGGTTGCCCCGACCGCGATACAGGAAGGATAGTAACCGGGATAGTACAGATCATTTGAATTGCTGTTTCCGGCTGCGAATATTACCACACCGCCATTCATCGGGCCTGTCTGATTACCATTAACATCGCGACCGGCCTCCTTTGTAAAATAATCGATCGCATCTAACACGGCCTGATCATAAACTCCGGGCACCGTGTATCCCCAGGAATTCTGGGAAATGACGGCACCGTTGTTGGCGCCATATACGATGGCTGCCGCAGTTCCTGCACCATCCGCGCCGTTGGTGCCAAAAATTTCGCTCGACATGATACGGACTCCGTCTCCGTTGCCGGATCCGCCGGCAATTCCGCACACGCCCTTTCCATTATTATTTACGGCTGCGATTGTTCCGGAAGTATGTGATCCATGATCACCGGGAGAAATCACGCTTGAATTATCGGCAAAATTATATCCATGTATATCATCCACATAACCGTCTCCATCGTCATCCACACCCGGCTGCCCGTTGAGTTCCGCCAGGTTGACCCACATATTCGCTGCAAGATCTTCATGTTTGTAATCCACGCCTTCATCTACAACATCCACAATTACGTTGGGTGTTCCGGCATTTATCTTCCAGGCATTTTCCAGATCGATATCCGCGCCGGTATAACCGCCTTCCTGACCCGTATTATGATAATTCCATTGGAGATAATAATAGGGATCGTTCACCGGCGACACGTAATCGGAAGCATCCAGCGGCTTTGATTTGGGAGAGCCGGTTATTTTTGTGATCGGTGACTGAATGGCTTTAATAATATAGGCTGGCTGTGCAGTTTCCACTTCCGTAACTGCTTTGAAAGAATTGACAGCTGTTAAAATTTCGGTTGCATTATCAACCTGCAGGGCATACCATCTGTCCAAACCATATTTGCGTTGTTTGGCTTCCATAATTCCCGCATTGGGAAACACGCGAATCATTTTAACGGCTTTGAACTGACGGGCAACAGCGTCCAGATGGCCAATGCCGGTTTGGAAGGTTTCCGCCCGGTTGTTTGCGGAAAGAAAGGAAAGCCTGTTCTGTAAGATGGCTAATGAAGCACCCGCTCTCATTTTTATCAGAATCTTTCCGGCTCTTATTTCCGGTGCTCCGGTTTGTACAGATTGCGAATGTAAAACAGCATGCGGTGGTTGTACCGGTGTCAGCTGCATTTGTACTTTAGTACGGGGTGATTGCGTTGCCGGTATCTGCCCGGCACGCGCCTGTTGTCCCTGAATTTTTGCGGTCTGCGCATGTAGGGAAACGCAACAGAAAGAAAGGATAGCTCCGAAAATCATTCGCAAAGTCTGCCTGTAAAAATGGTTCATTGTCCTGAATTGATTAATTAAATTGAATACGGAAATGACGATTCGGTTTAAAGGGAAATCCGATGTTGGTGTTGTTCGAAGGATGATAGACGTACCGCCAAATGTATTCATGTTAACCACATATTAACCTGACCGAAAACAGGCCAATGCAGCCGTATTTTATTCAAGAGAAGGATTAGGTACCCGGATAATTTCTAATAAACCGGCCGAATGGAAAGAAAATATCTAAATATGGTTTGGAGGCCAGCAGTTGGCCGGCGCGGTAGGGTTTGGTCGTATCAGAAAATATCAGTAAAAGCAGATTCTGTTGGGTGTAAATGTCTTGTGTATGAAATAGAAATAATATAGAACGTATTTTCACGCAATACCTTCCATCCGGAATAATGCAGAAAGATCGCTGAAGAATTGAATACTCGTTAGACTTGATTTAACTCAATAGAATAAATTATATGGACGAAACCGTTCAAATAATTGACGAAATCCTTTTTTATAAGGACTAAATGACAAGGCGTTTGTTTTGATCTCTTCATTCTGTGCGCCGTCTGTTCGGACAAAAACTAACGGTGGCAGGTAAGCGCAATGGAAATATATTACTTGATATAAATCAATCGGACAATGATTGGCCCGATACGACTTGATAACGATCAAGTAATCTATAATCTTATTTCGCCGGTGTGAGGAGTATATTCCTGAATTCAATGGGGCCATGGTCGCCCTGCATCATAATGGGCCCGGGTTCACCTTCCTGACTGTTCAGGGCGCCGCCCGTGATACCGGGAATTTCGGCATTGCAGATCACCTCTTTCCCATTTACGGAAAGCGTTACTCGCCGACCTATAAGCGTGACATCGTAACTCTGCCATTCACCGGCATCTTTGGCCATCATGTATTCCGGCGCAACGAAACCATAGATCGCTCCCAGGTAATCCCTGCCGGGTTCAATTCCCTTACTGTCCACGATTTGGATTTCATAACGGCCTCTCAGATACACGCCGCTGTTACTCCCTTTGGGGTAACGGAATTCAATATGCAGTTTGAAGTCATTGAACACCGCATCGGTCATGATATTCGATCCGGAAGTTGGGCTTACCAGTACGCCATTTTCAGCCTTCCACTGATTGGCTCCGCTGGTATGCCATCCTTTAAGGTCGGTTCCGTCGAACAACGAAAACTGCTCACTCCATACCGTTTCTGCGGTACGGCGTAGCGAAGGTGCCCGCACACCGGTAAGTGTAAATTTTTTACGATCCGGTGCGATGATGGTGCCGGTCAGACTGTCGCCCTGGAACAGGGCCTCAAATACCAGGTCGTTATTGGCCGTATCCCATTGCGGCGGTATCGAAAAACTTAATTTATTATCGGCGAAATGAATCACGGAAATCGGACGTGCGCTGCCACCCTGACCCACATACTGGCCAACCAGCGTCCGGGAACCGGAATGATGCACTTCCAGCCAGGCAGGATACGATTTTCCGGAATTTTCTAATGTCAGATCCCACCGGCCCTCCAGTGGAGATTCAAAATATGCTTTGTTCGCACTGGAAAAATAAAAGGTAAATAACAAAAAATAAAAAAGCGGAATTTTTTTCATAACGTTCACCGGTTAATACTTTAAGATACAACTAATTTCAATGAACCTGTTCCCACCAGTTTTCAAATTTCTGTTCGATGTCCAGGTTCACAGTTTCACCGATCATGGGATGCAGGAGGTTGATATTTTTTTTCTCCGCTTCCGCCTTGATGCGGAGAATGGGTTCATTCCACGCATGCAGTGACAAATTAAATTTAGCCCAGTGTACCGGCAACAATTTTTCTGCCTTCAGGTCGATCGCCGCCCGCACGGTTTCCTCCGGTAGCATGTGAATATATTTCCAGTTCAGATTATATTGTCCGTTTTCCAGTATGACCAGATCAAAGGGACCGAACTGATTTCCGATCTCTGCAAAATGCCGGTCATAGCCGGAGTCGCCGCCAATGAATATTTTTTTATGTGGTGTCTTCAAAACAAAAGAACTCCAGATCGTTCTGTTTCTTTTGAACCCCCGTCCCGAAAAATGTCTTGCTGTGACCGAGTTAATAATAAACCCTTCATCCGGTTCCACTTCTTCATCCCAGTCCATTTCAATAATTGCGTTTTTATCGAAACCCCAGGATTCCAGATGAGCGCCTACTCCCAGCGACGTGACTATTTTTCTGACTTTAGGTTTCAAAAGTAAAATGGTCCTGTAATCGAGATGATCCCAGTGATCGTGACTAATGATTAATATATCGATATCCGGGAGGTCCTGAACCGAATATATATCTGATCCCGCAAAACTCCTGGTTGTAAATCTTAAAGGGGAGGCATTTCCACTGAATACCGGATCAACCAGGATCTTTTTTCCGTCGACCTGAATAAAATAGGATGAATGCCCGAACCAGACCAGTGTCTGACTGTCTGCATTAAGATTTAATAGATCCGTTTTGCTGGATGGAAGGGGAGCGGGAGGTATTTTGTTAGCTGTTTTATCGAAAAAAAATTTCCGCAGCACATCGAACAGGCTGGAGTCTTCTGTCAGTTGCGGTGTCGGACTCCGGTTCTGAAACTGGCCATCGCGGTAATTGGGGGACTGCTGAATTTTCAGTAGCCGTTCTCCGGAGGGCATAGCCCCGAATTGTGCGCCATGCATAAAAATATACCCGGCCAGAAAAATGCAGGCGATTATGATCCCCAAAACAAGCATGTACTTTATTTGGGCTTCAATTTAGTTCATTCCGAACGAAGGCTGGACGTCGGATTCATGAGCGCCGCTTTTATCGCCTGGTAGCTCACCGTCAGCAACGTTATGGCCATGGCGCCCATTCCGGCAAATACAAAAATCCAACCCGAGATATCGGTACGGTAAGTATATTTCTGTAACCAGTGATGCAAAAAATACCAGGCAAGAGGAATGGCAATGGCGCAGGAAATGATCACCAGGTTTACGAAATCTTTCGACAGCATCTGCCATAAATTAAATACAGTGGCCCCAAGCACTTTCCGGACGCCGATTTCCTTGGTGCGCTGTTCAGCCACAAAGGAAGCCAGGCCGAATAATCCGAGACAGGAGATGAACACGGCGAGGACGGCAAAAAATGTTGCGAGGTTTCCGATTCGTTTTTCATCTTCAAATTTCCGGGCATAGTCATCATCCGTAAATTTATATTCAAACGGGGCTGCCGGATTATATCTTCTGAATACGGGTTCAATTTTTGCCAGACCTGCCTGCATAGTGGCGTTAGGTTTAAGACGCAGTGTAATAACATTGGTCCAGTTTTTCGTCAGGAAAAAGAAAGTGGGCCTTACCGGCTCATAGGGCGATTGCATCACCATGTCCCGGATAACGCCGATAACATGATTGGGTGTCGTATCCCATTTTATCGTCATGCCTACCACTTCTTTCAGACCCATCAGCTTTACGGCGGCTTCATTCATGATCATCGCGCTGGAATCCGTGAGGAATTCCCTTGAAAAATCACGGCCTTCTTTAATCTGCCAGCGGATGGTTTTTCCAAAATCGTGGGTTACGCCGATGCACCCAAACAAAGGAAGGGTATTCGGATCCTTGCCCGGCCAGCTAAACCCGATATTATTCGACCACACAGAAGTAGTGGGACTGGAGGATTCGGCCATATTTTCAACGGCTCCCGTACCCAGCAAATCATTTCGTAAAGATTCATAATGCCCATTGAGATCGGGGGTATTCATGCTGACCGTAATCAGCCCGCTGCGGTCATACCCAACCGGCCTGTCTTTGGCGTATTGTATTTGACGATAGACTATCACGGTACCGATGATTAGGGCGATCGAGATACTAAACTGAACCACCACCAGTACTTTTCTCGGCAGACCGGCATAGCGTCCGACGCGGAATGTTCCTTTTAATACTTTGACCGGTTCAAAGCCGGACAAATAAAAAGCAGGATAGCTGCCGGATACAACACCGGTGAACAATGTAAATACGATGATGAATAACCAGAAATATATATTGGCTCCCGGCAGATGAATTGCTTTGTCAGAAAGACTGTTGAAAAACGGAATAAGGGCGAGTACAAGAACCAGGGCGATGATCAGTGAAAGGAACGCCACTACGATTGACTCGGTAAGAAATTGCCGGATAAGCTGTGGCCGCAGCGATCCGACAGTTTTGCGAATGCCCACTTCCTTGGCGCGTTTTTCACTCCGGGCAGTGGACAAATTCATAAAATTTATGCAGGCCAGCAGCAGCACAAAAATTCCGATCATTCCAAATAACCATACAAACTGAATCCGGCCGCCAACTACTTTTCCATTTTTAAATTCATTGTATAACCGCCACTTATCCATAGGCTGTAAAACCAGTTCCTCCACACCATCCTGCGCCGGATTCAGATGAATCATGGATGCCTTCTTTATTTTCTGGCCGATTTTAATCATGTCACCACGATCTTTTATCTGCGCAAATGCCTGCCAGGAATGATTTCCCCATTCAGTCGCTGATCTTTTCAGCCAGTCCTCCGTTGTAATATATTTATCCCAGGATAATAAGATTTTTGTTTCGTAGAGGGTCGTGTTGCGGGGAAAATCCTCGAATACGCCCGCCACTTTGAAATCGTATTTATTATCCAGCCGGATCGTTTTATTTACCGGATCCGTTTTTGAACCAAACAGCGAGTTCGCTACGGAGGCACTCAATAAAATGGCCGAAGGATCCTTTAATCCGTTGAGATTTCCATTCAGCATGTTCACCGAAAACATCGCAGGAAATACAGTTTCCACCCACATGCCGGAGGCACTGATTTTTTTTTCTCCAGCCCCGAGAATATGACCGAAATTCCAGGAAGCCATGCTGACCGCTTCGAAATCACTTCCGTACTTGGTACGAAGTTCATGGCCCAGCGGCATGGCCACCGCTTCCCCCGTACCGGTTTCACCGTTAAAAGTCTGCGTGGTCATCAACTGGGCAAGCACCCGGTGATTTTTATGATAATGATTGAAACTGATTTCATCCCAGATCCAAAGTGCAATCAGGATGGCGACTGCCATCCCGGTAGCCAGTCCGATGATATTGATGGCTGAATAGACTTTGCTTTTGAGGAGATTGCGCCAGGCGATGGTAAAATAGTTTTTAAACATGGGGATATAATTTCAGGATTCAGACTCCGGTACATTGTCAAAGACAATGGAAAGCCGGAATTGTTGCATGGAATTCGGGGGAATATCATACGTCATGGATCCCGGTACGACCGCTGCCGGATGGACCGCACGAATGCCCGGATTCCATAAAAACGGATTATATTCATATTCCAGATAAAGAGCCCTTAAAAATTGAAATCACTACTTGCAATTTGTTTACTGTCTTTTTTTTGTAGTCAGGGCGTTGCACAGTCGACTCCTGAACTCAAAAAAGACAGTCTGCCTGTGGCAGCAAAAAAAGACAGTTCCGGATTTGACAGGTTCAATGCAAAGGGGGAACAACTTTTTAAAATCCTGCCGGTTCCGATTTATTCCTACTCACCGGAAGCGGGCAATATATTCGGACTGGCAAAATTCAATGTGCTCAATCTTTCTAAAAAAGACACGATTTCCAAACCATCGAAATTGTCTGAAGTACTTACCGTTTCGACTCTGGGAAGGATCAACGCATCCATCACCACCCAACTGGTATTTGACGAAGATAAATATGTGATCATCAGTTATGTGAACTACAAAAAGGAACCGGAATATATCTGGGATATCGGCAATACAATCACCAGCGATCCCGAACAGGATATCGTAGAACGGTTTGTGTTTGCGGGCACGGCACTCCGGCAGGTGAAGAAAAATTTTTATATCGGCGTTCCGTTCGATGTATCCGATTATTTCAACATCGAAACCGACAGCACCAGTTTTCTGAGAACAGACAGTGTGCTCGGTCTGAATGGTGGTACGAGTGTGGGACTTGGCCTCGCTGCCGCATATGACACGCGGGATAACCGGTACAATGCACATCATGGTTCCTATATTCTCGGCACGGCGGTATTTTATCCTTCCGGATGGGGGCCTTATGCATTTTCCAAGTTTGCACTCGATGCCCGCAAATATGTTCCCTGGCAGAAAAAAGTAATTGCCGGTCAGGTTACCACCAGTTATGCCAACGGACAGGTACCCTTTTATGAGCTACCGCAAATGGGTGGTGACAGCCAGATGCGTGGATATTATGAGGGCGGTCTGCGGGATAATGTGCTGGTGGACGCACAGATCGAATTACGCATTCCGGTCTGGAATATTTTTGGCGTTGTCGGCTGGTTTGGCGTAGGCCAGGTAGCCAATAGCTACGATCAGGTTGCCCTGGATCAGTTTCATTTATCCTACGGTCCCGGACTTCGCATCCGGGTAGACTCAAAACATGATACCAACCTTCGTTTTGATTTCGGATTTGGCCCCAATGGTGTCAAGGGTTTCAATATTAATTTCGGAGAAGCTTTCTAATTCCATCATGAAATATAAAAAACCACTGTGGTTTTTATTTGTCTTTTATTGTTGCCCGGCGGCAAAGGGCCAAACCATTCCGCCGGCTCTGTTGCATAATTCCTGGAATGCATCCTGGGTAACGGTTCCGGGAGAAACACAATCGGCCTATGGCGTTTATATATTCCGCAAGACCCTGGACCTGTCGTCAAAACCGGACTCTTTTATTATTCATGTTTCAGCAGACAACCGGTACAAATTATTTGTCAATGAAACACCTGTTTCACTTGGACCAGCCAGAGGGGATCCGGATCATTGGAATTACGAAACACTCGATATCGCGGCTTTCTTAAAGACCGGGAAAAACTGCCTTTCGGCGATTGTATGGAATGATGGCGAATGGCGGCCCGAAGGACAAATATCACTTCGGACAGGGTTTATTTTGCAGGCTGATGATCCCACAGCTCAGGCCCTGAATACCGGCGATCAATGGAAATGCATAAGGGATAATTCTTACCATCCGCTCAAATTTGAAACACCCACGTATTATGTGGCCGGTCCGGGTGAACTGGTTGACATGAACATTCAGCTGCCCGGATGGGGAAAAGGGGATTTTGATGATAAGTCCTGGAAAAATGCGCAGACCATTGCACCCGGCATTCCGAAAGGACTCCTGGGGGGTTATGGCACGATTTCGAACTGGCTGTTGATTCCATCCGTAATTCCCCAGATGGAATTAAAAAATCAGCGCCTGCTTCGTGTAGTAAAAGCCAGCGGAATAAAAATTCCTGACAGTTTTCCTTCATCCAGAATTCCGGTTCAGATTCCCGCCCATCAGCAGGTGACTATTTTAATTGACCAGGGTTACTTAACGAATGCCTATCCGGAATTACTATTCAGTGGTGGAAGGGGCGCAGCACTATCATTGAGTTATGCCGAAGCCTTGTTTATAAAATATCCTGCAAAAGGAAACCGTAATGAAACAGAAGGCAAAATATTTATTGGCCGTAAAGACAGTATAATTTCAAATGGCAACCGGGGACAGGTTTTTATTCCACTCAGTTTCAGAACCTACCGGTATGTTCAGATCCGTGTCACGACAGCGGAGGAACCGATGACAATAGATGATTTTTTTGGAACGGCAACCGGCTACCCGTTTCGATTGAATGCGCGGCTTGAATCAGACAATCCGGAACTTGGCAGGATGCTGGAAATTGGGTGGCGCACGGCCCGGAATTGCGCCATGGAAACTTATATGGATTGTCCGTACTATGAGCAGTTACAATACATTGGCGATGCCCGGATCCAGGGGTTGATTTCATTATACAACAGCGGGGATGAAAGGCTTCTGCAAAACGCCCTGAATGATATGGATAATTCGCGGCGGCCGGAAGGTGTGACGCTCAGCCGGCATCCATCGTTTACGCCTCAGTATATTCCCACTTTTTCATTCTGGTATATCGGCATGCTGCACGACTATATGATGTATGGTAGGGACAGTGCTTTCTTAAAAAACAAACTGGCCGGTGAAAGGCAGATCCTGCAATATTTTCGAAATTATCAGTTACCGGACGGCTCACTGAAAGGAGTTCCTTACTGGATGTTCACCGACTGGGTGGAAACAAAGGATTGGGTTTCCGGTGCCGGCCCGGTTGGTAAAGACGGTTGCTCCGCATTGATTGATCTTCAACTATTGTGGGCATATCAGCTGGCCGCGGACCTGGAATCAAAAATGGGTATGCCGGCCTATGCTTCCCTGTATAACCAATACGCCACTCAGTTAAAACAAACGATACGCAAAAAATATTTCGATGAAGGAAGAAAGCTTTTTGCAGATCGCGCTGAAAAAGATCTGTTTTCCCAGCATGCCAATGCACTGGCTATTCTTACAGGAATCATACATGATAAAGAAGCAAATACAACTGCGCGTTTAATCCTGGCTGATACGACCCTGGCTCCGGCCTCCATATATTTTAAGTACTACCTGCATCAGGCGCTGGTAGAAGCCGGACTTGGCAATGAATATCTCGACTGGCTTGGCCAATGGCATGAAAATATTAAAATGGGGTTGACAACCTGGGCTGAAATACCGGATATCAATAATGCGCGCTCTGACTGTCATGCCTGGGGGGCGAGTCCCAATATAGAATTTTTCCGGACTCTTCTTGGGATTGACAGCGACGCCCCGGGATTCACTATTGTGAAGATTGAACCCCATCTGGGTTCCCTGAAATATCTTAAAGGCGGAATTCCGCATCCCCGGGGGAAAATATCAGCGTCTTATCAGCTGGAAAACGGCGAATGGAAAATCCAAATTGACCTGCCTGTCGCCACTTCGGGAAATTTCATCTGGCGGGGGAAAACATACCCGTTAAAAACAGGACCAAACTCTTTTAGCCTTACGCCTTAAGCTTTTAGCCTTACGCCTTAAGCGTTATACGTTAGGAGTTCCTCTTAACTGCTGGCACTATTTTTCGAACAGTAAAGTATGGAATTAACAGCCGGCTATCCCTTTTGGTTAATGCAGGACGGACTCCCGTTTCAGTATCCCAAATTATTAGAAAATGCATCAGTGCCGGTGGCCATTATCGGGGGTGGAATCTCGGGGGCATTAACAGCTTACTACCTGACCGAAGCGGGTATTGAATGCATGTTGATCGACGGGCGTACCATCGGTCTTGGAAGTACCTGCGCCAGCACGTCACTGCTGCAGTACGAACTGGACATTCCGCTTCATCAGCTGATTGAAAGGGTAGGTGAATACAGTGCGGTAAAAGCATACCAGTTATGCGGTGAATCCATTGACCTGCTGACCGGTATTATGGATAAAATCGGATTCACGGAATACGACCTGCGAAACAGTTTGTTTTTAAGCACCCGGAAAAAACAGCTTTCATTTATGGAAGCAGAGTATATGGCACGAAAAAATGCCGGGTTTGAGGTTTCCATGCTGTCGAAAAAAGAGCTCCGTGACTTATATGGTCTGGAAGGTGAGTATGCAATTCGTTCTGAAAAAGGAGCTACCATCGATGCATATGCGCTTACGCACGCAATTCTCCAATATTCCATCCGGAAAGGCTTGCGGGTTTTTGATCGTTCAAAAGTAGCTGCTGTCCAATATCGGGCTGCCGGAATTGAACTAAAAACAGATGAAGGCTTTGTAATTCATGCCGGCAAACTGGTAAATGCCTCCGGTTTTGAAATTGTGCATTTTATTTCAAAAGATATCATGGATTTGTATTGCACATATGCCCTGATTTCCGAAAGTCAGACCGAAAAAAACCTTTTGTGGCAGGACGGGGCGATGATCTGGAATACGGAGGACCCTTATCTCTACATCCGGCTGACAAAAGACAACCGGATCCTGGTCGGGGGCCGGGATGAACGGTTCAGTACGAAGGCATCCCGCTCACTGTATCAGAAAAAAGGGGAGTTGCTGCAAAAGGATTTAAAGAAGATATTACCTCAGATTACCTTCAAACCGGAATTCGCCTGGAGTGGCAGTTTCGGAAAGACAAAGGATGCCCTTCCCTATATCGGAACTTATGTCAAAACGCTCCATACTTATTATGCACTGGGGTTCGGTGGCAACGGAATAACGTTTAGCGTAATCGCGGCGGAAATTATTACAGACCTGATCCTTGGAAAAAGGAATGATAATGCAAAAATCTTTGCATTTGAACGAAATTCAAAATAAGCTGTTATAGTAGTGCAATGCAGGAATTCGTAGTTTTGCGGATCATAATTTCGGATTTTTTTCGTTTAAGAAGGGTATCCGGATCAGAAAGACGGATACCGGAAATTGCTGAATAATTCGAAAACCCTGTATAAATGGAAGCAAACTTAAAATGCGGCATTTGCGGATCGGCTCTCTATAATACCGATGAGTGTTATAACGAGCTGATCTATCATTGTTCATCGGCGGAAGCCAGGTTCTGGGATTTTGAAAGAGGAAGTATTGAACAAAACAATGCGAAGGACCACTGGGACCGGTCGCGACAGGAAACTCCGAATCACGTTAAAAAAGAGGCATAAATCGCCGCTGTTTCAGGCGTTGTACATATCCATCTGAAGCCGGGTTTCCTCCAGGTCCAGTTCCTTCTCCACTTTACGGATGATCTCTTCACTGCCCTCACCGGTAACATGAAGCTGCTTCAATGTTTTTCGTTCCACGCCGATCAGTTCAATCTGCAATTTCGAAAACGCATTGAATATGTTCCCGACATTGCCTTCCCCCTCCCCAAAATAATCTGCCGGCAGGTCCGTTCGTTGAAGACGGTTGAATTTGATTTCGTATTTGGTTTTGATATTATTAAGCAATTCTGCATTTACCAGCGAAAGGTTTTCTTCGATATGCTGGATTGTATTTTTCACCACTTTTGTTCTTATTTCATATTCTTCAGCCGCAATGGAGTAAGGTTCTATCTTCAATTTTTTAATCACCCAGGGAAGTGTAAATCCTAATAAAACCAGGGTGGTGAGGATCACACAGAATGTAATATAAATAATCAGGCTGCGATGTGGAAATGCGGCGCCGCCGGGCAGTACCAGTGGAATCGATAAAGCGGCAGCCATGGATACTACGCCGCGCATACCCGACCAGGCAAACACAACCAGGTTCCGCGGGTTAAACTTTCGTCTTAAGTTTATTCTTCTGGACATGGCCGGGATCAGGCTGCCGGGAATAACCCAGAGGAAACGGATAATAATCACTACAGCGCTGACGGCTAACCCGTACCAGGCCAGTTCGGATCCGGTATAATTCTTAATGCCGTTCATTACGCTGCGCAATTGCAAACCAATCAATATAAAAATCAATCCGTTTAAAATAAACGTCAGGGAATCCCAAACGGCATAGGCCATGATGCGGCTTTCATTGGTAAGTATCACATCGGAGCGGAAGGATAAATAGAGCCCGGTACTTACTACGGCCAGCACGCCTGACACCTGAAAATATTCTGCGATCATATAAGAGGCGAAAGGAGTCAGCAGCGTCAGTGTCACTTCGATGACCGGCTCGCTGATAAAATTTTTATGAACGAGATACAGGATATATCCGATGGCTACCCCAATGGCAATACCTGCCATAACGACCCAGATAAAATTCAGACCGGCCTGCCATAAAATAAAATTGCCCGCCATGATTGCAGCCAATGCATATTTATATGCAATAAGTCCGCTGGCATCATTCACCAGGCTTTCTCCTTCGATGATGGCGATGAGTCTGGGATCTAGTCCCAGCCCCTTGGTTACAGAAGTGGCGGCAACTGCATCCGGGGGAGAAACGATCGCACCAATCAAAAAAGAAAGTGGCCATCCGACATCGGGAATGATGGTATGTGCGACGAGGGCGACGGCACAGGTGGTTAATAACACGAGGCCGATCGCTGCAAGCGAAATGGCGCGGCGATAGGTTTTAAATTCATGCCAGCTGGTATTCCAGGCAGCATTATATAAAAGAGGAGGGAGGAAAACAATAAAAACCAGCCCGGGCTTCAATTCGATCAGCGGTAATCCCGGAATCAGACTGATCAGGAGGCCCGATAACACCAGGGCAATGGGGAAGGGGAATTTAAAACGGCGTGACAGCACACCCAGAAAGGCAACACCAAATAACAATAATATGACGATCCCGAAATTCTCCATAAATTTTACTGCTCCGTTTTTGATAACATGAATTCCAGTTCGCCTAAATTAACCCATTAAAATCAAAAATCGCCGCATGAAATTCCGGTAAGTAAGCCATTGCAGGCACGGCCGGCGGGATAAATTTATTTTATTGTAATCCCATTAATTTTTATTCCATAATTTCGAAAAGAATATAAATTTTTTTTATGTCATCTACACCGATCGAAGAAAAATCCCCGGCTGGCCCCTGGTTATCCCGCGTGCTGGGCACGGTTCTGATTCTTGGTCTGATCATTTTTATTGGTAAGGGTTGTCATGAAGGTGGAGAGCCGGATTCACCGGTTGTATCGGAACAAACAGCAAACACAGCGGACACGGTCTCTACGGAAATGACCCCCGTTCGTGAATCCCTGAAAGTGAAATTACCGGGTGGCACAGAACTGGATGCATTTAAGGGTGGCATCGAAGATCAATTGGTTGCCTTTCTGAATAATATCTCCAGTAAGCCCGGAAAGGATGTCTGGTTTGATTTTGATAACCTGAATTTCAAAACAGGAAGCGCCGATATCACAGCAGAAAGTATGAAACAGATACAAAATATTGCTGCCATCCTGAAAGCATATCCAAAATTGAAAATTAAAATCGGAGGATATACCGATAAAACGGGCGACAGCCTGGCCAATATAAAATTATCGGCCAGCCGGGCCGAATCGGTTGTGGCTGCATTGAAAAATACCGATGCCAATCCGGCCCAGGTTACCGGAGCGGAAGGATATGGCTCTGCATTCGCAAAGGCAGCCGCCGATGCACCGGATGAAGAAAGAAAAAAAGACCGGAGAATTTCTGTTTCTCCGAGGTCCATGTAACTTACCGGATGGATCGAGGGTAATAAAGCCGGATCTTTGACTATGCGTTTAAGGAATTACCTGGCAATAGTTATCACCTTGATGCTTGCGCATACAGCTGTTTCCGCGCAAAACGCCTGGACTTTTCAAAAAGAAAAAGACGGAATAAAAATCAGCAGCCGTCATTCGGCCACATCTTCTTTCAATGATGTACGCGTGGAACTGGATGTTCGCGGTACGATTCATCAGCTCGCCGCGATTTTAGAAGATGTTCCCCGGTATACCGAATGGGCCTATGCAACGAAAAAATCTGTTCTGATCAAACAGCTGGGTCCCGGCAAATTGATTTATTATTCAGAAATCGAAGTGCCCTGGCCGGCAACCAACCGGTTTTTCTATGCCAGTTTCGAATTAAAAACGGATCCGCAGAATCAGACCTTACAACTTGAAGCGACGAGCATTCCCGGTTATGGCCCGGTGCCCGCAGACCTGGTGAATGTGCCGTATACAAAGGGAGTATGGCATGTTACTACCCTTTCGCCGAATTCCATTCATATAGATTATGTATTGGAATTGAACCCGGGTGGCTCCCTGCCGGCCTGGGTAATCAACCTGTTCACAACAAAAGGCCCGTTGGAAACATTCGAAAATATAAAGACCAGGATGATGGCCCTGAATCCGGTACACTGAAGAGCGAGCCGGATATCGGCAGGTGAATCTATTTTGAAATTATGGAAATGGCCGCAGTTTAAAAAAATAAAAGATATGCAATACCGGAGAATGCCCATTGAAATAGAAGCGCCGGAAGGATATGGTTATGAAAATATTGACTGTAATCTTTCAGAGAGTTCCTTCACCGATCAGCGATTAAGCGGTCTTGGAATTTCCCTGGACGATCTGCCACTTTATTATGGCGATCATAAGGGCCGACCTGATCTGAGAGCATTGATTTCATCGGAATGCGGTCTGGATCCGGAAGAAGTTCTGGTTACGCCCGGTTCCGCGCCCGCCCTTTTCATAGTCGCCAGCTCGCTCTTAAATAAAGGGGATCATGTAGTCGTTGCCAAATCCAACTATGCCTCGAATATCGAAACACCCCGGGCGATCGGAGCCAATATATCCTATATCCGGATGCAGTTCGACGATGGATACAAGTTAAATCTCGATGAACTGGATCGCCTGATAACACCAGATACGAAACTGGTAAGCCTGACCTACCCGCATAATCCTACCGGTGTGCTGATCAGCGAAGATGAATTGAAAAAAATTATCCGGATCATTGAACGGAAAGATACCGTTTTACTGTTTGATGAGACCTACCGCGAAATGAGCTTTGCTTCAAAACTCCCGGTGGCTGCGAGTCTTTCAGACCATGTTATCAGTGTCAGCTCCATGTCCAAGTCCTACGGCCTGCCCGGAATCCGTATAGGCTGGCTGATCTGCCGGGATAAAAAAAGAATGGAAACTTTTCTCGCCGCCAAGGAACTGATCCTGATCACAAATTCTGTGATAGACGAGGAAATCGCCTATCGTTATTTGTACAACCGGAAGCGATTGTTTGCGCCGGTACTTGAAACGATTCAGCAAAACCTGCAGGTGATGAAAAAATTCATGGACAATCAGAACAGCCTGGAATGGGTGGAACCGCAGGGCGGTTGTATTTGCTTTCCCCGGATCAAAAAAAATATCGACATCGATACCAGTGAGTTTCATGAATTGCTTCTAAATAAATACAGTACTTATGTGGGCCGGGGTCACTGGTTTGAGGAAGACGGGCGATATATGCGCATCGGCTTTAGTTGGGATAAAACCGAAAAATTGCGCAAAGGCTTGTCCAATATTCTGGCGGCTATTGAAGAAGTCAGGAAATAATTTATCGGTGACTTGTTGACTGTTCCAGGGAATCCCCACCCGTCATTTTTTCGTAAGTACCCTAAAAATGAATCTCAAATTTTTACCGGGGCTGGCTCTCATCTTCGGACTGGCCGGCTGCGCCCATGAAAAGAAGCAGATCGTCTCTGCGGTCTTCATCGACAGCCTGATAAACCATTACCGGGAACCGGATATCGCCATTTCAAACGACTCGAATATTGTTTTCTGGCGGAACCGCATCCATCCGGAATTACCCGGGCTCGTAAGCGAATCAAAATATGCGGCTGCCCTGACTTTTCGTTTTCATCTTTTCGGAGATATCGGAGATATTCAAATGGCAGAACGGGTAAACCGGAAAATCGATAGCGATTTTAATGGAAAGGAAGCCCAGGTAGCCCTTACATTGGCCCGGTATTCCATTTTGCAGCACCGGTTTAAAGAAGCGGATGACTGGCTGATAAATGCCACGAGAACCGGTTTGAAAAAATATGACCGGTTAACCGCAGCTTTCGATGTAGATTTTGAACTCGGCAGGTATTTCAATGCGTCGAATGAATTAAAAGAACTGAAATCGGATGCCGGTTATGGCTATTTCTTCAGGCGTTCAAAAATGGATCATCTGAATGGTCAGCTGGACAGTTCCATACATGCCATGATGCGGGCAGCTGAGCTGGAGGAAAATAATCCGTATCTGAAACAAGTCGCAATGGGGAATGCCGCCGACCTCTATATACACGCGGGTGAACTGGAGAAAGCGGCTGCACTGTATGAGCAATGTGTACAAATGAACAGTGCGGATTTTCATTGCCTCCAGGGGTTGGGATGGATTGCGCTGGTGCATGACCGTAATGACAGGCTGGCGGAAAAGATTTTTTCCTTTATCCGCTCAAAAAATAAATTACCGGATGCATTGTTTAAACTTACCCAGATGGCGGATGCACGGGGAGATCGTGATCTGGAAACTGCCTATGCAAAATCTTTTGCCCGGCAGGCTGGGGATCCGGTCTATGGCCGGATGTACGATAAATACCTGATCGAGTTGAATACGGGCATACTGCATAATCCGGCACTGGCAGAACATATCGCTGAAAAGGAACTCGATAACCGCACCACACCACAAACATGGGCCTGGTACGCCTGGACCCTGTTTTCCAACAACAAAAAGGATCAGGCTTACGCAGTGTTTGAAAAAAATGTTTCAGGCCGGCCGCTGGAGGGCCAGGAACTATACTGGATGGGTAAGATGATGCAGGGATTGAACAGGGGATTTAATGCCCGGGCGTTTTATCAGGCTGCTTATCTGAATAAATATGATCTGAGTCCGGGCATTCTCAAAGACCTGGAAAACCAGCTAGACTAATATCCGCTGAATGGTCCAGATCCCCGCGACCAGGGCGATCACAGAAGAAATCGGAATTACAAATGCTTTCCGGTACCAGGGCCTGTTCCCGAACCATCTCGCCATTAGAAACCAGGCCAGCAGTATGATGGTCAACTGCCCCAGTTCGACACCGGCATTAAACATCACCAGCGACAGAAGATAAGCATTCTGCGGCAATCCGAGTTGCCCGAGGGCACTGGCGAATCCCATCCCGTGAACGAGTCCGAATAAAAACACGACACCTATCCGGGATGTCTTAAGGTGGGGCGAAAGAATATTTTCTAAGGCAACATAGAAGATGGAAAGCGCAATAAGCGGTTCCACTATATGCGCGGGTGGATTAATCACATGGTACATGGCCAGCCCAAGGGTTACGGAATGCGCTATGGTAAACGCGGTCGCCTGCCACAGAACCGGTTTTAATTTCGGGCTGAGCAGGAATAAGCTGAGTACAAAAAATATATGATCCAGTCCAAGCGGAAGAATATGACGATAACCCAGTTTTACATATTCGATGGCCGCATCCGTGCCCGACATTTTTTCCAGCTCACGCACAATCACATGGGCGTTTACCGGTTGGCACGCTAAAAAACAAAATATCAGCAAGGCTGATATTTTGTAATTCAAAACTCGTTTTTGAAAGATGGGAGAGTTCATATTTTACCAGGGTGCCGCTTCGTAAGGAAATGAAGTCAGAAAGGGCTTATCATTTCCATTCACATGATCACTGGTCAGGCCGGGATTATCGGAACCTTTCGGACCACCGAACAAGAGAATAAGTTCCACATCGATAACATCGTCACTCAGTGTTCTGCCGGTTAAAACCTGCGTGCCATTGTAGAAACTGGTAACTCCGGTTGTGGATGCATTCAAAACATCGGTTGACAACACCCCGATAAACTGATCGGCTGTTAAACCAAGCAGGTTGGTCGTATATCCCGGATTCAACGCCGCCAGGGATGTTTTCATATCATTTGTAAACAGGCCCGGCATCTGAGTGGGGATGGTGGTATTGAAACTGTCTTTTCCGCTGGCAGGGATAAAAACGGTGTTGATGGCCGGTCTCCCAACCTGGTCTGCCTGATCATAATAAACCGGTGGAGCCGGAGGATTATTATTATTTGACTTACTGCAGGCAGCAGCAATCAACAGCATCATCGCGGCGCCCGTCATCAATTTTATAGAATACTTTTTCATGTTATTAATTTCTGATTTGATGTATTTGTTATTTAAAATCAAAAAGCTGATTCATTAAACTTTCTTTTTGGTTGTCAGCCACACGTTTATTTTTCCCGTGCTGTTCAGGAGTTTTTTGGGTACTTCCACAACAACACTCATGACATTCGTTCCCGCAAAAGCATCTTTTCCCGGATTATTGAAGCCGGGTGCCTTACCCGCCAGTATGGCATGGTACTGATCCAGATCAAAAAAGAACGGATCGTCCCTTGCACCCGCAAATACCTTGATACCCGATGCACTGCCGGCAGTAACAGGCGCTGCGCCATAGGCAGTAACCGCAACAGATGCCGTAACGGCACCTTCGATTTTGCTACGGATCCCGGTCATGGATGGTTTCACGGGGCCGTAAAAATTCATGGTGGTTCCGGAATAAATGGCCTGGATCACTTCATCTTCCACGTTATCACCGTTGTTATCGATATTTATCTGGATCAGCGTATTGGGATCGAATGCCGCTGCTGCCGTGGAAGCCGGTGCAAGCAGACCCTGTGTATTCGCAACAAATACCAGGTTGTTGGTATCTGCACCGTTAAATACATACAGATCCGTAATGTCCGTGGTTTGGTTTTTTACGGCCGGTGCATCAATATGATCGGAAGCCAGTAAAAAACCACCTATCGTAGTAGCAATCGCTACCCCGACGATCAATACAAGTTTTTTTTGTTTCATGTCTTTGATATTATGTGATTATTTCATACACCTACGAGAAGGAGGATCGGGCAGATTTATTCCCGGGATTTATTTTGAGGTTGACAATCTGCCATCGGTGGCTCCCGGTTCACGAACGGCGGAAAGGATTTTACCAATGGAGCGCCCTGCCAAATGGGATCTGCCGGACGGTAAATTATTTGGACAAGTGATTACCTTTAAATAATATAAGAAACGATAAGCAGTCCGTGATGCTCCTCTCCAAACCATTTCTTTCCATTTTGTTAATGGTATTCACTTGCCTGTTAGCCAGTTATACATTGAAGGCTCAGGAATTGGACGAGGTTAATTTTATAAAATACACCCGGCTCCAGGGTTTGTCGAATAATTATATTTCAGGTATCGTGCAGGACTCGACCGGATATATCTGGATCGCAACGCATAAGGGCCTGAACCGGTTTGATGGAAATACCTTCCAGTCCATTTTCAAAAGTTCAACGCATTCGCCCCTGCCGGATAATCTGGTGATCCGGTTACATGCGCAAAAAACCGGTGAGCTCCTGGGAGCCTCCCACGCCGGAGCCTTCAGTATTAATCCCGTGACCCGGCAGTTCAAAAAATTTATTATTCCCTGCGATTCGATTATTTTTTTCTGGACCAACGAAGTTTTTGATATCACCCGCGATAACCGGGGGAATTATATTATATCCACCAAAACCGGTCTGTACATTTTTGATCCGGCGGGCGCGCTCATTAAGCGATTCGATTTTTATAACCCGTCGGATGTAGGGAAAAGGGAACTGATATTTGGCGGCTGGGTACATGGCTTGTCAAACGGCCGGACTTTACAGCAAAACGGCATACTGGGCAGTCTTTATGATCCGGATAAGAATCGGATAGATACCAGTTTTATAGAGAAAAATGAATTTACCCGCAAAATGATCAGGGATCATAACGGGGAAATGAAAATGTCCTGGAGCGGCCGGAACAACGAGCTGTTTATTTTGAATGCTGATAAAAATTCGATCGACGTTACGGATATTGATTCGCCCCGCAGCACATCAAACCCGATGCCACCCATGATGATTTCCGACCTGGGGTGGGATAGTAAGATATCTTTTATCAACGACAGCCTGTTTGTTTTAACCTGCACCAATAACGGGTTTTATTTATTTCACTACGACAAAAAAGAAAGGCGGGTGTCCAGCGAAGGAAGAAAATATTTTGAAAAGAATTTCTGCACGCTGGTTTTTTCCGACCGTGATGGCCGGCTCTGGATCGGTACATCGGACGGGCTGTACAAGCAAAACATGAACAACTCTTTTTTCGCATTTACCGATCTTAGTCAGCAGTCGCCCGACCTGGTGGATCATGGTATCCGCTCGGTGTATGTGGAAGGAAATTCGATTTATGCCGGACTGCTGAATGAAGGCGGACTACTGATCCTGAACAAAAAAGAGGGAAACATCACCCGTCACCTGAAATTTTCGCCGGGGAGGTCATACAGTAATACCATAACTAATATTTTTCCGTATCAGAAAGACACGTTCTGGATTGCCACCCGCAAAGGAATCTTATGGCTCAACCGGAATAATTATCATTACGGGCATCTGAAAATTCCTCCGGAACTGGACTGGACACTCAACTCGAAAACCAGGTGCCTGTTTGAGGATTCAAAGAATAATGTTTGGATGTCCTTTGGCAAACTCAACAGCCTCGTCCGGTATGACCGCACCACCCGTCGTTTTTCTGAAATTTCCCTTTCCTCCAATCCTTTGCTGAAAATAACATTCATATTCAGTATAGCTGAAGATTTGCAGGGAAATATCTGGCTGGCGGGCGATGGGCTTTGTCGCTGGAATTCGAAGAAGCAAATGATCGATACCCTGATTCCGTATCCGAAGCCAAGTAAATTACTCCAGAATTATATGTATATCCTCGACCGGGACAGTAGCAACAACCTATGGATATCCTCTTATAATAATGAGATTCTGCAATTCAATTGTTCAACCAACCGGATGTATCTGCGCCTGCAGGAAAATAATATCATAGACGGGAACACGGTAACCAATTCACCCATCATAAACAATCAGATCTGGATGGGAACGGATAACGGCATTTCGGCATTCAATATAAAGGACCATTCGGTCAAACAATTCACGTATGCGGACGGACTGCCATCCGTAAGTATTACGTCCGTGGCTAAAGGAAGTTTTTATGATCAGGAGTC
>Ga0206904_1090_pt2 | contig 21848 bp, 13 predicted proteins | sample Alteio_BWOrgHeat_42_FD_152981 | JGI IMG/M metagenome (GOLD analysis project Ga0206904, IMG submission 152981) | Enriched cells from forest soil in Barre Woods Harvard Forest LTER site, Petersham, Massachusetts, United States -... | ecosystem: Environmental > Terrestrial > Soil > Temperate forest >...
AAGGGGGCTAATAAAATCGAAGTCAGGGGTGGTTCCGGGGAAAATGTACTGAAAGACTCGTGCGAGTGGATCCTGGAGTAAATAATGAATATTAGTTTTAACGGAATGAAGAAAATATTAGCGATACTGATTTTAGGGTGTAATGTACTGTGTGCATTTAGTAAAACTTATTACGTTGATAGCAAAACAGGTAATGATGTTAATGATGGCCTTAGCAGCAATAAACCCTGGCAATCGTTAAGCAAAGTGAATCAACACGGTTTTACTGCAGGAGATAGCATTCTGTTTAAACGCAGCGAAACATGGGAAGGACAATTAGCACCAACAGGCTCGGGTATGGCCGGCAAACCGATAGTTTTTAGCGCGTATAGTCAAGGCGCTTTGCCTGAAATTAAAGCGGCTGGGCGTTTCAGGGATGCCTTGCTCATTAAAAATATGCAATACATCGTGGTAGAATACCTGTCTTTATCAAACTTTGACAGTGGCATTGTTTCCCAAAAGACAGGACCAACCGGGGTGCGGATTTTGGCTGAAAACATTGGCACACTGCATAATATCCGCCTTGCGTATTTATATATTCACGACATTAATGGCGACAATAAAAAAGGTTCGGCAGAAGGATGTGGTATATTTTGGGATTGCCAGGGCCCTATGCGTAGTAATATTGAGCATTTGTTAATTGAAAACTGCACATTGGAGCACGTTGATCGCAACGGCATCCGGGGTAATGGTACCTTTGGTATCCGAAGCAACTGGTTTCCCAATAAAGACCTTGTCATTCGCAATAGCACATTGAAGGATATTGGCGGCGATGGTATTGTTATTAAGGCTTTTGATACAGCTTTAATTGAGCATAACAAGTTATTCTATTTCCGCACCCGGGCTATAGATAATGCTGTGGCAATTTGGCCGCACAGCAGCGACCATACGTTGATCCAGTATAATGAAGTAGCTTATACTAAAAATGAGAACTGGGCAAATGACGGTCAATCGTTTGATATTGACGGCAATTGTCGCAACACTATTATCCAATATAATTATAGTCATGATAATGATGGCGGTTTTGGGTTGGTGATATCAGATGTTATTAATAAGGATAATGTTAAGACCACAGGCAATATCATTCAATATAATTTGAGCGTGAATGACGGTTTAAAACGCAAACGGTTGTTCAATTTTGCCGGGATTACAGATAGCACAACTGTAAAAGGGAATATATTTTATAATGATTCGGAAATGGAATATACAACTGAGATTGTCGATATGGATGGCAAACCGGTAAATCTTTATTTCGAGGATAATTATTTTTATTATCCAGGCAAAACTTTTGGAGTTTTTAGCCAGGCACCTAAAAAGTATGCGCAAACATTTTTTGTAAACAACCGCTTTGCTGGCGCCATAGTTGGTCGTGATAATATTCCTAATATTAAGGAAGGAAGTAAGCCAAAAAGACGGTTAACAGGAAAGCCTGTTACCGCATTTCCATGGAAATATATGCCAAATAAATTAAAGAAGCAGATTGAATCCTTTCCGGAAAATTTATACAATTCAATTATCTGGCAGGCTGCTAAATAATCATTACATAAATGAGGTGTCATCAAAAACATTATCAGGCCAGGTGCTTTAAGCCTTATATGGATTATTTTTTCTGAAACAGAGGTATTGGATAGATTTTTAGATCAGCTAAAAATTCTCTAATTTTATAAGAGGGGTAATGAAATGAAATTAGTTGTAGCGGTGTTCTTTTCTTTTTTATTCCTTTCCTTATTTGGATATAGCCAGCATATTGTTTTTGAAAACCTGACTGCAGACGATGGGTTGTCACAAAATTCAGTCTTAGCCATTGTGCAGGATAGCCGCGGATTTATGTGGTACGGCACACAGCATGGCCTTAATAAATACAACACGCGCAACTTTAAAATTTATAATAACGATCCAGCCGATAAGTCAAGCCTTTCATCAGATTATATTACTTCATTATTACTAGATTCTCATCAGGTACTTTGGGTAGGTACCCGCAACGGCTTGAATCGTTACAATCCCGAAACTGATAACTTTGAAAGGATCAACCTGGGGCGGGCGCAAACCGTAAACAACCAGGTTATTAGCTGCATTTACGAAGATCGGAAAAAGAACCTGTGGGTATGGTGTACGGAAGGTTTAAAGCGGCTGACAGACCGGGCAACAAATAAATTTGTACCGGTGCAATTACCCAATGCTGTAGCAGGGTTGTATGGTAATAACACACATGTCATATTTCAGGATCATTTAGACATATATTGGTTAGGATCATCTTCAGGTCTTACACAAATGACCTCGCACCGGAATAGTTTTAGCTATAAGATATACCAGCAAAAAGCAGATCAGCCTAATAGTTTAAGCGATAATTATGTTACCGCAATTAATGAAGATCACGCTGGAAATTTGTGGATCGGCACGTTGCATGGGGGAGTTAACTTATATAATAGAAGTAATGCCACATTTAGCCGTTTTTTAAGTAGTACAAGCAGTAACGGGCCAGTTAACAATAACGTTAGAACCTTAAGTGTTGATAGGCCCGGGAAAATATGGATAGGAACACAGGCCGGGCTAAGCATTTTGGACCCGATAACACATCAATTCGTTTCCTATAAACACGATCCTGAAAATAAAAACAGCTTAAGCCAAAACTCCATTTACAGCATTTTTATCGACCAGGACAATACGGTATGGATTGGTACCTATTGGGGCGGCATCAATATGATTGCCAATCATAACAATACCTTTTTAACTTTTCAAACTGCCCGTTATCATTCCTCTATTAATAACAATGTGGTGAGTGCGATAGCTGAAGACGCCTTCCATAACCTTTGGATAGGTACAGAGGGGGGTGGCCTGAATTATTTTAATCGTAAAACAGATGTGGTTAATACCTACCAAAACAAGGTAAATGATGCTTTTTCATTGGGTTCCAATCTGATCAAAGTGGTTTACATTGATAAAAATCAAAATGTTTGGATTGGCACCCATGGTGGAGGGCTCAATTTATACAATGCTTCAACCCATAACTTTACGAGATACTTATACAAGGAGAATGATCCCGTTACCCTGGGGTCGGAAGTGTTGAGAATATTTGAGGATTCGAAAGATAATTTTTGGATTGGAACTCAAAACGGATTACTGGCCTTTCGAAGAAACGACAAGCAACTACGGTATATTGGCAGCCCTTTGGAAAGTAAGATAGGCCGTAAATCCGTCAACGCATTGTTGGAAGATAAAGATAAAAATCTATGGATAGGTACCAATAAAGGCCTGTTTGTGGCATCGTACTCTTCCGGGCAATTACAGGATTTTAAATTGTTAGGGAGTCAAGCTCTATTATCAATAAATACTTTGCATTTAGATAAAAGAAACAGACTGTGGATAGGTTCTTATTACGGAGGGTTGGCCATGTATGATAAGGACCGGAAAGACTTTGTGATTTATACAGAAAAAGAAGGATTGGCAAATAACAATGTGCTTAGCATTTTGGAAGATGAAGGCAACCTGTGGATAAGTACAAGTAATGGTTTATCCAAATTTAACATAGCCGCAAAAACCTTCAAAAACTACACTAAAAATGATGGATTAGGCGGCAACACATTTAATATCAATTCTTGCAATAAATCGGAAGATGGAGAGATGCTTTTTGGTGGATTTAACGGTTTAACAAGTTTCTTTCCTCTGCAAATTGAAGATAATAATACGCCGCCACCGGTTATCATCACTTCATTAAAGCTATTTAACAAACCTGTACCAATTGAACCAGCCGGTAAAATATTAACCAAGGATATCAGCTTAACGCGTAACATTGTTTTTTCACATGCCCAAAACGTTTTTACCATTGATTTTGCAGCATTGAACTATATTAAATCTGAAAAGAACAGGTATGCATACGAATTAGAGAACTTTGATAAAGACTGGGTCTACACAATTATCCCTTCTGCTCCCTATACTAATTTACCCCCGGGGGATTATACCTTTTTTGCTAAGGGAACTAATAATGACGGTGTTTGGGGGAAGGCTGCAATTTTGCATATTAAGGTAATGCCACCATTTTGGGGGACTATATGGGCTTATTGCTTGTATGTGTTGTTTATCGGCGGCCTGATATTTCTTTTAGCACGCTTTTTTATTCTAAGGTCTTTATTAAAAAAGGATAAAGAATTAACACAATTAAAGTTGAATTTTTTTACTAATATTTCTCATGAAATCCGCACCCACCTTTCTTTAATATTTGGCCCGGTTGAAAAACTAATACTTCATGGACAAGCTGATATAGAAAACGCAAAAGAACTACATATCATAAAAAAGAGCTCTGATAGCTTGCTCCAACTCGTTAACGAATTGATGGATTTTAGAAAAGCAGAAACGGGCAACCTTAAACTTCGTGTATCAGAAGATAACATTGTACCTATGCTGTATGAAATATATAATTCTTTTTATGATAAATCCGTATCAAGAAATATAGCCATCGATTTCATCGCATCGTCCGAAAATATTCAACTTTATTTCGATAGGGTTCAATTAGAAAAAGTGTTTTTTAATTTAATTCACAATGCATTTAAATTCACCTACGATGGCGGCCGCATCAAAATCATCATCGAAGAAAAAAAAGATACAGTTACAATTACCATAGCTGACAATGGTAAGGGTATAGCGCCCGAAAATTTAAAAAACTTATTCAAAAATTACTTCCAGGAAAATGATCATGAGAAACAGAATACGGGTTATGGTATTGGCCTTGCACTTGCCAAAAGCATTATAGAATTACATAAAGGTTCAATTGTGGTTGAAAGTGAAACCTCGCCGGATGGCAACAACACCACCTTTGAAGTTACATTACAAAAAGGGACTGGCCATTTTGGAAATGCAACTTTAATGAAATCTTCTATTAACAATGATACTTCAGGTCTGTACATGGAAAAAGCAGACGAAGATTTTGCAACCCAGGGTTTGATACTTGATGATGGACACAGACCATCAACCGATAAAGAGAAGCTTATTTTATTGGTTGAAGATAACGCTGACATTCGGTCTTTTATAAATAACTCGCTGCGGGGTTATTACAAAGTTATTCAAAGCGTGAACGGCCTTGAAGGGTGGAAATCGGCAACAGAATGTATTCCCGATATAATCATCAGCGACGTAATGATGCCTGAAATGGATGGATTTGTCCTTTGCAATAAATTAAAAACCGACGAAAGAACAAGCCATATACCTGTAATTCTTTTAACTGCAAAAACCATGAGCGCAAACCATATTAACGGGCTAAAAATGGGTGCAGATGTTTATTTAACTAAGCCATTTAGCGTGGAAGTTCTGTTGCTGCAAATAAGCAATCTTTTAAAGCTAAGTGAAAAAATTCGTGAAAGTCTTAGCCAGCAGTTAAATGCGAACTATGATGGTGTGCCGGTTAGATCTCTTTCTCATTTACAAAATAACAATGCGACGAAAGAATTATTAAATTCAATAGACAATGAATTTTTGATAAAAGTAATAAGCATAATAGAGGAAAATATAGATAGCCTGCGATTTGGAGTTCCGGATTTAGCCAGGGCTGTCGCAATGAGTCAACCAATATTATATAGAAAACTACACATGCTTACAGGTATGCCCGTTAATGACTTTATTAAATCAATTAAAATGAATAATGCGGTTATATTACTTCAAAGTAAACGCTACAATATTAATGAAATAGCTTATATGGTAGGGTTTAGCGATCGCAAATACTTCAGTAAGGAATTCAAAAAAAGATTCGGAAAAACACCAAGTGAGTTTTTATTTTGAAATTTAAAGAAGTGCTTACCCCCTATCTCCCATTTTCAAGCCTGATCATCCTTCCGGATGGCTGGTATATATTTCCTGGAGTTATCCAATTAGTCTAGTGCTGTTTAATTGCTGTAGTGGTGATATCCCGCTTACTGGCATATTTGTCTATCCGATTTTCGCTCCAAGTCTATAATAGGGTGCAAGTTCGATATGCCATATGCCTGCTTTTTACTTTTGAGTTCAGAGACTTTAGTGGTTTTTAATATCCGGTCATTAATCCAGCCTATAAAATAGAACTGCATTTTCTCCCCAGACGCTCTGTTTATCCGTTTCAGCAAGTTGATCCATAAAGGTGCCCGCAACCTCCAACTATTTATTGAATTTTAACCGCCATTTAATTATCCGGCTTTCGTTGCTAGTGATCACTACCCTCAACCAACCCTTTTCCGGTAAAACTTTGATAGTTACCCCGGCAGGGTTTTCAATAACAGAAGCTGCAGCTAGTTTCCATTTCGCCCCATCATTCATTCCGGCTATACGCAGTTCGTATCTATCACCGGCAATTATTTTACTGGTTCCTAAAAGCGATCCGGCTTTCCATTCTTCCTTAAGCACATCGATCATGCCTTGAGTAATATGTTGTGATGTAGAAACAAGTACCGGATGATCTGATTTTTCGCGCACAGCTATTACCTTGCATGATTCGGAAGGAAGTTCCCATTCAAATGAACCTTTTATATCGGAGAGTGGCTTGTTTTCCCAAAAATCAAAGGCATAGTAACGTGCATTATCTTTGAGCCCGGCTCTGCTCAAAGTCGTACCAATTTTTTGAGTACTGGCTTCCCAATTAAACAACCCCAATATATTCCTGCTTGTACCCGACTTTTTATCTGTTGCGATCCAAATTGAAGGAAGCATTTTATCAAAAGCATCTACCGGCCGGGCAATCCCGGTATGCGAAGCCATGCAACGCTTCATGATCTCTATTCTATCTGATGGCAAGTTTGGAAGCCAGTCACTGCTTAGAAAAAATTGTCCAGAAATAGCAACAAAAGATGGAAGCAGTCTGGCCCTTGTCAGGCTGCCGATTCCTTTGCTGGCACCGTCAGCCGTCGATTTACCGCTCTCTCTTAACATGGATGGGTCGGGATCGTTCCACCAAACTCTTCCGTTTAAAAAATAGAGCCGGGAAGCACGGATTGCACCAGTACGGATACTTTGACCGTCATGATTAAAATCGGGACCGATACGCATGGAATTAACCAGGCCCATGGACGCACCAAACGACCTCATATTCTGACTGACACAGCAACCCGAAAGAAACACATTTTCACCAACAGCTCTCCTTATTATTCTTAACCCATCCCGATATGCTTCTATCTGTGTTTTAAGTGGGTTAAATAAAGGTTTGCAATTTCCAATGCTATCATTTTTGTAACCATCGTTAATATAAACCTGCTCGGTAACCGTACCTGTCCATAGTCCGTCCATTTTAAAATAATCGAACCCCCAGTTATGTAGTGTACTTGCATAATCGGCAATATGTTTCTGAACTTCCGGGTTAGTCAGATCAAGCGAGGTTCCACCCCATGTTGTTTCGAAAGGTTTTCCATTAGTTCTCTGTGCAAACCAATATTGATGGTCTTTATATTCCGGATCCTGATGGTTTCGGCTAAAAGGCATCCACCATATTCCAGCAGTCATACCGGCATCTTTTATGGCTTTAGTAGTAGCAGAGAAACCATTGGGATAGCCTCCGTTAGGGTCAACGCGGTTAAACCTTCTGTGAGGTCCGTTATATTGATTTCCCGCTTGCCATTGATCGTCAATTTGAAGTACCGTCAGCCCAAAAGGCTTTAATTGATCTTTAATGAAACGGGCTAATTCAATAGTGGCTGACTCATTGCCTGCACCTCCGTTTTTTTCAGAATACCATGTACAATAAACGGCACTCCTGGGCTTTAGCCTGATGTTTTGTTTTTTGGCAATCGCCTCTGCGAATTGTTCCTCTCCCAGGCGGGCATCGTCAAAATAACCTACTACCAGTGTTTCGGCATCTTCGCTCTCTCCAATTGGCAGGCGGAAATGACCATAGTCGATCTGTGATTTTACTTCAATTAAATTGTTTTTAACTTGAGAAAATAATACGCCGCTTCCTTTTTCATTGGTCAGCCAACCGGCAACAACTCCATTTCGCGATACGGGGTCAACAGTTGTAAGAAACACATAGCTACCAGGATTCTTATCAGGGTCAAGCAAACCACCAGTCCCAAGCGTTTTCAACTCAATAACCGGTTTACCAAGATCAACCAAAAACGAAACCGGGTTAAGCCTGGGGATATCGACAAAGCTGTTACTTGTATTTTTTACCCTTTGTTTTATAAATACAAATGGTTGTGATACATATAGGGCAAGAGAAATTGAGGTACCATCGGTATTCGTTGCAATTAAAGCCTCACCTTTACCAAAGGTGGGGTCAATAACATTTTCTTTTGTGACGTTAACAAAATCAACACCCAATACAATATCCTTTACAACCCTTTTTCTGGTAGGTTTCGACGTCATGTTAAAACTATGCGTTTGGGGGTTAAAAACCACAATCAAAAATGAATTACTGATCTGGTTATTGCTATTACTCAGAGCGGAAAAACTAATAGGAGCTGCTTCGCACCGTTGAAAGGCCAGGAAAATAAAAGCGATTATTGATAACGAAAGTAGAAAAGGTCTGTTCATTATATTTTAAATTATAGTTTACTTTTATTGATTAAATAAGAAGATTTATTGAAGTCTCACGATGTTCTGTCTAAAAAAACAGTAATTAATTAAGGTTCATTATCATGCTCATTTTAAACGTGATGATAAGATTTCTTTGACTTCACCATTTACCCGAAGCTTTACTTTTACAGGCTCTTTAGAGTAAATTTGATAAAAGATAACTTTTCCATTAGCCCATTTGCAGTTAACTGTAAATCCTCCTCGTGCCTTAAGCCCATAAAAGGCTCCTTCAGCTGCCCATTTTTTTGGAATAGCAGGCAACAATTGTATTTCTCCTGCCTGGCTTTGCAAAAGCATCTCGGCAATGGCCCCACTTATACCAAAATTTCCATCCAATTGAAAAGGGGGGTGATTGGTAAAAAGGTTCGGCAGCGTATTGTAAGTAAGTAACCCTCTGATCATCATACCAGCTTTTTCGCCATCTCCCAGGCGTGCCCACAATGCACAACGCCAGGCCCATGTCCATGATCTCCTGCTATCGCCAACTGTTGATTCAAGTGTAAATGGTGTATTGATATTTTTTCCATAGTTGCCACTCCTGCTCCGCAATGAAATAATTGCTGCTTTGGCCAGTTCAGGCGCTTCATTTAAACTAATCTGGTGTCCCGGATAAACAGCAAACAGATGCGATGTATGGCGATGCTGATCGTCAGGGTCATCCCTATCCGCTTGCCATTCTTGCAGCTGTCCCCATTTACCAATTTTGTTCGGTGCGAGATGGGCTTGCATGCCTGCAATTTTATTCTGATAATCAACATCAATATTTAATGCTTTCGCAGCCTCCACATAATTTTGAAAAAGATCCCAAACCAGTTGCTGATCGTGCATTACACCATCCTCCCGGGGGCCATGTTCGGGTGACCATCCATTAGGGACCATCAATGTTCCGTCGGGCATTACCTTCAAACGATCCTCCCAATACTGGCAAATTTCTTTTAGTATGGGATAAGCAATGTTTTTCAGGTAAGCCTGATCATTTGTAAATGCCCAATGTTCAAAAACATGATGTGCATACCAGGCACTTGCGGGGATATTCCATTCCCAGCCGTTGCCTCCAAAAATATTCTGACTCGTACGAGCAGTCCACCCCCTGGTATTTTGCCCAAATGCTTTACGCGTTGCAATCCTGCAGGGTTCCTCCGCAGCAACAATAAAATCAATCAAAGGGATGTGACATTCAGATAAATTCGTGGTTTCGGCCGACCAGTAATTCATTTGAATGTTGATATTGTTATGATAATCACTTGCCCATGCTGGTGTGTTACTATTATTCCATAAGCCCTGTAAATTGGCTGGCAATCCCCCTTTACGGGATGAACTTATTAGCAGATACCGGCCGTACTCAAACATGGTTTCTTCCAAATCAGGATCATTGCCTCCTGACGCATATTTTTTTAATCTGATATCAGTAGGGAGAGCCAGCAAGTCAGGGCTTGTTTTACCAATTGCAATAGTGGCCGCCCCCATTAAACGGGTTATATCCTTTATATGACGGTTCAGTAATTTTTGATAGCCGAGTGCTGCTACTTTTTGCTCCTGTTGAATTAAGGGCATAGGGTCGGCACCGCGCCAATCGGACTTGTAGTCAGGCTTATAATTGGTTCGAGCATCAAGATAAATAACCAGCGAGCTACAGTTTTTAAATATTAAAGTATTGCCTTCATGTGTTATTAAACCACCCTGGTGTTCCACCCTTAAGTTTGCCGCATATTTCAAATGGTTAGGCATTTCTCCGACGAAACTCAGCTCACTGTTATTGGCTATACTGATAGCTCCCTGAGCCGAGGTCATAGCAATACTGCCCGACAGCGCTACCTTTTTACTGGCAGTATATCTAAAAACCATCATCTGATCGGGATTGCTTGCAAACGCTTCCCGCTCAAACCGTATCCCGTTTATATTAAACGAAGTAGTATGAACACCTGTGGAAATATCCAATATCCGCCGATATGCTGCAGCGGTATCGGCATGATTAAAGTTAACAACAACTTCGCCGAAGTTGCGGTAAGAACCGAACCCATGATCTCCAGTTTCATAACCACCATCCCAATTATTGTCACCACTCCAAAGGCTTTGTTCGTTAAATTGAATATGTTCAGTCTTAATCCCGCCAAATAACATTGCACCTATTCTACCATTTCCTATGGGTAGCGCCTCTGCATCCCATTTTTTTGCTGGTTGTTTATACCACAACAACTTAATAGGTTTACTACCTGTAGCATGCGCTGTAGCAGCTGCCAGCAACACCCATAGGATGAATATTGATTTTACTTTGATCATTTTTCGCGGATTAATAAGCTTATTTCAGGTTTACTTTCAAATCTGTTTTTATTTCTGACTTTGTGATCCCATTTGTGTTGATCACCGGCAATTCGGCCAAATCAGTATCATTTTTTTCAATCAGCACATTTTTGCAGTCCGATAAATCTATAATAACTTTGTTTTTTGCAGTTTTAATAAAATCAGTATAAAGAATATGGTTGCTTGTAAATTCCAATCCATCAACGCTATGTGCACTTAGCACAGACGGGTTAATCATCTTGAAAACATTATTGTTGATACGGATATTACGGTGAACCATTTTGCCCTGCACCAATTCATGATTATCAGGAGCAATGGCAATTCCGCCTCTGCCATCGTCATAACCACATCCGTCAAAAACATTATTTCGGATAGTTACATCCTGTACAGCTCCCGATTCGAACCAGCTTAATGCATCATCAGCAATTAGTATCGGACTCATGCCTGTTTTATAGAATACATTGTTTTCAACAATAACCTTCTTGCGGGTAGTCAAAAGCAAGCCTCGGGTATTTGTTCGCTCAAAACGGCAATTTCGGATAAGGACTTCCGGCGTCCATGTCAGGTTTTCAATGCAGAGACCGTCAGTAACAAAAGACGGGAGCCCCCTATCGACCTTAATTTCCATCTCCCTGCGGTTAATAAGTTTTGCCATTGTTAACTTTGCGTATCCCACGGGCAATAATGTTTTGGGATTTACAAAAGCAATGCTGTCCCCCGCAAAAAAAGCTTTGAAACCGTAGGTCTGCGCATGCATAAAGCGAACTTTGACTTTACGTGACCGGACGGAGATGATTTGCAAATGAGTACCGTGTACGTTCACAGCATCGTCATGAGCGCCGGAAGTAAAACAACTATCTATTTTTATTAAACCCCTGCAACCTGAAAAATGAAAACAATCTGCAAATGAGGCAATGATACGGCCGCTATTTTTCCTGGGAGCTACAGTTACTTTAAGTAGAGAAATATTTTGAGAAAATTGGGAAACAATACCCAATCCGTGCATAAAATACATTTTTAAATCTTCAAGCTTAATATCTTTACTCAAATAAATAAAAGCGCCGCAGTTATCCCTATAGGGGTCCCTCACAGTAATTACATCACCGGCATGTAAAGGACTGTTCTTAAAAGTTCCTTCAAAGCGCACATTAAAGGGGCTTTGTTCTACGGCCTTACTTTGTAGAAATGGTTGAAATGAACCGTAGTGCATAGTTTCCCCTACCGGATCAAAAACAACGGTATGGAATGAATTGGTTTTCCAACCCTCGCCATAAAGGTTTATATGCCCTGTATCTATGCTATATTTAGTATCCGGATGGATAATTGTTTCAATAGCATTGCCAGTCACGGATTTCACTGTCAATTCTGAAATAGTTGGCCGCTCATAATCAAAACTCAGGTGCCGCACCTTAACATTACTACAGCTAATGATAGCCATCGAAATCATTTTGCCATGAAGTATGATCTCTGTATTATTCCCTTCAATTGTGAGTCCTTTACAATTTTCCAGCAGAAAAGCGATATGCTTTACTTTGGAAATGGTATCATTCTCTGTACAGTTAGAAATGAATAATTCACGCTTAGCACAACCCTCGGGCCAAATATCAATACGGCCGCTGGGGAGCAATAAAGTTGAACCTGGTTTACGGCTACAAGCATCTATAGCTTTCCTGATGCCAGCGACAGCATTTTCAAAACTGTTGGCATGCACACCAAAATCAGCCGCATGAATAACTTCCTGCCCAAAAGCAGGAACAATAGTCATTACCCAAATGCAGGCTGCAATGAACAAGCATTGCAACCACGTCACTTTACACATGATTTTTTATTTGTTAAAGTCAGTTGTTAAAGAAGGTTTATAATTTATATTCTGGCCAAATATGCACATCGGTGATATGTGTTATACGTAATACCCCTTGCACTTGTCTTTTTTCCCTTCAGCAGAGACAAAAGATTATGTTCCGGCTAATATAGTGGTATCAACTGTCAATTATACATTTTTTTAACAAATCTCTTCTTTTCATGATTTTTTTTATAATCGCATCTATTCATCTTTTGAGTCCCACTCTTCATATATGCCCTGATTAATGGCATATTCTGTTTTTGCAAATCAATAACCCTTAGCTCTCTTTAACACTATCGGATCAGTTTTTGCACCATTAATTTTCTGGTATAATTTCCAGGTATTGTTGTCCGTTTCTACTAAAGTCCAGTCTTTTTTCGGGTCTGTAAGTTGCTTCTTGAGCAAACGTGGAAATGCATTCGCTGCCCGGGCATCCTCCCATGTTCTGATCACCTTGAAAATTGCATCCTTCTGAGGGCAACTTTCAACATCTTTTTGATTAAGAATCAAACTGTATGTTGTCCCAACTCCTACGGAAATTGCTTGTATATGTTCATATTGTTCCACAGTTGAATTGGCCTTAATAGGGAAGTTTCCTCCCATACCCACCGGAAAATAGTTGGAATAGGTTACATCCCGGAGATCTTTACCCTGGCTGGTACTACTACCCCATTCCCTGGTATCAGCGTCGTATAGGTTTTTTCCTCCACCAACGTTCCATATACTTTGATAATGCCAAGAACCCTCTGATAAGGTAGACCCGGTAAAACGAATATCCGGGATACCATATTTTGCAGATCTTTCAAACATTTTACGAAAAAATCGTTTTGCTGAATAGTAACCATGCCCATTGTTGAACAAAAACTCCTGCCCATCAAAATCATAATACCCTAAATCATTAATATAGCAAACATCGGCGTAGTATTCAGCTATTTTATCCTGTAAATTAATATTGGGGATGAGCCCATCATATCCATAGTTTATAGTCACCTGGAGTTTGTAAACCGTATCCAGGGTTTTGTGACTTACAGGCGTGGTATTCCAATACCCCCGTTTCACTTTTAAAAGCCTGTAAGGCTTTTGATCAGAAACACCCAAGTAATAAATAAGCTCTTTACCTATTTTTATCATATTCAGGTTTTTACTATGCCCTTCCCAGCTAGCAATTTCTTCAAAATGTTTAGGGTCATCCACAATAATGATCGTATCCGCCGGAGTGATGTTATTCGCCAGCAAACGCTTCTGTTGATAGCACAAACTGTCACTTGGAAACGGGCTGGCATCTTTAGTGTCGGGAGCCAAAGAGTTGGTAATTGGGGTTCGTCCTATTGTTATTCTATATTTTCCTGCCATTTGGGCAAACTCCTTGTGCGACTTATTCCCTGCTGTTAGTTTCAAAGTTTTTTTTTCAAAATCCTTTCCATCGATATAACCATTATTACCACGGTCCGGTCTTAAAAAACCCTGGTCATATAAACTGATTGCCTTAAATCCTAATCTGGCTGTATACGATATTATACTGTCACACAAACCTCCGCTGGCCATTGCATCCGGTACAAAAGCAGCTGGATCTTTCACCCATTTACCGTTAATTGTTGGATGTGGCAGCCCTTCTGACAATACAATATTCTGAACAACATCCATTAATGCGGTAGTGTCCGGACTTCCCCATATCGCGACTGAGGAGCCTATATAATCAACACCAGGCAATGGCTGCACCTGGATATGGTTAGGGGTATTTACGGACATATTGGGTATTAACGAATAATATACTTCTCTTTTTAAAGATCTGTCGCGCGAATGATAATTAATTGATATCCTTCCCTTATCGTCAACAGTGGCTGTATTGCCGTACAATATTCTGTAATATGGTTCCTTATGAGCATAAAAAGCAACATCACTTATTCCATCGCCACCAAGGCTAAAAATCTGTCCTTCATGCAAATTAGCTGGCAAAGGAAAACGTTTAGCGTCAGGCGAATGGATTATATATTGAAAAGCGGCAGCATCGGCTATTGTTCCTGAAGTACCGCCAAGGGTATTATCATTAAGGGCGAGCATGCCAATGGCATAATTGCCCCTTTCGCTGGTATCGCGAGCTACACCAATAATTTCACCAAACAGATTTGTAACGTTGGTATGGATCGGCCCCCATTGAATATCCTCTATTTCATTACGTCGACGGAGCGATTGCAGGGTTAATTTAAAATACTTTTTTTTAGCCACAAGCGAGACTTTCGCAAGCGAACCATTAGGATAAATTAGTGTAAACGTCTGGTCGACTTTATTATAACGTGCACTGCTGGGTTCATAATACTCTTTTTTGTTACCATCATACAAACACATCAGCGGCGAAGGCTTATCAGCAGGACTAAATTCACGGTTAGGTGTAACCGTAATATTTTTCATACTGGTAATAAATCCCTTATTGTTAATGTGGATCTTAAAATAATTAGTAGTAAAGTCCCATTGTGCTTTAGCCGAAAAATTGAACGCTAATAATAATGTCATCAACATCCACTTTACAATCCAGTATTTTTTTGAGTTTAAAAGCAGTACAATATTTTTTTTCATATTTGTATAGTTCATTTTACTGAGATACTTCCGTTTGCGTCAATCAATAGACGACTGGTCTGCCCGGCTTTAACTGCAAATTTGGGCCATTGTACAAAAGCTGCATAACTGAGTGGTTTTTACGCCTGCATCGCCTTTTCTGCAAACACAGTAACATTTGCGTCAAACTAAAAAATTAAAAACGAAATGTATAAAACGGCGCTGTTACTCTAATTGATTTCATTAACGAAAAACGAAATACGGCAATAAAGATGATATTTAGGCGATTATTTATGCCTTAAAAAGTTTTCAATTTTTGCTAGCCGTACTTCAGCATCATCAAGTCGGGTGTATAGGTCATTAGAGGCCGAGAGGTCCCTTGATATTTTGGCTACACCCGCCCAGCTTTCAATAATATCTCCGGGATCTATCATTAAATCGGGATACGCATACGTGTTACCATCAGATTTAAGTATAAGTACACCATCCTTTTCAATCCGGTTTAAAACGCGTTTAACTGTAATTCCTTCGCTTCTCGTTACTATTATATACACACCGGAATCTTTAACATCAACTAATTCACAGCGCTTACCAATGATTTTGTCCCGGTTTTTTAGCGTTGGCATCATAGAATGGCCGTTTACTTCAAACATTCGGAAGGTACCGTGTTCAAAGCCAGGCAGCTGATAAGCAGGCAAGGTTTCTATGTATTTTGAATCGAAGCATCCAATTATGTAAGCAGCAGCCATTTTTAGTGGAACTAAAGGTATTTTATCGATCGCTGGCTGGCCAATGGTGGCATTTTTTTTAGTGTTTGAGATTAAGAAATTTTCATTAGATGCAGTATTAGGTGCAGAAATAGGTGCATTTTCTTGCTCCAGTCCAAAAGTTGGAAGGTCATTATAAAGGATATCATCAGCAGAGACATCAAGGAACTTGACGATTTTACCCAGCAGTTCATAGTTAGGAGTACTCACGCCATGGATGTAATTGCTAATTGTATTAACCTTAACGTTAATCGCTTCTGCAATCGCCTTAGGCGCAATACCTTTTCTTGTTAACAGCCAGCGAAAATTTTCTTTAAAAGACATATTAATATTGTCAAAAGTCTTGATATTATCAAGAATATTGATTTACTTTGTTTTATTAATCGCAACAAAGGAACGCAAAACTTTCATATAATATGCAACATAAAAAAAGGGATGACACTGCAACAATCACAGCATCAGCACTTAATGTTACGCCAGCTTATGTTAGGATGATTGTAAAGGGTACCAGAAAAAGCTGTAGCCCAAAAGCATCAAGAATCTTGAAGCATTACAAAAACATCCTGGAGGTAAAGCATGGCCTTTCACGTTCCCCGCAAAATAGATACTGAAAGTGAAATTAAGTTACGGAAAAGAAAATAATAATATGATAAAATACATTAAATTACTTTAAAGATGATCTATCTGAAGCGAATAATAATAACCTAAACGTCATCGGGGTGTTTGACACTATTTAGCCTCTTGTTGATAATTGCAGCAGTACTGGCCTGCCTATGTAATCAATCAGTAAGCTTAAAACAGAATTAAACCTTACTTATATAATTATAACCTGGTTGTAAAGAGATCAACGTGGTCGTATTCATACTCCTTTATGAAAATAATTGATAACGTATTATTTATCGAGTTTGCTGAGATGGAGGCCTGTAATATTGCCCGAAGAACAATACTTTCCTGGGACAACATCAAAGATCCAACTGATAAGCGTAAAATCCTGATCAGCTACAGAACACTAAAAAGCAAGTATCAGGAGCTTATTATTAGCAGGTTTGGCGACCCATATATATATGTTCGCAACATCACTATAAAACAATATCTGCGGATGGATGCTAAAGCTATTGATTTTTACACCAACTACCGTACAGCGAACTGCAGTGTGCTGCCCGCCCACAAAATAAAGCAATGTACCGTGTGTGCCAACTGGATAAATCTTTTACTCGAACTTGACAGTAATTGGAACAAGTACAAAAAAGCACTTGGCATGACGGCCAAACCAGAACTTTACGCCGCTGTTATTAAAATAATTGAGGCAGAAACCATTAAACTGCCTAATACTTACCAGAGACTCAGGAGAAAGATAAACGAATACAAAGAGCAGGGTTATGAGAGCCTTATATCCAGAAAATTGGGTAACACTAACAGCAAAAAGGTAAAGGATGAGCTTAATTCAGCGCTTCTTATTGAAATGATTAGTCACCCGGCCCAGTACGATGATACTTTCATCTCCATAAAGTACAATAAAGCGGCTGAGGGAATGGGGTTTAAAACCATAACGCCCGTTACCGTAGGTAATTACAGACACAAACATGCTGTAATTATTAAGGGATACCGGCAGGGAAAAGATGTATGGTACGATAATGCAGGGAAGGTTATTCATCAAAAAAGACCATCAGCGCCATTACTATTAATCAATTCGGACGATAATGAACTTGACGTATTTTTTCAACAGATAAAAGTCAACAAAGCAGGCCAAAACATTACCCATCATTATTACAGGCCAACACTTTATGTGGTTATAGATGCCTTTAATGATTACATTTTAGGCTATGCCATTGGCGACACTAATACAAAAGACCTGATCAAAGCGGCTTATCTTGACGCCGCCAACCATATCAGGCAATTAACCGGTGGTCGTTATTTCTGGCAACAGATAAAAACCGATCGCTGGGGTATTGATCGTGAAAGAAAGAATGACCTCTCGCAATGGTTTAGCTGTATGGCAGCATTTACGCCAACACAGTTAGGTAATTCCAGGGGTAAAGTGATAGAGCAAACCTTTAGGGGCAACTGGAGCAGCAAACTCAGAGAGTTGTTTCCGCGTAACTATTCTGGTCACAATATTACTGCAAAGAAAAAGGTAAACCGTGATTGGTTGGAATCTAACAAAAAAGACTTTCCAACTATTGAACAAGCAGCCGGGCTTGTAGAGGGTTTTATTAACGAAATGAGGTTAATTATGGACCGCACCACCGGAAAAACAAAACAAAGGCAATGGCTGGATGCCTTTAATACGATGGCCGAGGATAAAAAACGCCTGATCACTGATGAGCAGCACCTATTGCTATTAGGACTGGACCATACAAATCCCTATTCAAACCAACCCGAAACTAATACTATTACCAAAAGCGGCCTTCAATCTGTTATAAATGGTTCAAAATACATCTTTGAAGTACCTGCCGACCAATTTTTAAACACCATAGGCAAAAAGGTTAATATTAAATATGACCCATACGATTTGAGCAGTATACTGGCGATAAGCAGCGACGAAAAAACGAGATTGGTTTGCAGCCAATACCAACAAATGCCGATGGCGCTGGCAGACTACCAGCCTGATACAGCACTGTATTTAAACAATAGGATAGGTGAAAAAATGAGTCATATCAGGCAGATCGCTTCGGGGAAAGAGAACCGTCAGACAACGCTGCAAAGACACCGTATAGATGCGGAAAGTATACTTGCAGCAGGTGTAATTAAAAAAGAATTAAAACATGCAGCTATAAGAATAGCTGAGGGAGACATTGATAATAACCAGGAGGATATTGACTTGTATGACCTAATGTAATTCCCTGAAAAGATTTGTAAACCTGCCGGCGGATAGGTTAAGGATCGACTTCTGAATATTTTAATAAACAATATAAAACCTAAATTTTATGACAAACGAAACAAAGATCAAGATCAAAGATCTCCTACAAAAATTCTGCGAAGGCTTTGAAAGCCAGGCAAAAGCAGCTAAGGCATTAAAAGATGTATCCGCAGGCACCATATCCCAGCTTCTGAATCACAAATGGGACCTTATTGCCGATCGCATGTGGATCAGCATAGGCAAGCAAATTGGCTTTGAAATAGGAAACTGGAAAATAGTTGAAACTTATAATTATAAAATCATCAGGGGCATACTGATGGATGCCAAGGCGCAAAGCCGGGTACATGCTATTATTGGCGGTGCAGGCTGGGGCAAGGATGCTGCAGCCAAAGATTTCAAAGCTGAGGTTGATGCTGTGTATCTGATTAACTGCAATGAATATTTCAACAAAAAGTACTTCATGGTTGAACTGCTTAAAAAAATGGGCAAAAATACTGATGGCACCGTGGCTGAGATGGTTGAACGCGCTGTTTCAAGTCTTAACAGAACATTCAGGCCATTAATCATACTGAACGAGGCTGATAAGCTAAAAGACGAAACACTCTACTTCTTTATCACACTTTATAATTTGTGCGAAGATAAATGCGGCATTGTTATTATGGCCACAGACCAGTTAGAGAAACGCATAAGCAGGGGCTTGTTCTTAAACCGTAAAGGATATCAGGAAATATTTTCGAGAGTAGGAAGGCGCTTTATAGAACTCAAAAAACCTTCAAAAACAGATGTCACTGCTATCTGCTCAGTCAATGGGGTTACAGATCCCGAAACGATAATGAACATCTACAACAGTTGTGAAGGTGACCTGAGAAGGGTGAAAAAACTGATCCAGAACGCACACAAGGACGCTGATAAAAAATGCCAGGCAGCATGAATTTCATAGCAGCGATCGCAATTGTGTTCCTGGCAATGGGGATCCATTTAATAAGGGATGCTGCGACAAGGGTATCTAAAAAACAACAATGTAAATGTTCAAAGGCTTTAAAAATGAATACAATAATTAAAAAAAACAACGCAGATACCATTAAACGGAAAAATTTAAATAACCAACAGATGGTGCAAGCTTTACTGGACTGGGATGAGGAACGGTATTGTTACTTTAAGTATGAAACTGGTATATCCTACGCAAAGCATATAACTGATAACGATATTGTTGGCTTTAACATGATCATTAAAACGAGATTTTTCTGGCAATGGTGGAAAAACGAATGGGCCGACCGGGATGCTAAGTTTTTACAACATTACATGGGTATCGCCAATCAGCCAGCGTTGACAGATCAGTATTTATTTCATCACAATATATCGCGCTTAAGAAGCGACAGGCTTATGGAGCGTATGGCATGTTCAATGATCGGTTATTGTATGGATGAGTTTCACAAAAACAAGAAGGAGGAACTTGCAGGATGATTAGGCTTAAAATAATCAACAATCAACACCATACTATTCATGTATTGGGCTTGCTTAAAAGAAATCTGCACAAACAGCTAAAAAATTATAACACACGGTTCAATGGACACTAAGGAAATTAAAACCCAACTCCAGGCCGAGATAGACCTGTTGGAAAACCGATTAAGAAGCCTCCCCGACCACCAGGTTACCGAACGGGTTGAGATACGGAAAAAACTAATTAAAAAGTATATAGAAAATGGACACGCGATTAACAATTTAGAAAATGACAACAGCACAAATCAAACAACAAAAACCAACTGATCAGTTGTGGCTGGATGAAACAGGTACCCGCATACCTTATAACCGTGTTAAGCCTTACGAACGTTTAAACGAGCGCAAGCTGGCCGTACTGGCTAAATCTGCCATCGACCTGAACATACGTTTAAAAGCATTTAAATCTACTTTAAAGGAAACTGCTGAAGAGCTTTACAGGGCCTTTTTAGAGGATAATAATGGCAGGCCTCCCGGCAAAGGCAAGGGTGGTATTACGCTTTTTAATTTTGACCGGTCAATAAAAGTTGAAGTTGATGTAAATGATAATATAGTGCTTGACGAGGCATTTATAAGCTTGGCCAAGGAAGAATTTGACCACCTTTTAAATGATGCCATTGGCGATGCGAAGGAATGGTTTAAACCAATATTGATGGATGCTTTTGAAACATCAGGTGGGCGCTTAGATTACAAGAAGGTTCTGAATTTAAAACGCTATAAAGACCGGATTACCGATCCGCGTTTTCATAAAGCTATGGATTTTATCGATAAGGCTATCAGGAAACCATCCAGTACCGAATATTTTAGGGTATGGATACGTGATAATACCGGAAAGTACACCGATGTACAACTTAATTTCTCAAAAATTTAAACTTAAAAAAATGGCTCAGGAAAACCCCACTCTGAAATTTAATCAACTGCCGGATGCACAAATATTGGATCGGCTTAATAACCTGTCTGTCGACGCACAATGGGATGTTAACAATGCAAAAAGTCCCAAAGGTAAGAGGGATGCTCAAGAACTTCTTAATCTGTTTGCTTCGGCTTATGAACTTATAAAATCAAAACTTAAAGCAGATACAGCCAATGAGTAAAACAGGGCTAAATTTCAATTGAAGCTTATTGTAACAGTACGTTGTTAATGTTGTTTTGAGCTGGCATTAGAGCAGGTAACAGATTGTTAATGCATGTATCTGTGACAAATGCTGTGTTGAGATCCGGTTAGTCAATTCCGGAGTATGTTGGAGAATGGAATAAACGGGAGGCGAAAAATAAAAGCCAGTGATTGGGGCAGGCTAACTAATTTATCATAAAGTGAATAGCATTACGGGCAACTTTAAAAGAATGATGAAACTCCTTACAGATCTCAATCTGCAGGGACGCAGGCACGATTTTGCTTACCGGAAATCGGGAGGGCGCACTGAAAGTACCAGAGAGCTCCATAATAACGAGATATTAGCTA
>Ga0206904_1101_pt1 | contig 21695 bp, 20 predicted proteins | sample Alteio_BWOrgHeat_42_FD_152981 | JGI IMG/M metagenome (GOLD analysis project Ga0206904, IMG submission 152981) | Enriched cells from forest soil in Barre Woods Harvard Forest LTER site, Petersham, Massachusetts, United States -... | ecosystem: Environmental > Terrestrial > Soil > Temperate forest >...
CTTCTCCTCTAACCTCTAAACGGGTGAAGCTGCCTTTTCGAAATCCGACGCGATGTACAGACGGTCGAAGTACGGGCTAATCAGACTACTGAAATTCAGAAAGCAAACCTTTAAAAGGTTATTTGAAAATACCCGTTAATAAAAAATTTTTTATTTAGGAAGTTAATATTGATATTCGCTCCCCTGCAAAAATTCGGTCCAATAAAATCCTTCGAAAAACAAAATTCTAAACTGATTTTTAACCAGCCTAAAACCGCTTTTTTTGTAATGCCGAATACCTTTGAAAAAGTCTGGGCCAATTGTCTTGAGATCATAAAAGATATCGTTGAATGGCAGCATTATAAAACATGGTTTGAACCCATTCGTCCGGTTGAGTTGAAAGTGAACGTTTTGGTAATTCAGGTGCCCAGTCAGTTTTTTTATGAGTACCTGGAAGAACACTATGTAAATTTATTGGCAAAAACTTTGCGGAGGATATTGGGAAAAGATGCAAGGCTGGAATACCGCATCATGGTAGACAGTGGCAATCAGCAAAACAAACCTTTGACGATGGATGTACCCGCACATAATTACAAGACGATTTCCAACAACGAAATGGATTTCCCGCTGATCATAAATAATCCGGTAAAAAACCCGTTTGTAATTCCCGGGCTGAAGAAGATGCAGATCGACTCCCAGCTGAACCCGGTATATACATTCGATGTATTTATAGAAGGAGATTGTAACCGGGTTGCCCGCCGCGCGGGAAAAACGGTTGCCGAGAAGCCCGGCGCTAATTCCTTCAACCCGCTGGTTATTTACGGAGGCGTGGGGCTGGGGAAAACCCATCTTGCCCAGGCCATTGGAAATGAAGTGCGCCGGACTCACCATAATAAAGTGGTGCTATACGTCAGTTCCGAAAAATTCATCAATCAGTTTATTGACCACAGCCGGAATAATGCAATCAATGATTTCATTCATTTTTACCAGTTGGTGGATGTGCTGATCATTGACGATGTACAGTTTTTCAACCGGGCCGAAAAATCGCAGGATGCATTTTTTGCCATCTTCAATCACCTGCACCAGAGCGGCAAGCAGCTGATCCTCACATCCGACAAGCCACCCAAAGACCTGGAGGGCGTTCAGGAAAGACTGTTGAGCCGTTTTCGCTGGGGGCTGAGTGCGGACCTGCAGATTCCTGACTATGAAGTGCGGATTGAAATCCTCGAACAGAAGATGAAGAATGACGGTTTGGAAATGCCTAAAGAAGTGGTAAAATACCTGGCATACAATATTAACAGCAATGTGCGCGAACTGGAAGGCGCGTTAATATCCCTTCTGGCACAGTCTTCGCTTAACAAGAGGGAAATAGACCTTGAATTGTCGAAGAAAGTATTGAGAAATTTCGTGAAAACAAGCAGTAAGGAAATCACTATTGAAACTATACAGCGTATGGTTTGCGAATATTTTGATCTTCCTTACGACAAACTTCTGCAAAAAACCCGGAAGCGGGAGATCGTGCAGGCCCGCCAGATTACGATGTACCTCGCAAAGGCATTTACCAAGAATTCATTAAAGACTATCGGGGAACATTTCGGCGGAAGGGATCATACAACGGTGATACACTCCTGCCAGACGGTGAAAGACCTGATGGATACCGATAGCTTATTCCGCGAAAATGTTACGGAGCTCCAGCAGAAAGTGCAGCTGGCGGCCATGTAAATTCGCTTTAGTGTATAAAATAAAAAAGAGCCTGCTGAAAAGCGGGCCCTTTACATTAAGGGCGTTAGGCGTTATGCGTTCAACCTCAGGCGTGCGGCTTCAAACCCAGCTTAACCGGGATTTTCTTATGATATGACTTACGGCGTAGTTTCAGCAGGGCGATCGATCTTTTCCGGTCTTTTTGAATGATATTATTCAGAGCATGAAGAATGTTCATGGCTTTAAAGTATTGTATTAAGGAAATGATGTATCTGGGGGCCAAAATACCTGTAAAAGATAATGGCCAGTGTATAACCCGATATGAAACTGGTAAAAAGCAGTTTCGCCGAGAGGGGCTGCGTGTTCTCAATCACAGAATTCAGAAAATTCCTCATATTTTGGTTTTAACGGATCATTGGATGCCTGTAGAACTCCGCAGGGCGCCTGTTTATTGTTCCCGGATAGTGGAATTTGTTTATAGATCAAAATGAGGAAGGTGTGCAATTAATCTTTATTTTTGCATCCCCGAATTAGTTGGCGGTTGGCAGTTGGCGGTTGGCGGTTGGCGGTTGGTCCCGCATATGCGGGAGCGGTTGGCGGTAATGCCTTACGCCTTAAGCTTTCTGCCTTAAGCCTTAAACGGAGAGGTGCCTGAGTGGCCGAAAGGGCCGGTTTGCTAAACCGTTATACGAGCTTAAACTTGTATCGAGGGTTCGAATCCCTCCCTCTCCGCAAAAGAAACGAAACGCCCCGTCAGGGGCTTTTTTGTTTTCACGAGCGTTGAAAACCTGCTTTCAAAAGCGAGTGGAAATAAAAAGAGAAAGCGCGCAGCGCTTGCGTTTCGTTTCAACTGCTGGCCCCCTTTTGGGATCACCACAGGTAATCCCTCCCTCTCCGCAAAAGAAAATCAATGCCCTTGGCTTTACCAGGGGCATTGTTATTTGCCCCGAAGGCAATTCTCCCTCCCCTGAAACCTCATAGTTAATTTTTTGTGAGGTTTTGCATTCTATGTGAAGTGGTTTAAATCTAACTTGGAACCAACCTGGAACGGTCAAGACACTTCATAATTTTACATACTTAATGAACAGAAAAACAATTATTATTGACGGCAATAACTTTTCTGATCTCGAAACATTTTTTGACGAGATAGATCGTGTATTGACAAAAGACCTGACTTGGAAAACAGGTCATAATATGAATGCGTTCAACGATTTGTTGCTCGGCGGTTTCGGCGTTTACGAATACGAAGAGCCTGTAAAAATCGTTTGGATTAATTTCAAAAAAAGTGAAGGGTTGTTGGGAAAGCCCCTTACCGGTGACTTAAAGAAATATATTACGGATCATAAGCATATCGAATTTGTTGCCGAAGGCTGACAGTTTGGAATAAAGTAAATGAATGAATGCCTGGGGTATTTTTATTTCCGCGAGCGCTGAACGGATATCTTCATAAGTAATTATTTGTCAACGCAGATTTTGAAAAACTGTAAAATCAATGCATGAAAAAAGAAAAATTTGTGTAGTTAAATAACTACCCATATATTTGTAGTCAAATAACTACACAATGAATCTCAGAAGGGATGTATTTCAAGCGATCGCCGAGCCGACCAGAAGAGCGATTCTTCTGTTGGTAGCCTCACAGTCTATGACTGCCGGAGCAATCGCTTCAAACTTTGATACCGCCCGGCCAACCGTGTCAAAACACCTGCAGATACTCACCGAGTGTGAGCTGCTGAAACAGACACAAAACGGCCGGGAGATTTACTATCACATCAATGCAAAAAAAATGAAAGAAGTGGCCGACTTTATCGAACCATTCCGCAATATGTGGGATGACCGGTTTAATAAATTGGAAACCATAATGAAAAAATACAAAACAATAAAATAACATACCATGGAACGGAAAACAAAAATCAATGCCGAAGACGGCAAACAGGACCTGGTAATTACAAGGGAATTTGACTTGCCACTGGAATTACTTTTCAGAGCACATGAAGAGCCAGACATTATCGAACAGGTGATGGGGACGAAAGTGCTGAAATTCGAAAATAAAAAGCACGGCGGCTACCAATTTGAAACAACTGATGCTAAGGGAAACATAGTGTTTCAGGCCAATGGGGTAATTCACGAGTTTACCCCCAACCGGAAAATTACGCGAACTTTTGAGATGCAGAATACACCGTTTGGGGTTCAGCTTGAGGTGTATGAATTTGAAAGGCTTACTGACGACACCAGCAAACTCAATATGCATGTAATATATGAGTCGGTGGCACAAAGAGACCAGGTGCTGCAGTTACCTTTTGCGCAAGGTATAAATATGGCACATAACCGGATGCAGGACATTTTAAGTAAATTAAAATAACATATATGGAAAAGAGAAATTTAATAATCTACTGGATTGCAACCGGATTAATGTGCTTTGGCATGTTGGGAAGTGGCCTGGCGCAGATCGGTCATGCGAAAGAGATGGTTGATTTAATCGTTCCCCTGGGTTATCCGTTATACGTTTTGTATATCATTGGTGTCTGGAAGATACTTGGGGTAATAGCTATTTTGGTTCCACGATTTAAACTTCTTAAAGAATGGGCCTATGCGGGTTTCTTTTTTGTTATGACCGGAGCCCTTGTATCACATCTGGCAAGCGGTGATTATACCATAAAGGGAATTATCGGACCGTTTATGCAGACAATTTTTATTATTTTGTCCTGGTATTTCAGGCCAGCAGACAGAAAAATCATTTACGCAAATTAAAAATTCAACAGAATGAATCCCAGGGTTGATTTTTATTTCAGTAAGGCCAAAAGCTGGCAGCAGGAACTGGAGAAATTGAGAACAATCGTTCTGAATTGCGGGCTGACTGAAGAATTGAAATGGGGCTGCCCCTGTTATACGTTTCAGAATACCAATATCGTTTTAATACATGTGTTTAAAGAATACTGTGCGCTATTGTTTTTCAAAGGCGCTCTGTTAAATGATCCCAACGGTATTTTAATCCAGCAAACGAAGAATGTGCAGTCGGCCCGCCAGATCCGGTTCACCCATGTTCAGGAAATAGTTAAGATGAAGGCCAATCTGAAAGCCTATATTTTTGAGGCGATTGAGGTGGAAAAAGCCGGTTTGAAAGTAAATTTAAAAAAGACAACGGAGTACGCAGTTCCTGAAGAATTTCAAAATAAGTTAGATAAAACCCCTGCCCTGAAAAAGGCTTTTATGGCGTTGACACCGGGACGACAGAGGGGGTATATTCTCCATTTTTCTGCTCCCAAACTTTCTAAAACCCGGGAGTCAAGGATTGAAAAAAGCATGAGGCAGATTCTAAAAGGAAAGGGACTAAATGATGAGTAAAAAGCATTAATCGTTTGGAAACTGTCCATCTAAAAGCATAGATCGTCCATTTTACCGTGTTTCCTGTTATTTCATCTTTGCACAGTCAATATTGACTTCATAATAAGAAAAGATGAAATGAATTATTTGAATTTTAACATGGTAAAGGTCGACGGATTGGATATTTTTTACCGGGAAGCGGGTGATAAGTCGAAGCCAACCATACTTCTGCTTCATGGTTTCCCATCCTCCTCGCATATGTTCAGGGATTTAATAAATGATCTTTCAGCAGATTATCATTTGATAGCTCCTGATTATCCTGGATTTGGGCAAAGTAGTTCGCCGGCTGTTACTGATTACGATTACAGCTTCGACAACCTGGCGCTGACCCGCCCCAGGTATACAGGGAAACGGTCGGGTTTGGTAAAGAGAATTCTGTTTAAAGCGAAAACTTCAAGGCCTAAACGGAAATAATTCGCGGTGTATTAATAATACATCTTTCATATGCAGCCTTTTAATAAAATGAAGACTGCATTTCACGTTAAAAAGTTGCTTTGCTTATTCTTCTTTTGAATAGTGAAGCCCGGTGACTCCCTTTTTAAGTGTCATGTTTTTAATCAGGTTCAGCTTTATTTCATTATGCGCATTTCTGAAAAGGGGGGTGCCCTCACCCAGTATGACCGGGTTAATAAATAACCAGAAGTCATCGATCAGATTGTTGTTCATCAGAAAGGCGGCGAGACCCGGGCTGCCAAACATAATTATTTCTCTTCCGGTCTTTTGTTTTATAGCGCTTATCTGGCTTATTACCCGGTCGCTTATGATGGTTGTCCTGCTGCGTTGTTGACCGGCCATAGTTTCGGAAACAACAAATTTATCAACCTGATTATACCAGGTTGCGTGGTCAATATCGTGTTTACTGGCTTTGGGATTATCTGCCGCTGTCGGCCAGTAGCCGTCCATCAGTTCAAATGTCTTTCGCCCGTACAGGGCAGTGTCGGAGGCTTCCGTTCGGATCCGGGCCAGTTCCATAACTTCATCGTCGAACCGTATCCAGTTCATCGAACCATTTGAACGGGCAGTGAATCCGTCCACTGAGATATGCATGAATAAAACGAGTTTTCCCATTGCAGATTATTTAATTAAATAAGATTGATCGGGCTGCAAAATTGTTTGACAACCGATTTGATCGCCATTGAACTCAACGCCATGATGGTCCATTGGGGATTTATTGTAATACTGGTGGGGAATAGGGATGCATCCGCTACGAATACATTATCCAAACCTTTCACTTTAAATTCCTCCGTAACAACCCGGTCATCCGTATATTTTGAATTGGGGCCGGCCATCATATTTCCACCCTGCGGGTGCGCCGTACCTATATAGATATCCTGCATGCGAAGCGGAAAGGCATTGAAGGTTTCTATAAACCCGGCAATGTTTTCCTCAGTGAGAATTAATTCAATGCCGGGTTTGGTTGGAATAATGGCCCGGGTGCTGCCCGCTGATTTTCCCAGCCGGACCAGGGTTGTAAGTGCATACTTGATATTCCCGATATCTTTTTTCCCAAGTGCCCAGGTAAATGCCTGTCCGTTCAGCAGATCGCCTTTTTTAAGAACCACGCCATTTGCCTCCGACCCGATAAGGCTTCCGAAATTCAGAAGATATTTATACCGGTTTAGCCAGGAACTTCTTCTTTCAAAAAAGAAGGGCACGCTGGACAATGCGAAAGCCGCAGGTGGATTAAAATAGGTTTCGAATGCCGATCTGGAATGCGGGTCAATGGCAGCCAGCGTAATCTGATCACCATCGTATGCTTTTATTTCCTCATCAAAATCAAAGGCGACGGGAAAGGCGAAATTACAGCTGAGTCTTTTTCCGACATTTTTATTTTGAATTTCACTACGCATCAGGAAATGGCTGCTTGCAATAGCCCCGGCCGAGACGATGATAGCTTTATTTACTTTTATCTTTTGAAGAGATCCGTTTCCGGCACGCAGAATTACCTGGTCTGCCGTTTTGCTTTTTTCAGAACATATAAACCGTACCGCAGTCATGTTAGATGCATAACGCACACCTCTTGACTCTGACCAGGGAATATAGGTTTCAAGCATGGATCGTTTACGCATTCTTTTATCTCCCAGATTCCAATTCCCGTCTCCGGTATTATGAAGATGATTTACCTGGAGCTTTTCATCCAGGTTAAGTTTATCGGCATCCGGGAGCGATTCATTGTATTTTTTTACGGCGGTATTAAACTTCTCTTCTACCAGCCTGTTTATTCCTGACGGACCCAGGGGCTCAATATTTATTTCTTTGGCAATCTGATCATACTCTGAACCGATCGTATCCAGATTCAAGCCGAACTCAGACTCCCAGCTTTTTTTAATATCGGGCGGTATCCGGAAACACACAGCATTATTTACCACAGTTGATCCCCCCACACATTCGCCCTGTAATACGGTCATCGAATATTGTTTGGTTTGCTGTAAGCCACCTTCCTTATAGACTTTCTTCATCATGCCAATTTCACTGTCCTGGAAATCCTGCAGAGGCTGATAACGATTACCGCTTTCAACCACCAGAATTTTGGAAGGATCTTTTACAGAGCAGGCAAGCCGGTATGCCGCAACGGCACCACCAGCTCCGGAACCGACGATCAGGAAATCCACTTCCGCCGGTATGTCCGTTTCTCTAACCGGTGTGGTAACCCGGGGCGCAACTAATTTTCCTTTGAAATCATTTTCAGGTTTGAAATTGGCGGGATCATTTTCGTCCCTGGGTAATGGGGCAATACTATTATGCGGAGGCCGATAAGCGGCGAAGTCGCCCTGTAATCTGTCCCTGGCATCGGGTGGAACATATCCCATATCATTCCTGACATTGATGTAAGAATAGTTAGCGAAACTGATGATGGAATTTAACGACATGCCAATTTGAAATGCAAATTCCGCCAGCGGCGGGATAAACGCCTGATTGCGTTCATTTTCATTCCTCAAAAAATACTTACGGAGAAAATATCTTTGTTCGTCATGGTTCATGGTCGAAAAGGGCGGTCGCAATCCATATATCAAACTCATCCAGTTTTCAAATAAACTGAATGGCAGATTTAGCAAACCCCGTTTTCTGCCCCGAATTCCACCGGCATACTGGTCAAGCGACTGCAGAACAGCCGCGTGCTGTTTGTCATCTCCATTAAAGAAAGCCTGTGTAAGGGCGATTGCATTAATTTCTGCGGAGGGACCTATGGTATTAATGGAATAATCCACTTTATAATACATCCGGCGGGAAAAAATCAGGCATGCCACAATGAGCATATTCAATACGGCATACAATATGAAATACCAGTCAACCGCTACATCCGTATTATGCCGGGTGTGAATGAATACTCCATTCGTCAATCCGCCAATAATGATCCAGAGGATTGCCAGTTTGCTTCCAAAAATTAGTGGCACGGTCAGCGCATTGAAAAAATGCTGGCGGAGTCTTTCCCGTTTTATAAGAAAAAAACAAATAAGGGCCAGGGTCGAATAAAGAGTAACCGTGTTCCCGATCATCGGATCGGGCGAGCCGAATACCGCGCTGATTCCACTATATCCGCCGCCAAAAATCCGAATCAATACGATTCCCGTGACAAGTAATAAAAAAGCGGCAAAAAGTATTTTAAACAGCCACTCCATGATGGTCAGGGGAGTCGAAAAATTAACGGGAAAATCTTTCTCCGGAGCAAAAGGAAGGCGGTCCTTTTTATATTTCAGAGCAATCCAAAGGAAGAGCAGGATCAGCACCCCGTCCGTAATGGCTGACGTCAGCAGAAAATCCGTCGGATCCGATGCGTTCAGTGATTTAACAAAATGAAAGATGAGTGAATAAGCGGTCGAGACTGCATGACCGGTCAGCAATGCCATACAGCCATAAAACCGCAGATTTTTATTGAAAGCCGCTATAAAAGCGAGAATGATCATCAGGGTGATCTTAAAATACGTATTGATAGCCAGAGCCGGATTTTCATAGGTCATTCCAATCAGATTCGCAAGTTGATTTGGCCATGCGCCTTTGCCCAATAATCCAAGCAGCAAAATGATCAGATAAAACAGATATCCGAAACCAAGGATCCGAAGCAGGTAAAAAGCAGCGTCGCGAGTGGGTCTTGCTACCGGTTCATCCGACCAGTTTTTATTGAATAATTGATCGTACTGTTCCCGGGTTGGATTTTCGGGATATTCTTTGTTTTTATAAATCAATCCTGCCAGCAGCCTGGAAACATAGAGTCCGCCGGGTCCGATTATGATCGCTTCAAAAGAAAGTGTGATTAAAAATTTAAGCGGAGCAATTTTAATCAGGGACATGAACGACGAATCGTTGTAATTCCAAAGTGCCAGATTTGAATTCTGATTACAGCACCTGTAATGAGCTTCCAGATAAAGATCCAGCAGGAAATACGGTATGAAAATAATCAGATAGGGAATCAATGAGCTGCATTTCCGGACCAGAATAATGAGCGGCGCAAAAATCAGACAATTGCTAATTACTTCAATAAAATTGGTAGCGAAAGGAGGAAATAAATGACCGAAGATTGTAAAACCATTAATCTGAACTATTTTAAAATGGGTTTCTCCATATATCAGGAGAATCGTCAAAACAAAATTTACGAGTATCAGCAGAAGATACTTCGTAAAACCCGGAGCTTTATCCAATGGATCCGGCCAAATATACCCCTTGATATTTAGAAATTTTGCCATAGTCTGATACGCTTTGGCACGGGCTTAATAAAGCTATTAAGATTTTTCTATTTGACGTCATTTTACTTTAACTTGGGGTAATTCCTATTAATCACTTCAAACGATTTTTATGTTTGACCAGATATTACAATTAGTAAAAGAACAATTGAACGGCCATCCGCAGATTGCAGGAAACATTCCTCCTGAACAGGCAGACGAAATCCACAGGGAAATAGCCACCCATATCACAAATGGAATTCAAAATCAACCGGCGGCGCAGGAAACCGGAGGCGGCATATTATCGCAGCTGGAAAACAGCCTGGCTTCAGGCGGTCTGGCCACCAGTGCAATAACCGGTGGGCTGGTCGGAAGTCTGGCCAGTAAATTTGGATTATCCCCGGCAATTACCGGTGCGATTGCAGCTTCCCTGCCAGCACTTATAAAAAAATTTGAGAACCGAAACACTCCAGTGAATGAAAAACCGTGATTCGGGTATTCTCTATCTCCTGCTCGGAATTTATTCCATGATGGTCAGCTGGTATTATAATCATTCGATTACCTGGCTGATTATTCATTGGATCTTCTGGCCAATTTACTTGATATACGAACTGCTGACCGGCCATCTTTCCCATGGTATGTGGAAAGAAATTCCTTTGTCTTATTTTAAGTAGACCGCTTCGTATTCGTTTCTTATTTATTTTCCGACAATTCCCATGGTTCTTTCGACTTCTATGTTGGCAGACAGATAATCATAAACGGCTTCCAGATAATTGGATTGGGCTTCCGTGAAGGCGAGCTCTGCATCGGTAAGTTCGAGCCGGGAAGCCACTGCCTTTGCATAACGGTATTGCGTGATTTCGTAGCTTAGCCGGGCAGTTTCCTTAACATTAGCGCTGGTTTGTATTCGTGCAGCCGTTTCACGTACGTTCGCTACCGCCTGTTTAACAGTAGTATGCAGTTCCACATAGGCCTGTTGTGAACGGAGCGCAGACTGATCTTTTTCAATTCTGGCCTGTTTTACTTTGGCCTTGTTGCTATTGCCGTTGAAAACGGGTACCGTCAGCTGCGCGCCGACGAAGGGCGTGGATGGATAATAGGCATTGAAATATTGTAACTGGTTAGTCTGAGTCTGAATCAGGTATTGTGCGGTCAGTGATACAGATGGTTTCATACCTGCTGCGGCTATCTTAATTTGCTGGTCGGCTCTCTGTTGCTGCAGATCGAGTGATTGCAAATCGGCGCGATGAAGCCGGGCTTCATTATACACTTCTTCTTCTGATAAAACGGTTGCTGTTTCTGGCAGGATCAGGGAGTCGGTCAGTTCGATCTCCTGCAGACTGTCTAGTCCGGTCAACGTCCGCAACTGTTGCTTACCGACTTCAATGGCATAGGATAACTTTAACAGGTCGGGTTCGAGGTTTTTCACCGAGGTATAAGCCCGCAAGGTATCCACGCGAAGTGCCCTGCCCTGGGCCAGCAGGGATTTTGCATCCTGCAGGGCTTTTTCATTTCTTGCCAGACTTTCCTTTTGAAGTTTAATGCGTTCGTGTAAAACAAGAATACGGATATAGGTTTGTTTTAGAAGGGCGGCGATATCTGTTTCTTTATCTGTTGCGGACAAACGGCTCTGGCGTTCCTGCAACTGGGCATTAATAATTCCGGGTTTGGTGGCTGCATTATAGACTGGTTGTGTAATCCAGGCAGTAGCGGTAGCCTGATCCCTTCCACCGAAACGGTCATAAGGAATTTTATCACTGGTGGCGCCGGAATTACTGAGTCCAAAAAAGGGTGATTCATAAAAATAGTGGGCCACCTGGGCGCTGATACCGGCAGAAGGAAGTGCCGCGCTTTTTGCAATCTGTATTTGCTGTTGCGAGCGGTCCACGTCCAGCGAACTTATTTTGATTTCGCGGTTATGGGTAATCGTTAGCGAAAGTGCTTCCTGCAGCGAAAGCGGTTTCGTCTGCGCATTGGCGAGATAGGAAAAAAGGGTAATGAGCCCGAATACAAGGCTGGTATAGATAAAGGCTTTCTTGAGTGTCATGGTAATTGATTTTATGCGGGAATCAGACTTCCGGGTGCAGTCGCGATTACGGGTCTGGTTTCCAGTTTTGCTTTATATGGTCTTGAGAAATAAGAATACACGGCCGGGATAACAAACAGGGTAAGTATACCTGCGAATATCAGCCCGCCTACCACAACGATACCGAGGGATGTCCGGCTTCCCGAAGATGTTCCCAGGGACAAGGCTATGGGCAGTGTTCCGAAGATCATCGCCAGGGTGGTCATCAGGATTGGACGAAATCTCGATGTTGCTGCAGCTAATGCGGCTTCCCGAACGGTCATGCCTTCTGCTTTTCGCTGGTTGGCGAATTCAACAATCAGAATTCCGTTTTTGGTAATCAGCCCGATCAGCATAATGATGCCGATTTCGCTGAATATATTAATGGACTGATGCGTGATCCAGAGACTGAGCAGGGCACCTGTTACAGCCATTGGCACCGTAAGCAGGATTATGAAAGGATCGATCAAACTTTCAAACTGTGCCGCCAGCACGAGGTAAATCAGCAGGATGGCGAAGATAAAGGCAAAGACCAGGCTTGAACTGCTCTCTGCGAAGTCGCGGCTCTGTCCGGCGAGTGCCGTTCTGAATCCGGCAGGTAATACTCTTGAGGTTATGGAATTCATTTCTTTGATTGCGTCACCCAGGCTGGTACCAGGAGCTGGTGTCGCCGAAATGGTAGCACTATAGGATTGGTTGTAACGGTATAATGCCGGCGGACTCACCGATTCATTCATCTTCACCAGGTTGTCCAGTGAAACCATTTCGCCATTTCCGGATTTCAGGAAAAGGGACCGAAGGTTGTCGGGAGCAGAACGTTCCTGCCTGTCCAGCTGACCGATCACTTCATACTGTCGGTCGTTATAAATGAAATATCCATAACGTCTTCCGCTCAGTGCGAGCTGCAGGGTGCGGCCAATTTCTTCGGTGGAGATGCCCAGTTGCGCGGCTCGTTGCCTGTCGATATGGATACCGATCTCCGGCCGGTCTATTTTAAAATCAGGATTCTGAAATACCAGCTTATTAGATTTAGAAACCTCACCCATCAGCTTCGGCATTACATTTTCCAGACTTTTAAGATCGGGTGCCTGCACCACATATTCCAGGGGCTGGTCGCTCGAAAAGCCACCGATCGTGGGTATCTGAATAGGAATGACGATCACGTTCCGGAATTTCTGGGATGCGACGATCAGTTTCTGATATACCTGTGTTTGTGTTAATCCGCTTTTACGGTCCTTCGGTTCTTTCAGGAAGATCCACTGAAATCCTCCATTTACCGGCTGTACAAGTGTACCAATCGAAGCCGCAATACCGGCATAGGTCCTGTTTTCATTTAAATCGGGAATGGAGTCGGACACATAGTTGCTGATTGCTTTCATGGTTTCCTCCATACTCTCGTAGGAGGTGCCTTCGGGTGCTATCACGGCCAGACCTACCATGGAACGATCTTCCAGTGGCGCGAGTTCCGATGGCAGTGCTGGTGTAAGCAATGCGGCAATCCCAAATGACAGAATCAGCAGTGCAAAGGCAACCCAGCGGGCTTTAAAGAAAAACCGCAACGATTTTTCATAGCCATCATTTAGTTTTATAAAAAAGGGTTCTGTTTTCCTGTACAACCAGTTATGTTGAGAACCGGCTTTCAAAAGGTATGCACTCATCATGGGAGATAGTGTCAGGGCTACGAAAGCAGAGATCATTACGGATCCGGAAACTACAATCGCAAACTCTCTGAACAGTTTGCCTGTGATGCCACCGAGAAACAGAATTGGAAGGAATACGGCGGCCAACGTTACCGTAGTGGATATTACCGCAAAATAAATTTCATTCGATCCTTTCCTTGCAGCCTCGATGGGCGTCATGCCCTGTTCCACCTTACTGTAAATATTTTCCAGTACTACGATTGCGTCATCCACCACGAGACCGATGGCCAGTACAAGCCCCAGCAGGGTCAAAACATTAATGGAAAAATTTCCAATATACATAATGAAGAAAGCCGAGACGATTGAGACGGGTATTGCCACCAGGGGAATGATCGTACTTCTCCAGTCGCGCAAAAAGATGAATATGATCAGGGCTACCAGTACAAATGCCAGCAGCAGGGTATCACCAACTTCTGATAAGGAATTACGAACGGGAACGGTAAAATCTTTTCCCAGAGAGATTATAAAATCTTTAGGGGCTGTTTTCTGAATATCGGCAAATCGTTTTTTGAATTCGTCTACGATTGCCAGGGAATTTGCCCCGCGTTGCGGCTGCACACCTGTACCTACACCGTATCTAGCTGTATTGCCTTCACTAACGATCATGGCTGTGCGCTCATTCTGGGACGACATGATGGCTGTGCCGATATCTTTGAACCGGACGATGGCACCGTTTTGCTGGCGCAGGATCATATTATTGAAGTCGTCTTCGGAAACCAGCCTTCCTTCCGTACGCAGGGTGACTTCCGTATTTTGTCCTTCAATTCGTCCGCTCGGCAAATCAACATTTTCTCTTTGTAATGCGGCCTGAACGTCAGAAGGTGTAAGCTGATAAGCAGCCAGTTTCACCGGATCCATCCGCAGCCGCATGGATCTTTTGCGGCCCGCATATGAATCCACCAGACGAACCCCGGGAATGGACTGAAGTCTTTCCTTGATATTGATGTTGACAAAATCAGTAATATCTTCCAGGCTTTTGGTATCGCTTTGAACGGTCAGGAAGACCAGAAAATCAGGGGGACCTGATTTTTCCACAATGGTGGGTTCAATATCTGTTGGCAGTTGCTGGCGGGACTTTGAAACCTTATCGCGTACGTCATTTGCTGCGGCTTCCAGATCGGCATTGAGATTGAATTCCACCGTGATCACACTGACCTGTTCACGGGAAACTGAAGACATTGCCCGAATACCATTGGCTTCAGCCACGGCTTCTTCGAGTGGTTTGGTTACCTGTGATGCAATGATATCGGCACTGGCACCCGGGTACACGGTAGTGACGGTCACGATGGGTGAGTCGGTAACCGGATATTCACGGGTTCCTAAAAAGGTATAGCCTACGATGCCAAAAAGGATCAGCAGGACCGACATAACACCGGCCAGCACCGGCCGGGATATGCTTACTTGTGATATAGCGCTCATTTTGTTTTTTTTTGTAAGACTCTGTTGGAAATGGTTGGCGGTTGGCGGTTGGCGGAAAAGCGTTAAGCGTTGCGCCTTATGCCTTAAGCTTATTTCAGGCTTGCAAACCGGACAGTGGCGCCTGGCATTAAGCGAAGTAAATTGCTCGTAACAACGGTATCACCTTTGTTTAGTCCGTGTAATACTTCCACGGTATAGGGTCCACGCTGTCCGATCTCTACCGGCGTTAACTGTACCTGGTTTTGCTGAACAGTATATACACTATATCCCTGTGAAGATGGAATCAGGGCCTGTGAAGAAACCATCAACGCATCTGCGGAGGAATGCAGGGCCAGTTGCATGCGTGCACTTTGTCCGGCGAGTAAAACCCTGCCCGGATTCGGAGCTACGGCCCGTACAAGGAGTGTCCTGGTATTCTGGTCTACGCCGGCTTCCCGTGCGATCACTTTAGCATTGTACTGGGTGGTATTAGAAGCAACCGTAAATTTCTGCAGGCTGCCGATGGTAATTGTCTGAGCATATTTTTCAGGCACATGGAAATCAACTTTTACAAGGCTGTTATCCTGTATATGGGTGAGAACGGTATTGACGGAAACAACAGCACCGGGATAAACATGGACGATCCCAAGCTGACCGCTGAAAGGTGCCCGGATCCGGGTCTTATTCAGCATCACCTGCAATTCAATGATTTGAGCCTGTAAGACTTTCAGGTTGGTAAAAGACTGGTCATAGTCCTGCTGAACTACTGCTTCATGCTGTATCAGGTCATGCAGGCGTTCTTCATTTAGTTTGGCCAGTTTTTCCTGCTGATGAAGTTTTTCGAGCTGGGCAAGCAGGTCTGCATTGTCCATTTCAAAAAGTAATTGTCCGGATTGTACAGTGGCTCCGTCTTTTATATTGATCCGGGTAATCTTCCGGGGTAGTTCACTCACGATATCCACTTCCTGGTTGGGTTCCAGGGTTCCGGTGATTTCGAGTTCATCCCTTAAAGCGGCCGGCCTGACCACATAGCCGTCGACCGGAACACCGGGCTGAACGATGGCCACTTGCGCAGCAGCCGGTTTTTTATTTTCCGCCCGGGCAATACATCCGCCGACGAACATGATGGTGAAATAGGCGAGAGCCGCCAGTAAGGGGCTGTTGATAAGGGTTCTACTGATGGTTTGTGTTTTCATGATAATGCTTATTTAATAGATATATTCAAATAATTCGATATAAAAAGACGGAGTTTTCCATAGGACTAACAAAAAGGAGAGAACAAAGTTATAGATTTATTTAAGTATTTCGATAAATAAAATAAAAAAAATTAAATTTTCAATCCTTCAATAAAACGGATGTACTCATCCATCAGTTTGTTATTCAGGTAGTAACGCACATTTCGGCCCTCTTTATCGGAGGTCACCAATTCACTTTCCATCAATAATTTAAGGTGATGGGCAATAGACGGTTGGGCCAGGTTCAGGGTATTATTTAAATCCACGCAGTATAGACACTGTTTGCTCTTTTTTATTTCCCTCAGTATGGTCAGGCGATTTGGATCAGCCAGGGCCTTGGAGATTTTTTCTGCTTTTTTCGCATCCATATAAAATGAATTACAATGCAAATATAATAATTTATTTATCGAAATACTTCAATAAATAAAAAAGACTAACATTTTATTAAGATTCAGGGGATTATCCGCTCTTCCAACCGGCAGATGGGATTAATATTGTATTTTAATCGGAACAAACGGCTAAAATGAAAATATTGGTTACCGGCAGCAGCGGGCATTTAGGCGAAGCCCTGGTTCGGGTATTGAAAAGCGAAAGTCATGAAGTTATTGGAATCGATCTGGTTCCTTCCCTGTTCACGAACGGGGTAGGTTCAATTACCGACCGGGATTTTGTGCGGACATATATGAAAGGCGTTCAGGCGGTGTTTCACACGGCCACCCTGCATAAACCACATATTATCAGCCATAACCGTCAGCAGTTTGTTGATACCAACATAACGGGCACTCTCAATCTGCTGGAAGAGTCTGTGGAAAATAATGTTCAGTCGTTTGTTTATACCAGCACGACCAGTACGTTCGGGGATGCACTGACACCAGACCCCAGATCTCCGGCTGCCTGGATTACTGAATTGGTAACTCCCATTCCTAAAAATATATATGGAGTCACAAAAATGGCTGGTGAAGATCTTTGCCAGCTTTTTCACCGGAATCAGCGGCTTGCCTGTATCGTACTGAAAACCTCCCGTTTTTTTCCTGAAGAAGATGACCAGCAGCAGGTTCGTGATAACTACGGGGACATGAATATAAAGGCAAATGAATTTTTATATCGCCGGGTTGATATCCAGGATGTTGTTCAAGCACATTTACTGGCGATGGACAAAGCAGGAACGATAGGGTTCAACCGATATATTATCAGCGCCAATACTCCTTTCAGCCAGAATGACTTACCGGAATTATTTCGAAAGGCACCCGGAGTCGTGAAGAAATTGGTACCCGGATATGAATCCGTCTATTTACAAAAAGGCTGGAAAATGTTTCCGGTCATTGACCGGGTATACGTGAACGAAAAAGCAAAAAAAGACCTGGGTTGGCAGCCGGCATATGACTTCCAACGGATTCTTGAAAAACTGAGGGTGAATGAGTATCCATTCAGTCCGCTGACAAAAATGATCGGTTCAAAAGGTTACCACCGGCTATGAAGCGCGCATCAGAATCCTTCTTCGAAAAACTCCTGTGGTGTCATTTCAAGTCCGTCTATTATTTTAAGCAACGTTCTCATACGTATATCCACAAAATTTCCGGATTCATACTTCGCCATGCCGGCACGTGAAATTTCGATATCATAGGAAAATAATTCATAGGACTTGAATCCTTTGCTTTTGCGAACCGATTTTATCCGTTTACTGATATTGTTCAGGAAAGCATCATGATTAAAATGCCCCAGGGTAGCTTTTTTGCGAAGCGGTTTTTTCTTAGATTTTGCCATACAGCAATTAAAGAGATAGATCTTTGATAATTAACCCTATATATCATATCCCAAATAAAACATCTATTATAACATACAAATAGATAACCGGAATTCTTACATTAGCTATTGGAATGGCTATTCTTGTCTATCAGAGATCTGCCTTTCACTCTTTAGCGAATCCCGATGAAACCGGACGAAAAATTTCAGAATGAGCAGGTCCTGCTGGAGTCATTTAATCGAAATGATCTGACTGCATTTCGGGTGTTGTATGACATTTTCTATCACCCGCTTTTAAATTATGCAAACCGGATCCTTCACGACACAGGAGATGCGGAGGATATTCTTTCCGAGAGCTTTGTTATCCTCTGGCAAAAAAGAATGGATTTTAAATCATTTAAATCTATTGCAGCGTTTTTATATACCGTCACACGGAATGCCTGTTATACCCAGTTAAAGAAAACAAAGAAAAAAAATAGTACCTACCAGGATCTATCCTTTGTTCTTCCGGATGCGATTCATATCGATTCTGCAGCAGCCATCCGGGAAGATTTAATTCAATATTCCCTCATTGCTGCACTTGAGTTGCCCAGCGAAATGAAGAAGGTTTTTCAACTCATTTATATAGAGGGATTCAGCGCAATGGAGACGGCAAAAAAACTTCAGCTTTCAGTGAATACGGTCAATGCGCAAAAATCGAATGCCATAAAAAGGGTTCGGGCAACCCTGATCCGGAAAGGATTACTCCAGGTATTTCTCTGATTATTTATTTGCCTCGCTAAGTGTTTCTACTTAGTTATTACCCAATTTTTTCGGCTTTTCTTTTTTTTACCTTTAGGATGTGTAAAAAAAATATTTTTTTTATTTTTCTAGCGCGTTCTGTCATTTTATAGTTTGATACTAGAAACATAATATTCCAATATGTCTTCTTCTGCAACCATGGTGAATATACTCTGGCGATATAAAAACCATGAGGACCTTACGGAAGCAGAATTGTCTGAGCTCCGGAAATGGCTGGAAGAATCACCGGATCATGAAGACTTATTTGATGACCTCAGCAATTCAGCAAAATGGGATAAAGAAATTGCGCCTTTGCTGGCAAAGGATGGCCGGGCAACGTGGAATAAAATTCAGGATCGTGTAGAGGCATTGTCGCAATCCGAAACAGTGCACCGTATTCACTGGCGACCCTATGCTGCAGCAGCGGCCGTTGTTATTCTGCTGGGCGCATCATGGCTGATCTGGAAAAATACTGCCACTCCCCGAAAGGAAGAAACCGTTTCTAATGAGAGAAAGTTAAATGACGAATTATATCCCGTTCACTCCAGTGCCAGACTGACGCTTGATGATGGAAGAATCATATCTCTGGATTCCGCCAAGGCGGGGGATATCGCTTTTCAGGGGAAAACACGTATTCAAAAACCGGATTCAAACAGTTTGAATTACGTTACTTCCTCCAACGATAATTCAGCACCGAGGTACAACACCGTTTCAACCGGGAAAGGAAGTATGTTTCTGTTAATTCTTCCCGACGGCAGTAAAGTGTGGCTGAATTCGGGATCGGGGATCCGGTTTCCCGTTGCCTTTACAGGAAATACAAGATCTCTTGAGCTCAGCGGTGAGGCATATTTTGAAGTAGTAAAGATTAAGGAAAAACCATTCATAGTAAAAACGGCGTATTCAAATGTCCGGGTATTGGGAACGCATTTTAATATAAATGCATATCCGGAAGAACACCGGATGAAAACAACCTTGCTGGAAGGTTCGGTTCAGGTAAGTAATGGCCGGGATTCCGTTTTGATCAAACCCGGTCAGCAGGCAGGATCATCCATCCCGGGCAAAATTGAAATTGACTCCGCGAATATCGAACAGGTAATGGCCTGGCGCAACAAATTGTTCTGGTTTGAACGGACTCCTTTCAATGAGATTATGACGCAGGTTTCCAGGCAATATGATATTGAAGTGAAGTATGAAGGCCAGCCAGGAAACTCTTTTTCCGGCATATTGCCTCAAAATTTGCCCTTAACCAGTTTGCTGAGTCTGCTGGAGCGCGGGGGGAACGTGCATTTCACGATTGATGGAAATAAAATAACCGTTCGCCCCTGAAGATTCATCCAGGTTACAGAATTATTTTATCAACTCTAAATGATTATTAAAGTTTTCCAGGAATGAAAGTTCCCGGAAAAAAAATGCCGGATTCTGTTTGCAGCAGAAACCGGCGAAGGCGATCATTCACTCCCATGTCAGAAAGTTATTATTTCACCCTCATCGTACAAATGTATGAATTTAACTGCTTTTGCTAAAAGTATGCCGGCACATTCGTGGAAGCATATGCTAATCAGGATAGTCCGAATGGCAAGACTTACAACCATCATCGTTTTGGCAACATGCCTTCATCTTTCGGCTGAAACTTATGGCCAAACGATCACTCTATCGAAGAAAAATGCCAGTTTATCCGAGATTTTTCTAAGTATCTATCAGCAGACAGGCTATTATTTTCTATATAAGGACGATCTGCTTAAAGATGCCAGAAAAGTCACCATCGAGGTAAAAGATGCTACACTCAAGGAAGTATTGAAGATCTGTTTTGAGGATCAGCCCATTAGTTTTACAATATCTGACCATACCATTGTAGTTGTCCGAAAGCAGATGCCCGTTCCGGACAGAAACCTGCCGCTAACAATTAACGGGAAAGTAATTAATGAAAGGGGAGAGCCGATGGAGGGAGCGTATGTATTTATCAAGGGCACGAATACCGGTGTTCAGACGGATTCAAAAGGAAACTTTACGATCCGGGCTGACCCGGATAGTGTGGAGCTTCTGGTTTCTTATGCGGGGTATCAGACGAAGACGGTTTCTGCGCACCGGGGGGAAATCGTGCGCGTTACTTTATCTCTTTCAAATAATCTGCTCGACCAGGTGCAGGTAATCGCGTATGGCATAACATCTAGAAGGCTGAATACCGGGGATGTTTCTACGGTTACCGCCGAAACGATTACCAGTCAACCGGTTTCAAATCCCCTGGCGGCGCTTGAAGGCAGGGTGGCCGGACTGGTCGTAACGCAGCAAACAGGCGTTCCGGGCGGGAGCTTTAATGTTCAGATCCGTGGACAAAGCAGCATTTTCAATGGCAATAATCCCCTGTACATTATAGATGGCGTACCGTTCACAGGCACATCAATAAATTCGGATATCGTGGGAGCGTCTATCAACGGCGGGGGTAGCGCCTTTAGTAATATAGATCCGTCCAACATAGAGAGCATAGACATATTAAAAGATGCCGACGCGACTGCAATATATGGTTCAAGAGGAGCCAATGGAGTTGTTCTGATAACGACAAAAAAAGGAAAGTCAGGAAAAACCAGTTTTGATTTTAATATCAACGCCGGCGCCGGTTCTGTTACGCACATGATGCCTTTACTCAACACGAATAATTATCTGTTGATGCGGCATGAAGCGTTTACGAATGACGGCGCAACTCCCGACCCCGCTTTCGATTATGACCTGACGGTTTGGGATACTTCAAGGTATACGAACTGGCAAAACGAAATCATTGGCAACAATTCGAGTATTACAAATATCCAGGCAAACCTGTCCGGTGGAAACAACAACACGCAATATATTTTAGGGGGCAATTATTATCATACGACGACCGTATTTCCGGGCGATTTTGCCGATCAGAAAATTTCGACCCATTTTGGCCTCACCCAATCATCACTGGACGGCCGGTTTAAGCTGTCTTTTTCAGGGAACTATATTTTGGATGACAATAATCTTCCGGCTTTCGATCCCACCCGTTATGCCGTTACCCTTCCCCCGGATGCTCCTGCAGGCT
>Ga0206904_1100_pt1 | contig 21558 bp, 22 predicted proteins | sample Alteio_BWOrgHeat_42_FD_152981 | JGI IMG/M metagenome (GOLD analysis project Ga0206904, IMG submission 152981) | Enriched cells from forest soil in Barre Woods Harvard Forest LTER site, Petersham, Massachusetts, United States -... | ecosystem: Environmental > Terrestrial > Soil > Temperate forest >...
CTGCTCGGTAAAAGGGCTTTTGAATTTCTCACTCAGTTCGATCAATGTGGCGTCTTCATCTTTCAGTGCTTTCTTAACGGCACCTTCTGTCAGGAAAAATTTCCGGTATGTTTTTTTGTCCGGGTACAGTATATAGTATTCAAAAGTGTCGGTGTAGGTATCATGACTATGTCCGGTTGTATAATAACCATTGCCTTTGAAATCGGCCGGTGCCAGTTTGGTGACGATACGTTTATAAATAGAATATCCCGCATCGGATTCCAATACGGGCATCAGGAAAAAATCGTCGCCAATGGCCGCGATCTTTTCAAAATAATACCGTTTCATGGATGTGTCGACCAGCACAAATCTCAATATCGAATCGCGCGGATAGAATTTTATTTTGTTGGCGGTGGTGGTCGAAATGAGAACGTTTTTAAATTTATCATAATTAAAAAGAAGTATTTTGTTTTTTTCCGGGATGGTTTGATGTGTGATTAACTCGGCAACGCCATACATCCAATTGGATGAAAGGAAAGGACTGCCAACGACTGAGTCCCTGGCGAAAAACTCAGTTGAGAGATCCAGGCGGGTATTTCCAAAACCATTGACAAACTGGGATTCCTGGGCTTTTCCCGGGGAAGACACCATAATCAGGATCAGCAGGATAGGACTAGTCATTCGCCATCTTCCGATAAATCCTGAATGATTCATGGCAGTTGTTCAATGGTTTACATAAATATAAAATAATTATGCTGAACTAAACATAATTATGCTGAACTAAACGCCCGCTCTTTTTTTATCTGAAACAATCAGCACGACGCCAACTACGGCCAGTACGGCGCCTGCGTATGTTGGCCAGCCAATCCACCTGTTTTCTTTTTTATCGACCTTAACCGGACCCAGGTCAACAACATTTTTTTCCGTCGTAACTGAAAAACCTTTGATGATCATCATGGCGATGCCAACAACGATCAGAATGATCCCGAATGATTTCATATTTTATTAATTGAGCAGTCCCTGGACTGATTTATATAACTGATCTTTTGTGAATGGTTTATGGAGGAAGGCATCCGCCCCGTTTTCTAATGCAAGATCCATGACGGCATCGGTCAGCCCGGAGATCATAATTACTTTCAGCCCCGGCTGGTTTTTTTTCAATTCCGGGATGATGTCGATCCCGTACCCGTCGGGTAATTTATTGTCCAATATCACTACGGCCGGATGATTGGTCTCGAGGTAGGAAGTCGCAGATGAAAGGGATTTTACGTGATCGAGCCGGATGTTCTTGTCGGCCAGCAATATATTCAATAGCAGACACATATCTGCCTCGTCTTCGACGATCAGGATTTTCTTCATGTTTAGGTAATTGTCCGATAGCTATTCAATAGTCGTGCCACGGAAGAAGTCAGTTTTGAAGCAGCCTTAAAACTCCGGCCACCATGGCCCTTATACCTGTCCGGATGGTCAGTTCAGGCGCGGGCGCCATAAAGGGAGAGTGGTTGGAGGGTAATGGAATCCCCGTTCTCAGGCTTTCATTAAACTTTACAGGGTCGGCACCGCCAATATTGAAAAACAGGCTGGGGATCTTTTTTTCCAGGCTATAATACGAAAAATCTTCACCGGATAAAACCGGATCTGCCACCAACACATTTTCTTTACCAAGGGCTTTTCTGAAAGCGGCGGCTATTTCTTCCGTCAAGACCGGATCATTGTAATTGGAAGGATATCCTTTGTTCATAATGATCTCCGGATATTTGTCTTCGGGCAGTCCGGCGGCATATGCTATACCCTTTGCCATACGAAAAATGGCGGAAGCCAGTTTATCGCCTGTTTCATCATCGAGGGCCCGTAGCGTAAACTTCAGATTCACCTGGTCGGGAATAATGTTCGATTTGGTTCCCCCGTGAATGGATCCGATGGTGAGCACAGCCGGATGAAAGGGATTATTCTCGCGACTGATGATAGTTTGCAGCGCCATAATCAGTTCCGCTGAAAGAACGATGGGATCCTTGCCGTCCTGCGGCCGGGCCGCATGCGATCCGGTTCCGTGGATTATGATTTCTCCATCGCGACTGGTTGCATTGGAGAAGCCGGCCATCACAGCCAGTTTTCCCGCCATGATCGTCGGGGTCTGATGCAGGCCGAGAATAAAATCGGGTCTGCCGGACTTTGTATACAATCCGTCTTCCAGCAGCGCCTGCGCTCCGCTGGCGCCGGGGCCGCCTTCTTCCGAAGGCTGGGCGACCATCATCAGGGTTCCGTGCCAGGAAGTTTTAAACTGCATAAGAATTTCAGCGACTCCTAAAAAAATACTCATGTGAATATCATGACCGCAGGCATGCATCACTCCGGTTTCCTGACCGGAATCCGGTTTCACTTTTATCACACTCGCGTAGGACAGATTTGTTTTTTCCACCAGCGGCAGGGCATCCATTTCGGTCCGGATCATGAGTACAGGCCCGTTACCATTTTTCAGGATACCTACAACGCCATATCCCTTCCAGTCCCGGTGTGTGAATTTCCCCAGGTGATCGCTTACTTCATATCCCAATTCATGTAAGCGGGCGGCAATCAGTGCGGAGGTATGGATTTCATAACCGGATAATTCAGGCGAAGCATGTAATTGTTTATAGGTCCTCACCAGGGATTCCAGGTTTTGATCAATCCACTGATCAACAGGTTGCAGGGTCTGTGCATAAAGTTCACAGGCAAAGATTAAAAGACAGAGGAACGGAATAACTTTCATTTGATTTTTTTTATTGTAGTTGTTGGACTCACGGATATCTATAATCGAAGCAGCTGGTCCAGGTCGTAGTAAACCGGGATATTGTTTTGCCTGGCAATTCGTGTATCCCCGTCCGCGCCCTTGGATTCTCCGGGCAAACGCAGAATGGCGTCGCATTTCAGGATCAGCCGGGCGGCAGCCGGGTACAAAATTTCATTGAATTCGTTATCGCCGGTTTTCTTTGATGCCGCCACCCTCATCAGGGGCCGGGCAACCCATTCTCCGATAAAGGGGATATGCCCGGCGCGGAAAAGCCGGAGGGCGGCATCTTCCATTTTCCGAAGGTTAGCCCTCATGAGGTCGGGGTTATTATTTGTTCCGGTGCGATAAGGACCTGTTACTAAGATGATCAGGGTAGCCGGCATTTTAATTATTTTCTTTACCTGCGGAAAACTTCAGTCCCTCCAGGACCATTGTATATTCTTTGGACGACGCATCGAAGTAAAGATGCTGAACGGTCGGATAGTACCCTGTTTTCTGAAATGACTCCGGTTGTTTGATCTGTATTTTGAAATCCGGTTTGGAGGAAATAAATGCCGCGGTGGCCATGGGTTCCATAAAAGTCATCCGGCCATGATAAAATCCGTAGATGAATGTATCGGTGAATTTCTGGCCGTTAAATTCAGGCGCTTTCATGTCAATCCAGTGCACACCCATATCCGGTACTGCCTGCACACCGGAAACATAATCCTGTGGAATGAATGTCGGAGGAACCGGAATCGTGTCCGGACCCGGAATCACAGCCGCCTGTTCTTCCTTCGTGATCATATAGAAATGAAAATCGAAATGAGGCAGTCCGTAAATGGGTTTGGGATCATGACCTACCGGGTTCCAGTCCACTTCGAGATGATCGAACCCGGTGATCGCTGCTTCTTCAGGAAGGGGAACCGGTGTATCGTGTTCTACGGTTGAATCGGTTGGCAATCCGGACAGGGCTTCCACGGTGAACTTCATGCCAATGGATTGCGGCTTTCCGTTTTTATCCAATACGACGAAAGAGCGGATAGTTCCATTACCCAGCGGTTGTTCGTCGCCATAAAAGGTTTTACTTTCCGGCACTTTGTTGCCATCCTTCTTGCACGAGTGTAAGGCAATGATACCTGAAATAATACCACACAAGACAATTCTTTTTACATGTTTCATTTTTTTCTTTTTTTATTTTTAAATCGAAGGCACAAAATTCTTTGAATCTGTTTTACCGGACAATCACAGAATACCGGGATATAATTTGATAACCGGTTGGTGATGGATGGGAAAATTTACCGAGGCGGCGACAAAGCAATATTGATTTGCATCCTGATGAAGCCGTTCGGCATCGGCGATCATGGCTTCATGGGCCACTTCGATTTGTGGATGCAGGGTCACTTCGGTAAAATGCCCGCTGCCATCTTTTTTTTCCAGCATGCGACCCACCGGATGATCTGAATATTTCAAAACGATCACGCCTTTTTCGCTGCAGAGACTGAGATACCAGAGCATATGACAGCTGGCGATTGCAGCGAGTAAAAGATCTTCGGGATTATGGAGCGCCGGATTTCCGCGGAAGGCGGGATCGGAACTTCCGAGTATCGGCGCCTTGCCCTTGATGGAAATCGTATGATCCCTGCCGTAATCGCGGTAGCCGCTGGTTCCCGGGCCCCGGTTACCGGTCCATTCGAGAAATAAATGGTAGGAATGAATTTTTTCCATGATAAATCTGATGATTTTAACAGAGGTGAATTTGAATGAATCAGAATCTGAAAATCACCAGGAAAATAATCGTGAGCACGATGCCATACTGAATGAGATGAAAACGGCGCATCTTAGATTTTAATTTCATCAGCAGCACCGCGTCCATCTGATCTTTCTGGATCTCGGACCCGATGTGCATAAAAGCCGTCTCAGCAATCAGGCCCGCCCGAATAGGGAGACAGAGAAAAAGACCGAATTTTACCAGGAACCAGGGCTGGCTCAGAAATACCCAGTGTACGGACTGCAGCATGAGCAGCCCGCTAAGGAGAAAAAGGAGGATACCGGTGATTATAAATTTCCCGGTTGTTTTCAGGATGGGAAAAATCGTTTTGGCTGCGTCGATATTGGATGGGATTTTCTGCCAGAAACTGTGTTCTACGATGGCGCCGCCGATTCCGCCTGCGCCGGCGAGTAAGATGGCTACGATATGAACGTAGAGACCGATTTGATGTAACATGATAATTATATTTTGATGCAAAGCTCCTTTGCAGCGGGATCGCGGACAATCACAGAATTCCGTGGTATTTATCGCCAGGCAATAAAGGGGTATCACGGTAATCCGTGATAAGGCGGAAATAAAGGGATTTGTTAACTTTGAAGCACCTTATCCAGGTCATTAAAAACGACGCGACATGAAAAAAGTGCCCGATTTATTTTACAAATTCCATCCGGAACTGAAAGTGCCTCACACATTCTGGCAATCTGAAAGAGAAAAGCAAAATAAACATGGAAAAGAAAAAGACCGCTGCGTCTATTTCGCTACCTGTACAGCAGAGGAATTCCTCTACGCGACCGACGCTTTTGAAAAAATTCTCGGGTATTCGTCCGATATGTTGTGCGAGAAAGGGCTGAAATGGTGGTTTACACTGATTCATCCGGAAGACATTGGCCATATGCTGAACAATATTTTCCAGCACTGTTTTTTATTGCCGGTGAATAAGAGACTGAATAAACCATTCAAACTGGTGTACCGGATCAAGCGGGCGGATCAGCGCTGGATCTGGATCGAAGAAACGAAATGTATTGTAGGCGTCACCGAAGAGGGTAAGAACCATTTTATTCTGGGCCGGTTCGAAGAAATCAGCCGCGACAAAGAACTGGAAGAATTCTTCCTGAATAAAATCGTGGATGAAGACGGGAAAACCAATTCCATGTTGCGGGCTGCGATGCCGATTATCAATGGTGAACCGCATGAGCAGATTAATCTGCTGGGATTTCATAAAAAGTTTTCGCTGCCACCCGGTGCGGTGATGCCCACTAAAAGGGAAAAAGAAATACTTCACCTGATCGGCGAAGGCTATTCAACCAAACAAATCGCCGACAAACTCAATATCAGTGTCAATACCGTAGAAACGCACCGGCGGCATCTGCTGGAAAAAATCCAGGTAAAGAATTCCATGGAGCTCATAAAGCAGACAACCAATGTTTTCCGGACCCAGGCGATCTGACTGGCTGCCGACCCGCTAGGGTTGCACTGTGAGCCTGCCTTTCTTCGTGGGATGGATAGAACAAAAATAATTGGAACTCTGCCTCACGGCCATCCGAAAGGACTGGCCGGGCGATAAATTGGAGGAAGTCCAGTTGCCGATGAGCATCGCGAATGCGGCTTTTTTGATAGTCTTTTGGAGCATCATGGTGTGATAAGTTTATAAACCGGTTAATGACTGATCTATAGAGTTCGTAAATCAGGAATGGTTACAAAAAAAGACCGGTTTATTTATGGGATCGTTGTGACAGTATATCAATGCCGGGCGGCAGGTTATTTATGGAAAAAGTATCCACCTGCATCTTAGGTGATATGAAACGAAAGAAGTTGTATTATGTTCCGGGCATGATTAGCCTTCTGGCGTTACCATTTTTAATATTTTTCTTCGAAGCCCGGTTTAAACCGCAGACATCCATTCGTATTTGTCTGATGAATGATAAAATGACGAAGGATAGCATGATATTCAGGTTCTCAAAATATAATTTTTATAAATCTATCGCAGGTAAAAAAATAATTCAGGTAGATCTTAGAAAGAATGAACTGTCCCGGGATTCTATTTTATATGTGCGACTGGATTTAATTAAACGGGAGATCGAAAGGCTAAAATCTACCGGTGATACCACATCGGTCATTGAGGTAATTCTGGGCGATTCCAATACATAAGGTCAGTTTATCTGGCTGGTCAATCAGGCATTGATTTGTCAATTGAAGACATGGGTTCCCGTTGACAATAAATTTTATTTTTTGAACTATACTGCGAAGCCTTTAATTAAAGAAGAAAAGAGTATTAAACCGCTGGAACTTTAAATTCTTAACGGCAAAATGGTTAAGTAACTTTCTCACTTGTCGCTGACCTATGTAGCGTTCTTTTTTGGCGGGACATAATGCAGGAAATCAGATTTTCTTTTTGGAAAAATATAAAAGATGCTGAACTGAAATACGCTGTTTCGGCCATTAATCCCCTGGCCATTTACCACATAAAAAGGCATGACTCCGATATTATACCGGATATCAATACCCAGATTGATTTTGGTCAGATAGCCTGCGCCAAAAACCCAGGAAACATCCATCTGACTCTTTTGAGTATTGTTGGTATAGTCCACCAGGGTGTGATTTTCGTCGATTATCATGCCCGGCTGCATTCCTGTTTCAGCAAACCAGCCATTCGGTGACTGGTACCTGATTAAAATCGGTGTGTTGAAGTAAACGAAATGTTCCGTAACACTGTTTAGCGTTCCGCCCTGCCCGGAAACCATAAGTTCAGGCTGTAAAAACAGATGATCCCGGAGCCTGATGGCAACCAGCATACCCCCGCTGAAATCGGTTATGGGCGTGAATTTGCCGTACTTTTGGGAAGGGTCCGTAAGAATGATATTGGAAATATTGAAGCCTGCTTTTAAGCCCCACCATGCCTGCGCAGCAGCAGTCTTTATTGAAGCAACAATAATTACAAGAAGCAGGAATCTTTTCAAGGCAGAGGGTTATGTACGAAAGCTACAACTATTAAATTATGATTGGAATCTGCTGTTTTAATAGCCAGCCTAAGTGTTTACACTTAGTCAAACCTCGCTGATTAGGATCAAGTTTCTAGACTTTCTGGCATTTATTATATATTTTGAACCGTACTTGCTTTTGTCAAAACAGACCCTTCAACCTGATAAATGAAATATTGTTTATTTTATCTTATAATCCTTTGTACCCTTGTCATTTCCTGCTCAAAGAACGAGTCTTCGCTTCCTTCTTCAAAAGAGAAACTGGTGAAAACGATAACAGAATATGCTAAAACGGGATACCCGAATAAAGAAATCGATTCATTTGCATACGATGATCAAAATCGGGTTAGTTATTTTATTGCTTCAATATATTCAGGCTCCACACTTTATAGTTCTTCTATTTATAAATTATCTTATAAATCTGACGGGAGTGTCCCAACAGGCTATTCGCTTTCGTATAACCCCGCTCTGCCATCGTATGCCATAGATAATTATTCTGGTGAACATATAATCCTGGTTAATTCGCAGAACCAACCTGTGCTGGATTCTATATTACTGAATACGAATTCGAACGGCATAAACCGGTATTTTGAATATGGCAATAATATAATCATACACAAATGGGGCGCATATGGTTCCGATAGCCTGTTTTATACCATTCAAACGGATAGTGTTGTGATGGACGGGGAGAATGTGAATCAGGTTATTGTCGGCACATACGGTATGATGGGTTTGGACAGGCTGAATTATCGTTGGATTTGGTCTTATCACTACACGTACGATAGCGTAAGTAATCCATTATACATTCCTTCCGCAGCCCTGGTATATTATTTAGCCAGAGGTTTTATGGTGAGCAGGAATTGTGTATCTAGCTATAGTTTTAATTCCACGGATACTGCCTACAGTTTTAAATTCCGAAATAATACAGATCTGCAGGGAGTATTACAAAACACCGTCAACCAGGATACGGGAGATAGTACGACATACCGCTTCTATTAGAAATAATGTAAAATGAAGACAATCGTTCTGCTGGCATTTACAACTTTTTTTAAACTGAGCTCCAGTCACCAATCTGTAAAGCCCCCGGCGATACCCTATTTTATTGCCATGGAATACAAGGAACTTTCAAAAGACGAACGGCTATGAAGAAACTTTTTCCGATTCTTCCGTTTATTTTTCTGGTTCAATTCGCTCCCGCGCAGACCCCTGCGATACCCGAAAAAATAAAACAGTTCGATAAATTTGTCCATTACCTGCAAGAAAATGACCAGCAGGCTATTTACGATATGTCTTTTCATACACCCTCAACAAATATTTCGGATGACTGGAACAGAAAAGGTCTGGTGAAAGAAGCATCTGAATTAATTGCCAAGTATGGCCTTCCGCCTAAAAAAGACTGGGTATACAACTATAACGTGCGCAATTACTTCGAGCGTTTTTCGGTAAAAATAAATTTTGTAATTCCGGTAGACACGGTTTCGGAGCGTAGGCTGGTTGCAGCATACATCTTAATTGCATTTCCACCCGAACAAATCAGTGACAGCATATATCAGTTCAAGGTTGAGAATAAATATTACTGGCCACATGGGGCGAAGCTGAAGGCTCCGGGGCCAGCCCGATGACCGGCTTTGGTTGTTTTCCCCATTTTCTATTGATGAGATTTCTCGATGGGAGTTCTATGAAACGATAGGTGAGATAAGAAATGAACAGGATAAATAACAGAAACAATAAACAGATTAGCCAGCTGGTAAGCATATTCAATTTTGGAAGGGCGATACCGGTTTTATCCGGGTTTCCCATAAGGGCCGCGCCCTGATACAAAAACGGCTGATGAATCAAATAAATAGAAAACGACCAGTCGCCCAGTCTCTGAAGCGGTTTGGATGCCAGAATATTATTGAGTGTGTGACTGCCATAAGCCGCAGATAATATGATACAGGGGAAAAAGAGAACGGTGATAACGTCCAGTACGGCGAAATGCATACTTAGCGCCAGGCCTGAAATAAGAACTAAAAAAGTATAACCCGACGAGAACAACTTTTTGCCCCAATTCTCTTTATATCCCAGGTACACTAACATGCCTATTATAAATCCGAACATGCACCGGAAAAAGCCAAACTGATAAGCTACATTCAAACTAAAGGGAGTCACTTTAATGAATGTCGCATCGGGAACGGTCACCAGCGGAACCAGTAGGTAACCAATCACCAGATAGCCCACAATGCATAAGGCAAAAATAATCAGCCTGCCGGGTCTTGATAATTTCATAAACGGGCTGACGAGGAACGGAAAAAGCATGTACATCCACCATTCGGTACTGATACTCCAGGATGAATGGGTGAACGTAAACCATGTATGAAGGTTCATGGAATGGAGCAGGAACAGATTCGTGATAAAGGAATAGACTGAATTCTCAGCATCCAGTATCGGAGTCACTTTTGCACCCCATCGGTGTAGCAGAAACAAAAAGAATGTAGTCAGCAGCAATGAAAACAAGTGCAGGGGATATACCCGGGCGAAACGGGCAATCGTAAATTGATTAAAGTCACGTACTTTAACCGGACCCTCAAAATTTCGGGCGTATACATAGCACAATATAAATCCGCTCAATACAAAAAAGAAGTCAACCATTAAATACATATGGTTGAGAACGGACGAAACCTTTCCATCCAGCAGTTGTCCGCCAAATGAAGAAAGGACAAGGCCAACATGGAAAATAACTGTAAGCAAAGCGGCAATGCCGCGAAGCGGAGTAAGGTTTGAAAGATATTTGTTCGTTTTCATTTTTTCGGGAGAAAGCGACGGAATCGTCATCAGACAATCATTTTCATCAGGGGTGCAAAAGTTATTACACTGGCTTTTTCGGCAACGCTGAATGTATTCGTTTGGAGATTGCTGAAAGCCGGGTTGTTTGCCACGGAAGCAAACTGGTAACTGCCCAGGAACATCTCCAGGTGCTCATCCGAATCAAAAAGGTATACACCGCCGGCTTCTTTGAGATCTTCTTTAATAAGCCATATTTTCCAGAGGCAGCCGGGAATTTTTGAAAACTCTGGTGCCACGGCAGGCATTATTTTTTTAAGTTCCTCCGTTGGCATACTGTAGTTGAACTTTGTCGTAAATACTTTTTTTGTCGGGGATGCTGCTATTGCGTTTTTCTGTTCCATAATTTTTTAATTAAAAATATCAGGACACAAAAAAAGGACTGTTCAGGCAGAAAGCAGTTCTGCAAAAAGTAGTTTGATATCTGCGAAAAGTATTTTTTTGCAGGGAATGGATGGCCGTTCAGGATTGTGCGGCTGCCGGAGAATATCCAAACCTTTTCTTAAAGGCGGTGCTGAAATTATTGTAATGCCTGTACCCCAGTTCATCAGCCAGATCTGTAAGATCCGGCCGGTCCTGCTGCAGCCTGGTGCGGGCATAATTCATTTTATGTTCATCCACATATCTCATTACGGAATTGCTGAACAGATGTTTAAAGCCATGCTTTAATTTAAAACTGTTTATATAGAACTTCCGGGTAAGCTGCTGCAGTGATCCTACTTCCAGATAGTGCTGATCGAGATAGGTTTTAATGTCGTTCAGCAAATCAATATCCGCTTTGCTGAGCCTGGCTCCGGAATGTTTCTGTTCAGTTACGGCTCCCGTAAAGCCGGCCAGCTGATGAATGAAAAGGTTAAGAATGATATTGTCCTTATAAGCAGAACCTAACGCTCCCGTATAGGGGCAGTTCAGGTAATCGTGAATGCTTTGGTAGATGGCCGGATTAATTGCCTGCGGTGCATCCAGGGTAACAAACGGATCTTTCCGTTGGCAAAATTTAACCAGCGGGTTATTTTCATCCAGCCCATGCATTTGCCGGAGCAACAGGTCCGGAAATACTTTTACGCAAAAGAATTCTTCCACTGTATTCTTCCTGATACTGGTATTGAATCTGAATGCCGGAAGGAAATTGAGGGAATGCACCTGACCGCTTACGCGAAGATGGGTGCTGGTGGCAAAGGTGGATGTGCCCTTCAACTGAAAATACATCATGATGAACGGCGTCTGCCTGCCTGCTGTAAAATGAAGATCCTGGCTGAGATTGGAAAAGATGCCGTTTAAAACGACGTACCATTTTTCTGCAGCCGTGTTCACGCGGATAACCCCCTCGTTTTTATCGGTAAGCATAAACGAGGCGGTTTCCGCTTTGCCATACATATTATTGACAGTATGGATTATTTCGTCCTGGCTGGGCATTGCTGTGGTAGTATAACGTGAACCGCCTAAATTAAATGTTATTTGCCGGTTATTCCACCTCTTATCCCGGCGATTTACGAACGGACGATTTAAAAGGATTAAAGGCAGTGCTTCATCCTATTAACGGCAAAGGGTATCCGGAAGAACGGTTCTCTGTTTTCTCCATTCAGTATTATCTTTGGTAAATGCCGGAAGCTCCAAAGAACCGTTTGCCTGCCAGGATTCGGGGAAGATTAAAAAAAATATTCGATCGTGCTGGAAATGACCGGCTTAAACAGAATTTCCTGCGGGCCGTTCCCTTCTGGATTGCCTCACTGATTACCGGGCTGGTGGCTGTTTTTTATTCCCGCGTTTTTCTGCTGGCAGAAACCTATGGCAATTCATTGTTCAGGTCCGCTCACTGGCTTTTATTTGTAATTACACCTTTGTGTTTCGTGATTGCCTGGTGGCTGGTGGTGCGATTTGAAAAATATGCCGGCGGAAGTGGCATTCCGCAGGTGATGGCCGCCATTGAACTGGCAACGCCGCGCGACAGTTTTAAGATCCGGAAATTACTGAGCATCCGCGTGATCATCGTTAAGATCATCTCGAGTTTTTTTATGATCCTGGGCGGCGGAGTGATTGGCCGGGAAGGCCCGACGATTCAGATTGCCGGATCGGTGTTCAGGAAAGTGAACCAGCTTCTTCCGGAATGGTGGCCGAAGATTTCCAAACGAAACATGATCATGACCGGCGCTGCAGCCGGTCTGGCGGCTGCTTTCAACACGCCGCTCGGTGGAATTGTATTTGCCATTGAGGAACTTACTAAAACCCATATCAGTTATTTCAGAACAGCCTTGTTTACGGCAGTGATCATCGCCGGATTAACAGCCCAGGCCCTGTTCGGTCCCTATTTATATCTGGGATATCCGACCATCAACGGACTTTCTCCATACATCTTTTTGGGGGTTCTGATAGTCGCTCTATTGTCGGGCCTCGGCGGAAGCATTACGGGCCGGATACTCGTGGTGATCATGAATTGGAAAAGCCGGTTGAAGATAAAAAGACAGCAGGTTGCCTTTGTGCTACTCTGCGGAATCGGGGTCGCTCTGCTTGGATTTTTCTCGAATATCGAATTCATCGGATCCGGAAAAAAAAATAATGACGGACATCCTATTCACGACAAACAAATTTCTGCCATGGTATTCCCCGCTGATCCGCATGAGCGGTTCTGTGCTCTCCTTCAGCACGGGAGCAGCGGGCGGGATCTTTGCACCGGCCCTGAGTTCCGGTGCCTGCATCGGATCGGTTTTATCCGGCTGGATGAACCTGTCCGATTCAAACACCAATCTGCTGATCCTTTCCGGGATGGTAGGTTTTTTAACGGGTATCACCCGAACCCCTTTTACTTCTTCGATTATTGTGCTGGAGATGACGGACCGGCACAACCTGATTTTTTATCTGATGCTGGCCGGCATGATTGCCGGTATGGTATCGCTGCTGATCGACCGGCATTCATTATACGATCATCTGAAAGTTCGTTATCTCCGCGAACTCGAACCGGAAGAGACTGATCCAAAAATTCCGGAGCAAAGTTAATTTACTACGCCAGCTGCATTTGCCAGCGCTCCAACGTTTTGTTGCGGAAGATTGGCCAGGAGTGGTTTCAATCGGGTGCCGATGAGTTCGATGGACTGCATTAATTTTTCATGCGGCAGTTCAGCACTGTCCAGCTGAAACGTGAGCCGGGTTATGCCGCCCAGTGCATCGGAATGGCGGCGGATTTTTTCGGCTATTTCTTCCGGACTGCCCACCAGCAGGGCGCCACCGGGTCCCATCTGGGACTCGAAGCGGCTGCGGGTCATCGGCGGCCAGCCGCGTTCCCTGCCGACTTTGGTCATGGACTCGGCATAGCCCGGATAAAAATCATCGATGGCTTCTTTTGTGGTATTGGCGATATAACCCAGTGAATGCATTCCTACTTTGAGTTGTTCGGGTTTGAATCCCGCTCTTTTTCCGGCCTCGCGATACAGATCCACGAGTGGACGAAAATGATGTGTTTCGCCACCAATGATGGCCACCATCAGCGGCAGGCCCAGGGTGCCCGCCCGGATAAAAGATTCCGGCGTGCCGCCGACGCCGACCCAGATGGGCAGGGAAGACTGCAGCGGTCTTGGATAGACGGACTGATTCTTAAGAGGCGCACGGAATTTACCCGACCAGGTCACTGATTCGTTGTCGCGGATTTTCAATAACAGTTCAAGCTTTTCTGAAAACAGGTCGTCATAATCCTGCAGGTTATAACCGAACAGCGGAAAGGCTTCAATGAAGGAACCGCGCCCGGCAACCATTTCGGCTCTTCCGCGGGAAATTAAATCGAGCGTGGCGAAATTCTGAAATACCCGCACCGGGTCGGCGGCACTGAGTACTGTAACGGCGCTGGTTAACCGAATTTGTTTTGTTCTTGCCGCGGCGGCCGCCAGGATAAGCGTCGGCGCCGAATCCAGAAAGCCCTTGCGGTGATGTTCCCCGATACCGAATATGTCCAGACCCACCTGGTCGGCATATTCGATCCGGTCGAGCAGTTGATTCATGGCATCTGCATCGTTTATTATTTTACTGCTGTTGCCGCTGAACATGGCGGCGAAGCTGTCTACTCCGATTTCCATTTGTTTTTATTTAATTTTTTCTCGACGGTTCTTCAGGCCACCATGGGTAATGCCGCGGGGGCTGGAGATAATATGCAGAATTTTTTTCATGATTTATTTTTTCTCACACAAAGTTCGTACATTTACTTACAAATAGTTAGTACTATACAATTGTTTAGCGGTAACCATTTGGTTAGTCAAAAGAAAAAGCCATGAAAATCAAAGCAGAAGAAAAGCACGTTGACGGTAAAGTCTGCACGGCGCGGCTGTCAGCCATTGAAGACACGCTCTATGTGATCGGCGGTAAATGGAAGTTAAAAGTCATTATCGCCCTGCGGGAACAGGGAAACATGCGCTTTAATGAGCTGCAGAGAACGGTGGCCGGTATTTCCGCCCGGGTGCTGTCGAATGAACTGAAGGAACTTGAAATGAACGGATTTATAAAAAGGAAAGTATATACCACGACGCCCGTCGTGATAGAATATGAACTCACGCCTTACAGCAATACTTTACAGCAGGTACTCAATGCCATGATTGAATGGGGCAGCATGCACCGGAACCGGATAAAATCGGAAGCCCGGAAGAAAAGGCTGGCGGCCTGAATTCAAACTGTCTTCGCTCAGAATAAGTCAGGGTGTCGAACCGCCTACCAGAGAGCGATTGTATTTTGTTAATTGGCTATTCGGCTCTCAAACTAACCACCGGATTTGACAAAGCGGCTTTAATGGCCTGAAAACAAACCGTTGCAACAGCGATCACCAGCGACAACACGCCTGTGACGGCAAAAACCAGCCAGCCGATATTTACCCGGTAGGTATAATCCTGCAGCCATTTATGCATGAGCCACCAGGCAACGGGAGATGCAATTACAAATGAGATCGCTACCAGTTTTACAAAATCCCTGGAAAGGAGCAGGGTAATGCCGGACACGGATGCACCCAGCACTTTGCGTATGCCAATTTCTTTGATCCTGCTTTCAGCGGTGTAGGCTGCCAGTGCAAATAATCCCATACAGGAAATTAATATCGCCAGACCGCCAAACAGGGCAGACTGAACGCCTGTTCTTCTTTCATCTTCAAGCTTTTTTACATCAGCTTCGTCAACATAACCGGATATAATCGGATAATCCGGGATGTATTTTTTAAAAATGGATTCAACGGTACTCATATTAGCTGACAAGTCATTGCGATTGCTCAATCTGAAAGAAATGGCGCCAAAATTATTATTGGGTCCCTGCAGGATCATTGGCTGGGTAGAATATAACGGTGAATTGGAAACAAAATCTTTTACTACACCCACGATCACCCAGTTTGCGTTTCCTTTTCTGACTATCTGACCAATGGGATCTTTGAAACCCATGGTTTTTATAGCTGATTCATTCAACAGGGCAGCTGCCGAATCGCCCGGGTGCAGCCGCGTATCGATGGCCCGCCCGGATATGATCTTCACACCCATGGTCTCTGCGAAATCATTGTCGATCTGAAATTCGCCAAACCAGGTTTTGTTATCTGGTTTGGAACCCGCCCACGTATAATCGTCATCGCCTCTCCAGGTATAACAGACAGGGGAGTTGGATCTGGTGACTTCCGTTACCGCCGCAGTTTTTAACAAATCATCTTTTATCAGGGAATATTTTTTATTCATATCGCCCTTCACATATATAAAAGCGAGATGATCGCGGTTATATCCGGGATCCCGTTTACTCCCGTATTCTATCTGCCGGTAAATAATGATGGTGCAGATGATAAACGTGATAGCGAAGCTGAATTGCAATACCACCAGGATTTTTCGCACACTCACTAAATGATAGGATGTTCTGAAAACTCCTTTCAGAACGCTGATCGGCCGGAAGGTCGATAAATAGAAGGCCGGGTAACTTCCGGCAATCAATCCGGTAAGAAGGGCGAAACCCGTTAAAAAGAGCCAGAAATATTTGCTCGTGTAGGGAACGGATAGTTTGTTCCAGGTGAGCCAGTTGAAACCCTTCATGCCGAGTTGAACGATCACCAGACAAATGAAGACAGATACGAAAGAGACCGTAATGGATTCCCCTAAAAACCGCCATACGATAGAAAATCTTCCGGCGCCGACCACTTTACGAATGCCTACTTCCTTACCGCGTTTAGCACTGCGCGCCGTACTCAGGTTCATATAATTGATGCAGGCGATGAGCAGGATAAAACCTGCCAGCAAGCTGAAAAATCGCACAGATTCAATTCTGCCGCCGACAATTTTTCCGTTTTCAAATTTTGACCAAAGCCGCCATTTCGCAAGCGGATGCACAAAAGCCTCTTTTTTCTGAGCGGGTGCATTTCTTTTTATCACATCGCGAAACCGTTCATTGGCCATCTTTTCCGTAACTCCCTTTTTGAGCAATACAATTATATCATTGTCGTAGTTGTTCCAGCCGGGTTTTTCCCAGCCCACTTCTTTCATATAGCTCCAGGGAAGAAAATATTCCAGGTCATTGAATTCGGTATTATTCGGCAGATCCTTCAGAATGGCTGTAACCATAAAATGGTTGTTACTGTCAACCTTTATCAGTTTACCCATCGCATCACCGTCAGCGAATAATTTTTTGGCAAAGCTTTCGGTGAGTACGATAGAGCGGGGAGAGTTCAGTGCCTGTTCCGCGTTTCCCCTTAAAAAAGGGTAACTGAAAATCTTCAGAAATCCCGAATCAACCATCACACCCCGGCCTTCCAGCTGTTTCCCATTCGCGGATAGAACGATCGGGCCGGTTCCATTCATACGGGTTACTTCCTCGACCTGCGGGTAATCTTTTTTTAATGTTGTTGCAAGTAAGGCCGGCGAACCAAAGATTTCCATTTTGCCATTAACCATTCCACGATTTAACAACATGTAAATCCTGTCCTTATTTTCATGGAACTGATCGTAGCTCAGTTCGTTCTGTACAAGTAGTAAAATGAGTATGGCACTGGCCATGCCGATAGCCAGCCCTAAAATATTAATAAGTGAAAATGTTTTAAACCGGTAGAGATTCCGGTAGATGACTTTAAAGTAATTTCTGAGCATTCCGAAATTGAAAAAGCTATAAATAGATTCTTTCCCGTTTGATTTATTTATCCATATGCGGTTTTCCAATGCTGACTTCCTTTCAGATATTTCAGCCATGCGTTTCATATGCCTTAAAAAAGCCTGCTCCGGGTCAAGTATATTGGCTTGCGGCTCTGACTGCCAAAAGGCTGTTGCCTGCTCCAGCAATTTCTCTATCTCCGGATGTTCCCGGGTTAACTGTTCCAGCTCCCGTAATTCAGGGTCAGTAGCTTCGCCTGCTAATTTTTTGCTGATTAATTTCCAGATATATAACGAGCTGTCCATAAGAAGAAGATTAAAACTGAGAACGACGCAAATGCGGTACCCTTTTTCTAAGTAACTATAAAACAAGTGAATATCGTGATATCTTTCGGACCGACTGTCCGATTTCGATACGGTCAGCGTTCACAAGTGTAACCCACGCAACAAATTCATTTCTTTGTTGTCATTAGTCCGGGGCCATGCCCTGCCCGTTTTTATTCCATTCATCTCAAATTATTCCTATGTTCCGTAACAGCCTGATCGCCGGGTTCCGCAATTTCCGAAAAAACAAAAGCTATAGTTTTCTGAACATATTGGGACTCGCGATCGGCATTGCCTGTGCGGGTCTGATCTTTTTATGGGTGGAAGACGAGACGGGATTCGACCAGGTGCATGTGAAAAAGGAAAGGCTCTATATGGTGCTGAACAACTGGCCGTTTTCCCAGCATTTCAGCACCTATGAAAGCACGCCGGGATTAATGGGGCCCGCGATTAAAAAAGAAATTCCGGGGGTTGTCAATACCTGCCGGACCAATGAGAGCCGAAACATTCAGCTGATCGTGATCGGCAATAAATCCGTTTACTCCGAAGGGATGTATGCGGATTCAACGCTATTCAGCATGTTCACGATTCCCTTTGTACAGGGATCTGCGGCTACGGCATTCATCCAGACCCATTCGATGGTGATCACGGAAAAAGCGGCCCATAAATTTTTCGGTCCCGAAAAAAATATCCTGGGCCGCACCGTGCGCCTCGACAACAAACAGGATTACCGGATTACCGGTGTGGTGAAGGATTTGCCGGAGAATAATTCGATTCAGTTTGAATGGCTCGTGCCGTTCGATATAATGTTTAAAGAGAACAGCTGGTTGTCGAACTGGGACAGCAACGGCATTCTCACGATGGTGGAGCTTGAAAAGACCGCGCATGTGGAAGCGGTGAACCAGCAGCTGCATGATTTCATAAAAAAAAGAGTACCGAAATCCATCGTGAGCAGTTTTATATTTCCGATGAAAGACTGGCACCTGCGGTTTGATTTTGAAAATGGCAAACCGACGGGTAAGGGCAGGATCCAGTACGTGCATATGTTCAGCCTGATCGCCTGGATCATTCTTTTTCTCGCCTGTATTAATTTTATGAACCTGGCTACGGCCCGCAGCGAAAAGCGCGCGAAGGAGGTAGGTGTGCGGAAAGTGCTTGGATCGGGCCGGGGGAAACTCATCGGGCAATTTATTTCGGAAGCCATGTTCCTGGCCTTTCTTTCCGTGATCGCCGGCGTGCTGATCATGATGATCGTCCTGCCCTTCTTCAATGTACTCGCGCAAAAGCAACTCACACTAAACCTGGGAGACCCGATTCATCTCTTAAGTCTGCTCGGTATTACCGTGGTTTGCGGCCTGGTGGCAGGAAGTTATCCATCTTTATATCTCTCTTCTTTTAATCCGGTGTTTGTGCTGAAGGGAATTAAAATGAAGAGCGGGAGTGCGGCGCAGATCCGGAAGGGATTGGTGGTGATGCAGTTTTCTGTTTCCATCATACTCATCATCTGCACCATCATCATTTTCCAGCAGATCGAGCATGCGCGGAACCGCGAACTCGGTTATGACAAAAATAATCTGCTGGTCACCGATGTGCAGGGCGACATGGGCAAACATTTCAATGCCATCAAGCAGGATCTGCTCAGTACGGGCGTGGTGGAAAAAGCGGCGCTGTCGGATCACGAAACCATTTATGGCGGAAACAACAGTGATCATTACAGTTGGGAGGGCAAGGATCCCAATGTTACCAATATCGTTTCGCAGCGGAATGTGAGTCCGGAACTGCTCTCCACCAACGGCATCAAAGTAGTGCTGGGCCGCGATTTTTATCCGGATCCGGTGCCTGACAGCAATAATATTATTATCACGGAGTCGCTCGCAAAAATCATGAATAAACCGAATCCGGTGGGTTCCATTATTTCTGCCGGCGATGATCGTTATACGGTTATCGGCATGGTAAAGGATTTCGTGTATGGCAATGTATTTGGAACCAGTTCCGATCCGCTGATCTTCTTCTGCAATCCGCATTATGAATATTCGAACGTAATGTATATGAAGATAAAAAAACAGGTGAGTACAGAGAAAGCTGTGCAGCAGATTGAAGCGGTGATGAAAAAAGATAATCCGCTCTATCCCTTCCAGTACCGGTTTGTGGATGATCAGTTCAACCAGCTCTTCCTGAGTGAAATGCTGGTGAGTAAACTATCGCGCGTATTTGCCGTGCTGGCCATTTGTATTTCCTGCCTGGGTTTATTCGGACTGGCTGCCTTTACAGCAGAGCGCCGCACAAAGGAAATCGGCATCCGTAAAGTGCTGGGCGCAGGCGTAATGCGGCTGGCGGGATTGCTGTCCGGCGAATTTCTGAAACTGATCGCGATTGCTTCGCTGCTGGCATTTCCGATAGCCTGGTATGCGATGCATAACTGGCTGCAGAACTATGCCTATCATATTACGATCCACTGGTGGATCTTCGCGGCCGCGGGCGCCGCATCGATGGTAATCGCCCTGATCACGATCAGCTTTCAGACGATCCGTGCAGCCATCGTTAATCCAATCCGGAGTCTGCGGTCGGAATAAATTAATGAACGGAAGTTTTTATGATCTGGTACTTACCACTCAGATGCATCAGGCTGAATAAATATAATAAACCGTCATAGTAGGGATCGAAGTAGCCGTCGTCATAAGGTTCGAGTTTTGCGTTCCAGAGACTATTTACGAAATCAAAATTTTTATCATCCCGGATCATGAGTGAGGCAGATGCCGCGGTGCTTACCAGCCCGAGCGAGTGTCTTAATTTTTTTACATTTCCGGCAGGAAGAATAAATGCGGGTACTGAGCCATCGGTATTAAACTGATCTTCGAAACGATCAATGCCCTTTGTTCGCAGAAAATTTTGAAAGCGGCGGGCATAGTCTTCCTGCCAGGTTCTGTCGGCGCCGAACCATACATAATCCATGGTGATATTCATGGGTACGCGCCATGAATCATAGCGGAAAGCGGCAGCCATCCAGGGTGCGGAATGGGGCTGGCCGCTGAATTCGGTCAGATCAGCATTCAGCCCGGTTACCGGATCACAGGCCCGGTGTAAAAATATGCGGGACGTATCGGCGCAATCCCTGTAAAATTGTTCGTGACCATCTTTTGCGTATTCCGCCCAGATTTCGAAGAATGCGGGAAGATGATAGGAGGGGTCAGTCCAGTTGTATCCGTTTCCTTCGGGCACAAAGGAGATTTGTTTGTGTTCGGTATTGATGAGGTTGTAGATTTTGCCGGTACCATCCTTGGCCCACATCGCATCGAGAATCTTTCTCGCTTCTTTATAATAATCAATCCCGGTATTATTTCCCCAGCGGTTTGAAGCAAAAATAAGACTGGTGATAAAATACAGTTCACCGTCGGATGCGGATCCTTCCGAATTGCGCTTCATGGTTTTTGGATCTATACTCCAGGCAAAATACCCTTCCCTCGGACCGTCGGTATGTTGCAGATATTTTTTCGACCATCTCCAGATGCGGTCGAAGACCTCTTTTTTATTCAGCTGAACGGCGATCATCATTCCATAGGAAAGACCTTCCGTACGTGCATCATGGTTCTTCAAATCAGATACATAGGCCATCGAGTCGCCCACTTCGAAATATATTTTGTTCGTACCTTCAAACAGATCATAATAGGCTTTGCTTATTTTTTTATCTATGTCCGGCTGGGTATAACCTGCCTCCAGGAAAAAGTTCCGGTATATGCCGGAATAAAATGCGGCCCGGTCGGCCTTCGGCTGTTGAACCTCCCTGGTGCCGGCAGTTTTCGACTGAGCCGCGATTTGGCCCGGGAGAAATGAGACGGCAGCTAACATAAAAGATAT
>Ga0206904_1102_pt1 | contig 21500 bp, 25 predicted proteins | sample Alteio_BWOrgHeat_42_FD_152981 | JGI IMG/M metagenome (GOLD analysis project Ga0206904, IMG submission 152981) | Enriched cells from forest soil in Barre Woods Harvard Forest LTER site, Petersham, Massachusetts, United States -... | ecosystem: Environmental > Terrestrial > Soil > Temperate forest >...
CGCTTCGTGCAGGCCGGGTGATTCCCCTCGGCATTGCCGCTCTTGCGTTTGCCTCCCCACCCTCGGCGGGAGCCAGAGTTGCATTGCGCAACTTTGAACCAACGAGGAGTGAAGACTATATGACAAAACTTTTTGCCCAGCCTTATGATATTACCGCTAACGGGTTCTTTTTTGAGACCACGGAAGAATACAACACAAAAGTAGCCCGTTTACGCAATAGTTCCGGCTGGCCGGTGGAAGAATTCGAGATACAGTTTATTGACGGCGATGAAATTGACTCCAGGCTGTTTGAAGCCCTGAGAGTCCATCAGGGCAACTTTCCTGCATACCTGGAAGCAGTGGAGGACTGGAGCGAGGACGACAAAATAAAAACCATCCTTGCCGTTGGTGAAGTGGGGTATAGTTTCACTTTAGGGGAGGACAGTCCCGACCAGTTCGATATTGACCTGTACGAAATCGACTCCCTGCGTGATCTGGCCATACTGTTCGTGGAAGAAGGCCTGTTCGGATATATCCCCGAGCGTATCCAGCATTACCTGGACTATGACGCCATAGCCCGTGACCTTGGCATGGACTACAGCGAGACCGCCATTAATAACACCCGGTATGTATACCGCTGTAGTTAATGCAGCCTTATTGCTGTACTCAATGCATTCAGCAGGAGGCAATTAGGATCAGGACTTTTTGACCGGGCCAATTGGGCTTGACAGGTTACCAGTCCATAGTCGATTATTTTTGCCAGGAGGAGTTTCACAATGACCATTACCATTACTGACTTTGAACAGCCGCCGGATGGCGGCAAAGGACTGGTGCGCGATATGCGCGTTCGTTGGGCGCTTGAAGAAGTAGGCCAACCTTACAATGTTCGTCTTCTTTCATTCAAAGCCATGAAAGAACCTACCCATCTTGCGATTCATCCTTTCGGTCAGATTCCGACCTATGAGGAAGGCGGCCTTGTCCTGTTCGAGACAGGGGCAATTGTGCTTCATATCGCTGAACGCCATGCGGGTCTATTGCCGGGGGATGTCAATGCCCGGGCGCGTGCGATCGCATGGATGTTTGCTGCGCTCAATACGATGGAACCGCCGATCTTTGAACTCTCAAACGCCAGACTGCTGTAGGGGGACAAGCCCTGGAACAAGGAACGCATGCCTATGGTCATGGATCGTGTTCGTGATCGGATGAAACAACTTTCCGCTTACCTAAACGATGCCGACTGGCTTGACGGTGCATTCAGTGCCGGTGATTTGATGATGGTATCGGTACTGCGCAGATTGAAAATATCCTGCATTCTGGATGAATATCCAATTCTGGCCGCCTATGTCGCTCGCGGTGAAGCGCGGTCCGCCTTCAAGCGGGCTTTCGATGATCAATTGGCCGTTTACACCGGCAAGCAACAGACCGGTTGAAGTTAGAGTATTTTCTTTTCTTTCAGCGATGAGAGCAGCCCGGCCAGCAGCAGGGGCGTCGCTTTCCGCCAGCAAGATCTTCACATGCCCTGTCTATTCTGTGTGCTCTTGTCTCCGGCTTCTTGGCAGACTCAATCCAGCATATCCACTCATTGCGTGCAAGGGGAGTGATATCCTTCCATGCGTCTAATGCTTCCGGGGTAGCAATAAGGGACTTTCGTAAATCTGGTGGCAGAGTGTGTACTACACCAGCGGCTATCTCTTTTTTGGCCATAGGTTCAGAACTTCATTTATGGTATTATTCTCTTCAGAGCAGCACAGTTTATCCGTTCTGTAAATCCATAAATAGTGGATTATGCTTCTAACTTATTGAACTTTCATCGATACTCAATCCCTGCTGTCATTTTCGCCGTTTCAAAATTTCCTTAAATTAAAACTCAGCCCCACTGGCTCTTGAAGTGCGCGCTTATATGTTGTATCCAACATAGGCACGGCCCATTCCCCCTTGGGCTGTGCAGGCTGGTGCGGCGCTTCAGAATGAAGATAGCCGTAGTAGCTTTAAGGTAAAAGTATCTGCGGCCATGCGTAATACCAGACTGTCCAGGGATGCTTTTAAATAAAATCATCTTTGGATCAGTAGCGGCGTAATGGCGATATATCACTTCAGCACACAGGCTATCAGCCGGGGACAAGGGCGCAGTATTGTCGCCTGCGCTGCCTATCGCGCCGGTGAGCTACTCTATGATGAGCGTTATCAAAAGACCCATGACTATACCGGCAAAGAGGGCGTAGCCCATGGGGAGATTCTGCTTCCTGCCGATGCCCCTGCCTTCATGCAGGATCGTGAGACCTTATGGAACCACGTGGAAGCCATCGAGAAACGTAAGGATGCGCGGCTGGCACGCGAGGTGCAGTTCTCCCTGCCGAAAGAACTGACCTTGGAACAGAACATCGCGTTAACCCGTGAGTTCGTGCAAAAGACCTTCGTTGATCACGGCATGGTGGCGGACTTCAGCATTCATGTGGATAAGGGCAAGGATGGTGCTGAACAGCCCCATGCCCATGTGCTGCTGACTACCCGCGAAGTAGGGGCGTCCGGTTTCGGATTGAAGAATCCGGACTGGAACCGGAAGGAAATGCTCCTGGCCTGGCGTGAGCAATGGGCGGATATCGCCAATCGTCATCTTGCCCTGCATGGACACGATTTACGGATTGATCACCGCAGCTATGCCGCCCAAGGGATCGAGCTGGAGCCGCAGCATAAGATCGGAACCGTTGCTGCCAGAGACCGTATGGCACGACTGGCAGACCACCAGCGCATTGCCAGAGAAAATGGCGAACGTATCTTTCGTGATCCGTCCATTGCCCTGGATGCGTTGACACGGCAGCAATCGACCTTCACCTGGCCGGATTTAGCCAGATTTGTGAACAGGCACAGCGAGGATGCGGAGCAGTTCAAACGGGTGTTCGGTAAGGTACAGGCATCCCCAGAACTGGTCTATTTAGGCAAGGATGGTAATGGCAAAGACAGATTAACTACCCGTGAGATGCTGGATATCGAAAGCGCCATGCTCAGGAATGCCAGTATATTGCATGAACAGAGACAACATGAAGTTAAAGGCTCGTCTCTCAATCGTGCCATAGGAAGCCGAAGCCTGTCTGACGAGCAGCAGAATGCCCTGCGCTATGTAGTAGCAGGTGAAGGACTCAAGTCTGTCGTCGGCTTTGCTGGTACGGGAAAGAGCTATATGCTGGGAGCCGCCAGGGAAGCCTGGGAGGAATCGGGCTACCGGGTGCGTGGGGTAACGCTTTCCGGTATAGCCGCCCAGAACCTGTTTCAAAGTTCCGGTATCGAGAGTGGTACGGTGGCAAGTCTGTTCCACCGCTGGGATAACAATAGAGATGCAGCCGAGAAAAGAGATATCTTTGTTATTGACGAAGCCGGGATGCTGGGTTCACGCCAGATGGAACGGCTTATCAGCGAAGCGCAGGATAAAGGTGCTAAGGTGGTGCTGGTGGGAGACTGGCAGCAGCTACAGGCGATTGAAGCCGGTGCCGCTTTCCGAGCCATTGCTGAGGAACACCAGTATGTGGAGCTGAACCAGATACGCAGGCAGCAGGTGGACTGGCAGCGAGATGCTTCTCTGGAGCTGGCGAAGGGCAGGGTAGAAACTGCCCTCACTATGTATCATGCCAAAGACCATATCCATGAGTTTGCCACCCAGGCGGAAGCCAAACAGCACCTAATAGGACAATGGAACGATACACGGCATACCAGACCGCAGGAAACCAGTATCATTCTGGCCTATACCCGTAAGGAGGTGCATGAGCTCAATACGATGGCCAGGGAACTGAAACGAAAGGATGGCGAACTGGGGCAGGATCACGAATTCAGCACCGAACGCGGCAAGCGGAGCTTTGCAGAAGGCGACCGCATCTATTTTCTGAAACGGGATAACGGTATAAACGTAGTGAATGGTACACTGGGCACGGTTCGCTCAGTAGACGGCTATAACAAAAAGCTCCTGGTGGAGATTGACCGCGATGACCTGAAGCCGGAGCAACGCATGGTAACGGTGGATACCAAAGAATATGGGCATATCGAGCATGGATATGCCGCTACCGTTTACAAAGCACAGGGTGTGACCGTGGACAGAAGCTATATCCTGGCCTCCAAGTATTATGATGCCCATTCTGCCTATGTAGGCATGAGCAGGCATCGCCAGTCCTGCGATATCTATACCAGCAAGGAAGAATTTGCCGACAGGCAAGAACTGGTCAAGATAATGGGAAGAGACCGCACCAAGGATGTCACCCTGGATTATACCAGACCGGAGAAGGAATTCGCCCGCCAGCGTTCCATCCGGCCAGAGCCGGATCATGATTATACCCATAAGGAGCGGATCAAACGCCTCTTGCCAAAGGGCAGGGAGTATGAGAAACGCTTCTCTCCCATATTGGAAAAGCAAGGTATGGAAAAAGAGCGGTTCCTGGAAAAATCCCGTGCGTTATCTGAGCGGTTCCGTCAGGAAAGACCGGACGCCGCCCAAAGGATTACCCGGAAGCTGGTGCCGGAACATCAGAGCGATGCCAACCGGTATATGCGTAAGTTAGCCGAATACGAGCGTGATATGTCCCGCAACCGTCTGACCGTCCAGGACAGGAAGGAATTTGATAAATATACGAAAGAAGTAACACAGTCATCGGCGGTGATGAACCATATACGGCAGCAGATGCCGGATATTGAAAAGCGGATAAAAGCCGTATCGCAGGAATACCAGAAACAGCGACAGCTGGAATATTCCTGGCGGGGATTGGACAGGGACAGATAGAATTATGCACGAACGATTTGATGAAGAGCCGGAAGCAGCCGGAGATGGAAAAGATATATTAGAGCAGTTGGAAGAGCTTACCCAGCACCTGAATGAGCTGTACCAGAGCCTCTCCAAAGACCGCGACAGTTGGGCAGTCACCGGCGGTGATCTGGCGCAGGCCGTAGAAGATCTGCAAAAACAGATCAAAAGCTTCAGCACGGTAGAGGAAAAATTCAAGCAGCAGCTGGCCAGTTTTATCAAGCAGGAAACCCGTCAGGCTGCCGATAGCGTAGCCAGTTCATTGGAGCGGGAGATCAAGCCTCTCATGGACAGGTTCGGCACATTGCTGGGGGATACGAAGCGCCTATTGGTAAACTATGAATGGGCGATAAAAAAATCCTCGGGCATATGGGCAAATATCCTTACCCCGCTGTTCGCAGCCATGACGGGAGGGGTAATAGCCGCATTACTGGTATATTTTTTGAGTGGGCAATTCGATAATCCGCATACTGTTGGTCAGGGAGCAGCAGTGGTGCAGCATGTGCATAAAAAGCCCAAAAGCGAGATGGAGGAGAATAGCGAGCGGTGAAATAGAGGAAAAAGCAGGTGCATAGACGGAATTTATTTATTCGCTCTCAATCTCTTTACCAACAGTCCTGTTAGCTGAAGCTGCATATTTACTGCGATTTTTCCAAGTTTCTGATAAGAATTGGCTTAACTCTGTCAAATATGTCGCCAGAATGGAGCCTATCGAAGCAATCGCCATTTTTGAGCAGACTACTTGCAATCTCAGTGACAGCCTTCTCTATAGCAAGAAAAACGGACATATCCTCTATTTCTATATTTTTGGCATGGAAATGTGTGGTGACTATTTCTTGCAGCTGGGTATAGTGATTTACTCCCGGATGTCGGAAATCTTCTGTAGCCAATAGCTGTATAAGAATTCCCGCATAGCGAACTTCAAGTTTCCGGATTTGCTCTTCGCTGAACATTTTAACCCCCGCTTTGTTGTTAAAAACAAAGCCACCAGTTTTCACTGGTGGCAGGGGAGTTGAAGAAACCTACGTGTGAGGCTTGCTGCAATCTTTAAGCTTGCGCTCTGGACATACATTACAGCCTCCCCAGCCAAATAGCTAGGGAGTGCAATTCTCGGTAGCACAAAAACCGACACGTAAGAGGTCTTCACACCCCATGAACGCTTACATTGCGTTCACGGCGGTTATCATAGGAGGTGGCGGGAAATGGTCAACGGAAATGAACGAACTGAGATGGCTGTAACTGGAAAGGAATTGAAGAGTTTTCTTCCCCGAACGTAAACGCTAATCAACCTGTAAACAAAGAAAGGAATTCTTATGGATAAAAACAACGCTACACCCAACACGTTCCTCGCCGTTTTTCTCGGTGGCAAAACCACTCCAAAAATGAAAGCGTGGGATGCACTTCCCGAAGCGCAGCGGCAGGAAAAAATGAAAGAAGGCATGACTGCATGGCATGCATGGTGCGATAAACACAAGGCGGCAATCGTTGAAATGGGCGGGCCGCTCGGCAAGACAAAAAAGATATCGCCTTCTGGCATAGAAGATATCAGTAATGTATTATGTGCTTTCATGGTCATCCGTGCGGATTCGCAGGAGGCTGCGGCAAAACTGTTCGAGAAACATCCTCACTTTGCACTGTTTCCGGGTGAATCCGTGGAGGTGATGCCAATTTTGCCAATACCCGGAGCGGATAGTGCCTGTCCGAGCAAGCCATAAGGAAAAATAATTATGCCAAATACCATTCGTCTGCATCGTGTTCTGGCCGCCGGGCCGGAAAAAGTGTATCGTGCGTTTCTTGAGGCTGACGCGTTAGCAAAATGGCTACCACCCAACGGATTTGCATGCACTGTGCATCAACTGGACGCACAGATTGGTGGTACACACAGAGCGTCGTTCAGGAACTTTACCACAGGCGACAGCCATTCGTTCGGCGGAAAGTATCTCGAACTCGTGCCCAATGAACGCCTGCGTTACACAGACAAGTTCGACAATCCAAACATGCCGGGTGACATTCAAGTGACAGTGACACTTAAGAAAGTATCATGCAGCACTGAGTTGAACATCGTACAGGAAGGCCTGCCGGACGCCATTCCACCGGAAGCCTGTTATCTCGGTTGGCAGGAATCGTTGCGAAATCTGGCAAGGTTAGTTGAGCCGGAAATCAATCAGTAGTGGGGGGATAGAAACCGGCATCTAAAATCATCTCCCATCTTACGGTGCTATGCTGCACACAAAATGATTCATTTTGCATAGTGTTCGATTCCGGAAGGAATAGGGAAAGGGATTTACTGCAACATAAAGGGCAAATACAGCCGGGCATAAATTGACTGTGGCGCTGCCCGAAGAACTGCTATGGCTGTAAGTAGATTCGGTGCGATATCGTAACCCGGATGAGCACGTCAGAAGGCTATAAATTATCTAATGCCTGGGCATATGTTGCTGTTGCTATGCCAGAATCCTTTTTATAGATGCGTAGCCATTCCTCCTGAGGTGCCATAATTGTTGTTGGAAAAGCAACTAAGTTTATAATCAATCCTGAATGACCATAAAGGAAAGAGAGCATGAGCATATTTATTGCCTTACTGCGTGCTGTAAATGTTGGCGGCACTGGAAAACTTCCTATGCAAGACTTAAAGATGATGTGTGAAGCCGCCGGATTCTCGATGTGCGAACCTACATCGCAAGCGGGAATGTCATTTTCAAAAGTAAAAAGACGCCCTCGCAGGTAAAATCTCTGCTGGAAAGTAGCTTGGAAAAATATGCCAAGAAATCTGTAGGCATCATTATCCGCACAGCTTCTGAAATGAGAGAAGTATTAGAAAAGAATCCATTCCCTAATGCTGCGCCGAATCGAACAGTGGCTATTTTTCTAGATGATCCTCCTCTATCCAATGCGCTCGACAATGTGACCGGGTTAAAGGATGAGCAAATGCAGATTGGAAAATGTGAAATATATGTTTATTATGGCTCAGGTATGGGTAATTCAAAGCTTAAAATTCCTGCCGCCAAGAATGGAACAGCACGAAATATTAATACAATAGCAAAGCTTACTGATCTGGCAACAGTTTGAGATTATATGCTGTCGGAGCTTCTGCATGAAATACAAATAACAATCTAATGGGCTTCGCCTCTGGCGTACGCAATAGCTTGCGATGAACGGCGCGCCGTAGTGGCAAAATCTCACGGAAATGCAGGGCTTGATCTCTGCAATTCAGTCTCCGTCGCCTCTGCCACCAAAAAACTCTTCAAGACCAATAATGCCCAAGATTATCCACTTTAACTTCCAGACAAGCCACAAACCCACCGTCGATATTCCCGCGCCAATAATCGCCATTTGTGTGGGCAAGAGCAACCCGAGGTGAAGTCCTGCGAATAAAACGAGAAGAATAACTAACCAAGGCATCGCTTTGTCTCCTTTCTATTATACTTAATATCCTTATGCACTTAATCTCAAAACGTAGTGACCTGCTTCCGTATAGAGGCAGTATAGACAAGAACCATACCGTATTATATGAAAATTATTCCTCAGTAATACCCAACACACCTCCAATGTCGCCCATATCTCCCAAAGACATTTTCCTGTCGGCAAATATTTTACTTAAAAAGCATGGAAGTGCCGCTGAAGAATATGCTACACAAAAGATATTGGAGTTTAAGCAGGCGCACGATGAAGAAGCCGCCTCCACATGGCATTCCATCCTTGATGCTATCAAGGAATTGCGTAATACCGGCCCGCCCGAGACAGTAAATTAATTTATCCTGGAGAGTGTATGTTTAAACCAAAGCTGTATCTTCTTGCTGTTGCCCTGGTACCACTTTTTTGCCAGCCAGCCTCCGCGTCTATGTTTGAGAAGCCCACCATCCAAGCGGGCAACGCCACCATAGAAATTGCCTTCTCCCCAGATATCATCCGATTTCTAGCGTCATCTACTACTATATCTGCATAAAGATGCTGGATAGTCGGCTTTTGCTCATTGGGCAGTGCCAAATAAAAACCAGTATTACGAACAATGACCTTATGGGTAAACGGACGAAGCGCTGCCTGCTGTTTTGCATCTACTCTATAACGTATTGCACCGCACTGCATGAAAATGATCGGGTGATGACCATCCTTGCGTGTAGCTGTAGCAGTAAGACCGAGCACATATTTTGCCTTGCTAGCGCGCGCCACCGCTTCAAAACTCACAGCGGCAAGATGATGGCATTCATCGACAATCAGTTGGCCGTAATCAGCCACAATATCATCGACAGTATTGTTCCTCACGAGACTCTGAATAACAGCCACGTCAATCAGGCCACCCGGCTTGCGTTTTCCACCACCGATTACGCCTATCTGGTTTGCCGGAATATCAAGGAATGTTTGGAGCCGCGCTGCCCACTGATCCAGTAGTTGGCGACGGTGTACCAGAACCAGCGTATTACTCTTTCTTACAGCGATTATATGGGCAGCCACAACCGTTTTACCAAATGCTGTAGTGGCAGCCAGCACACCAGTATCGTGTTTTAACAGGATTTTAACTGCACGGCTCTGTTCGGGGGTGAGTTCTCCAAGAAAGCGGGTTTTGACCACTATGCCAGTGTTGCGTTTATCATTTATGGTGGTATTGATGCCGAGAGATTTGAACAGTTCAACTGCACTATCCGTACATCCTCTCGGCAACCCGATATACTTCGGGAAATATTCCGCGCAGGCGATAATACGAGGCTTGCCGAAGGTAGGCATGCGCATCGCCTGTGCGACATAAAATTCGGGATTCTGAAATGCAGCCAGCCGAATCAGCCGGTTGATTATTGCAGGCGGTAACAGCTCTCTCTGGATGACCTATAAACAGGCCGCTGAACTTGGCGGACAAGTTAAAAAAGGCGAAAAAGGCTCACTGGTCGTCTATGCCGATACCTTTACAAGGGTAAGAACCAATGATAACAGCGAGAATATAGAAACCACTGTCCCCTACATGAAGGGGTACACCGTATTTAATTCCGAACAGGTGGACGGATTGCCCGGTCACTTCTAAGCCATGTTTCATATCCGCACATGACAAAATATCAAAAATCAGTGTATGATTATCTCGTCTTGAATTTTCTACTGAGTTGGCACTGGACAATTTAAAAGCATCATATATCCCTGAGTAGTAATTCCAAATTATAGGACAAATATTTTAAAGCCAATCATCCAGCTATAATTCCAAGCACAATTGCATTGCGCAGTTTTTCTCATGTAATCTAATGATAAATAAGCGATAAATATAATTATCGTGTTATTTATTATTGTCTGCTATGATTTTTGCCGATTAATTAAGGATTATGGGTTATCAGGGAGTATGGCTCAGTCACGAATTGTAGAAAAGGAACAGCAGTCAGCGCCCACCGACTTTGGCTCGGTATTCCGGGCAGCGCCAGGGTTGTATCTATTATTGCTGCCTGATGCACCTAAGTATACCATTATTACTGCCAGCGATGCGTTTGGCAAAGCGACATTCACTAATTGCGAAGCGCTAGTGGGGCGCGGCATATTCGATGCATTTCTTAATAGTAACGATAAGAATAATGCCACAAGGTTAGCCAACCTCCGTGCATCACTTGAGCATGTGCTGCGGGAGCTGAAAACGCATGAGATGGCCGTCCATAAACATCACATTGATCTCCCTGAAGGTGGAGTTGAGGAAAAACATTGGAGTGCGCATAATACGCCAGTATTCGATGATGATGGCAATGTGCAATATATTATTTATCGCATCGAAGACGTCACCGAAAAACACCGCATCGATACGGAACGTAATATGTTTTTCGAAGTGGCAACTGACTTGCTCGTGCAGGCAAGTTTAGATGGGTTTTTTAAAAAGGTAAATACCGCTTGGGAAACCGTAACTGGCTGGACAGAGAAAGAACTTACCTCATCTCCTTGGCTTAGTTTCGTACACCCTGATGACCGGGAAGCAACGATTGAAATGGGCAACGCCATTATGCGTGGCAAGAAATCGGATAAATTTGTTAATCGGTATCGTTGCAAAAATGGGAGCTATCGCTGGTTTGAGTGGAAAGCCAAAATAGATGCGGCTTCAAAACTGATGTATGGTGCTGCCACGGATATCACTGAACAACGCGCCATAGAAATAGCATTGCGTGAAAGCGAACAATTTACACGTAGCGTGCTTGATAGCAGTTCCGATTGCATGAAAGTAATTGATTTAAAAGGGCGCTTGCTTTCAATGAATGTTATGGGTTGCAAGCAAATGGAAATTGATGATTTTTCCGTGTGTGTAAATAAACCTTGGGTCTCTTTCTGGCAAGGTGATGGGCAAACATTGGCTGAACACGCTCTGGCACAGGCAAGGGCAGGAAAAATAGGTCAATTTGAAGGTTTTTGTCCTACCATGAAAGGCGTGCCGAAATGGTGGGAAGTGATTATAACGCCTATTTATAATACTTGGGGCGAAATTAGCCAGTTATTATCTGTATCACGTGATATTACCGCGCGGAAAAAACAAGAGACAATAAATATAGAAGCACGGGAAAATGCTGAGTCGGCAAATCTGGCTAAATCTGAATTCCTTGCCAATATGAGTCATGAAATCCGCACACCAATGAATGCGGTTATTGGGCTAGCGGCGATCCTTGGAAAAAGCGAAGGCTTGACCCAAAAACAAAAAGAATATGTTCGAACGTTACAGCTTTCTGCCGATTCGCTTTTAAGTCTTATCAATGATTTGCTTGATATATCGAAGATTGAAGCGCGTAGTATTGAACTGGAACATATTCCTTTTAACATTGCCCAATTGCTCAATGAAGTTATCAGTATGATGGCAATGCGTGCCAAGGAAAAAGGATTGGATTTTGCAGCCAAAGGAGAGTGCAATAAAGAGCATATATTGGTGGGCGATCCGATGCGTCTTAGGCAGATTATCCTCAATCTGTGTAGTAACGCTATTAAGTTTACAAAAAATGGCAGCGTTTATGTTAATGTCGTGTACTACCCCTCGGAAATTGCAGGCGTAGAGAATGTATCGATTACTGTTGTGGATACTGGCATTGGCATTCCGCTGGAAAAACAGGAAACTGTATTCGGCAAATTTACTCAGGTGGACTCCAGCATTGCTCGCGAATATGGTGGCACCGGCCTTGGCCTCGCCATTACCAAGACATTGACTGAAATCATGGGAGGCACCATTACACTTGAAAGTGTGCTAGGTGAAGGTTCTACTTTCACGGTTACCTTGCCATTGATGGTAGGAGATAATGCGGAAAAGTATCCAGTGGTAGAAGCCACTAAAGAAATAAAATCTGCTAAATCGGAACACTGTATTTTGCTGGTAGAAGACTATGCAGCCAATGTACTGGTAGCAGGCACCTATCTTGAAACCTTTGGTTATAGCTATGATGTAGTCGATAACGGCTATGAAGCAGTAGAAAAAGCCAAAATGGGGAATTACCTGGCCATTTTAATGGATGTGCAGATGCATGGCATTAATGGCTTTGAAGCAACAAAACTGATTCGTATACATGAAAAGAAAGAAGGAAAACCACGTATTCCTATTATCGGTATTACGGCCCATGCGCTTATGGGGGACCGCGAGCGCTGTATTGCTGCTGAAATGGATGATTACCTGTCTAAACCCTATAACCCAGATGAATTAAAAGAGAAGCTAGCCAGTTATTTAATATCAATAGATAGCTGATAAACCTATTGGTTTCTCTTTGCTTTTGTCACTAATGCGAGTTTTGCCATTTCTGTATGGAAGTGAATATAGTGTGCAATCTTTTGCGATAATACGCTAGGCTCAAAGGGCTTGGGAACAAAATCATCCATTCCGGCTTCCATGCATTTATCCTTATCCTGTTCCCTTACATGTGCTGTCATGGCAACAATAGGTGTACGATTAAGGCCTTTTTGTGTTTCCATTTTTCGTATTCGACGGGTAGTTTCCAGGCCATCCAGTTCGTGCATCTGTACGTCCATAAGAATTACGTCATAATGTCCGTGTACAAATTTTCGTAAGGCTTCAAAACCATTACGAGCAATCTCATAATCATAACCCAGTTGCTCCAGCATAGCACTGGCTACCAGAACGTTTGGCTCATAATCTTCTACCAGCAGTACATTTTTATTGTGCATCGGCGCAACGGGCGTAGCCCTGACTGAAAAGCTCTCAATAGGCGAGGATTTTTCGGTGTTTTTAAGGGGTAAGGAAACGGTAAATGTTGTGCCATCGCCAAGCTGGCTCTCAACACAGATCGTGCCACCCATTTTTTCTACGCAAGCTTTGGAAATGGCCAATCCTAATCCCGATCCTCCATAGCGTCTTGTAATAGAACTATCCGCCTGCATGAATTTATCGAAGATGCTTTCCAGTTTGTCCGGTGGAATGCCAATGCCTGTATCATTTACTTTAATGGTAACGAGCGTAGTTCTTTCGGATGGAACAACCGTACCATTAATATCGAGATCAATGGAACCTTTTTCAGTGAATTTAACGGCATTTGATAACAGGTTCATCAATACTTGATGTATACGCAACGGGTCACCTAGATAATACTGATTTAGCGAAGTAGCATAGTTGACATACAGATGTAAGTTTTTTTCCTTAGCTTTGACATTAGTTACGCTAATAGCTTTTTCAATCTGTTCCGCCAGGTTAAATTCAATCAATTCGATTTCAAATGAATCGGATTCAATTTTAGCAAAATCAAGCAAATCATTAATCAAATCCATGAGATTGTCAGCGCTAAGCTTGAGGGTATCTATATACTTTTTTGCCTGTTCCGGCAAATCCATTGCTTTTAGCAGGTGGGTAAGCCCAATGACGGCATTCATTGGCGTACGCAATTCATGGCTCATATTGGCAAGGAATTCATCTTTCTTACGGCTTGTTTCCAGTAAAGCCTTTTGCGCATTAATACGCTCACTGATATCACGCGATACTTTGGATGCGCCTACAACATTACCGGTAATATCACGTATAGGGGAAACGGTAAGCGATACCGGGACCAGATGCCCGTCTTTATGACGGCGTATGGTCTCAAAATGCTCCACTCTTTCACCTTTCTTCAAAGTGGAGAGAATTTTTTCTTCTTCATGCAGACGTTCTGAAGGGATAATCAAAGTGATGTGCTTTCCAATCACTTCATCTGCAATATAGCCAAATATACGTTCCGCAGATCCATTCCATGAGGTGATATTGCCATTTAAGTCTTTGCTTATAATTGCATCATCGGATGACATTATGATTGCGGCAAGATAGGCTTGGGCGTTTGCTTCTTCTTTGGCTTTAGGTGGAAGGGAGAAGTTCATAATCATTACATGATATTTGGTTAATTAAACTAAAGTTACTAAGTATCGGGCATTCTTTGTAAAAAGGCTATAAGCATAATCTGCCGGATCTTATCGTACTCCACTTTTTATTATGCTAAGTGAATTGAGAGTGTTTACATATAGATATATAAATTAATCTTCCTCTCGAACATTTCAGAGGGCGGCATATGGCGCAATGCAAACGGTGCAATTCTGATGACGTAGTCAAGCGTGGTTTTGTTCGTCACAAGCAACGATATCAGTGCAAGGAATACGATTACCACTTTGTATCCGGGGACGGACGAGTAAAAGCAAGCCTTCCTGTGAAGAAAGCATTAGTGGTCATTCTGTATAGTCTGGGCAAGGCATCATTTGGGATGCTGGGAAAGCTTTTCGATCGGTCGCGGTCGTTGACCTATCGCTGGATCGTGGCTCACGGAGAACTGTTGCCTGGGTGGTCGGCAATCGCGATGCTGCAACCTTCCGCAGGCTCTATGATAAAGTGAAGCATCTGGCCGATTGCGTCTTCTACACCAACGACTGGGAAGCCTTTGCCAAAGTGCTGCCGAAAGAACGCCATATCATCGGCAAGGTGCATACGATTGCCATCGAACAGGACAACAGTAACACACGCCATCATCGGGGACGTATGACTCGGCGCACCAAAATTGTTTCCAAAGAAGACGCTATGATCGACACTTCCATGAAATTATGGCACGCACTTTCTGACCCCAACACCTTTGCTCAATATCAGCAAAAATTCCTGAGTATCTTTAGGTGAACACTCTCACCAGTTTTGTAATAAATGCTAAAAGAACGGGAATCACAATTTCATGGGTAAAATACAACACCGTAAATAGTGCAAGGATAAATAATCCGCCATTGAAGGAAGTGTTGACGCGGGATGGCATACTGGCAGTTTGATCTTCCGGGAGAGCGATAATTTCATCTGCAACAGCCGGAGGAATAGATTTAGCATTCATAGGTACAACCTGAAATTACAGAAAAAATATTAATATCAGCTCTTTGTCGTATCGTATATTAATTATTATTATAATTAATATGGTTTTACGGCCAGTGATCATGAGTGGTGTTTTCATCATGAGTCACAAAAGGCCGTATGCTCTTTGCAGAGTATGAGTAAACAGACAATGCTCTTCTTCACACTTTTTCATCAGGAAATTATGGCTCAGCGGAAAAAATACCAAGACGTTAAAGAACGCTCCCAAATGCTTGCACAGCGCCGCAACATAAAAATGGCGCGTTCCTCGCATGGATATGTACGTGGAAATACACAGAAATTTTATGAATGGCTGGATTCCGTAAATGGCCTTAAAGTACCGCAAGGCCCGGAAATATGGATTTGCGGCGATTGCCATGTAGGTAATCTTGGTCCTATAGCCAATGCAAAAGGCCATATTGATATTCAGATCCGCGATCTCGATCAAACGGTTATTGGCAATCCTGCGCATGATTTAATTAGATTGGGGTTATCTTTGGCCAGTGCGGCACGTGGTTCGGATCTTCCGGGTGTTACCACTGCTAAAATGCTGGAACAGCTCATTGAAGGGTATGAACAGGCGTTTAACGACACTACGGATGGCAGTGAACAGGAAATAGAGCAGCCCGAAGCGGTGCGTCAGGCAATGAAAAATGCGCTTAACCGCAAATGGAAGCATCTTGCTGAGGAACGTATCAAAGATACCACGCCAAATATTCCCGTGGGAAAAAACTTCTGGCCCATATCAAAGGAGGAAAAAGAGGAAATTAAAACGTTATTTTCTCATGAGAAGGTACGCAGGCTTGTCACTTCGTTACGGTCTCGTGATGATGACGCACCGGTTAAAGTGCTGGATGCGGCTTACTGGATAAAGGGTTGCAGTTCTCTTGGAGCGCTGCGGTATGCAGTATTGCTGGGTATTGGTAAAAAAAATAATGAGATTTGCCTTATGGATGTGAAAGAAGCGGTAAAAGCACTTGCACCCAGTTACCCCAAGGCAAAAATGCCGAAAGATAATGGTGAACGGGTAGTGCAGGGCGCATGGCATTTATCGCCTGCGCTCGGTGATCGCATGGTTGCGGAACGATTTCAGGACAGCTCGGTGTTCCTGCGTGAATTACTGCCGCAGGATTTAAAGTTTGAAATTGACCATCTGGACCGTATTGAAGCGATGAAAGTCGCTAAATTTCTGGCTTGTGTGGTGGGTAAAGCGCATGCAAGACAAATGGATGCTCCTGTTCGGCAAACCTGGCAAAAAGAGCTTGCGGGCAACCGTTCGAAAACTTTGGACGCTCCCTCCTGGCTATGGTCCAGCGTAGTTGAACTAGTGACTACACATGAAGGTGCGTATCTGGAGCACTGCCGAAAATATGCCGTCCACCTTGATAAACCTGTTTAATCTAATAATCCATTCCCTTTATTCAGGAGTAATCGTATTTCGCTTCCGTTGATTGTTAAGTATTAGATATAGGATTTTAATAGGTTTTACGTTTATTTCTTTGAAACAATATAAAAAGGATTTCTACCATGACTCAGAAAAAAATCGTTCCGACTGTTCTTACTCTTATCATGCTTGTGCTTGCAGCATGCAGCTCAAGCGTCGGTGATGGTTCGCCGCCTCCGCATGATACTACCATTGTTGTTCCTCCTGGCAGCACCGTTTCGCATTAGGAATGACACTGATATTGGACAGCCTGATTAACGCGTTGGATTACCTGGCCGGAAAAGATAACACCCTGTCCTGACAGGTGTAGTCCGGCAGCATGCAGAGCGTCCGCAGTCCAACTATTGCAGGTATGAAACAGATTGTATTGGCTTTGCGCCGCATAAAATAATCCGTCCGGATTGTTGCTGCGAGCAACTACATAGGGTTTGCCAGCAATATCCTTCGCCAGATCTTTCCAGATATAAGCCGATAGAGCCTGCTTGCCGCCTGGGGAGAGCTTAAGGATGGAAGTATCTTCAGGTGAATAGGCTTCTATGGGCGTAACGCGAATACCGACCGTATGAATTACTGCCGAACCCGGGAAGGGGCCAAGGAAATATTCGCTTATCGTTTCTGGGGGTGCGGTAAAGAATGTTTTCTTCCCATAACCAAACATAATGACACGGGCGTCGGGGAAAATTTTTCGGTAAAATTGTAGGTTCTTGTCCAGCTCTTCAATCGGGATGCCGATTTCAGCGTGCCAGCCATGTTCTACAACATAGACTACGTCGCCTGCAGTAGTAGCAGGTTTGCAGGATAGAGGTGTCGAGCTACATGCGGAAATAGCAAAAGCTATGCATAAAAAATATACTCTATTCATGGCTTTATAGTGCGACCATGCCAATGGCGGCCATAAACATAAACAAGGTTGTTATGGCAACTACGCCTTGATTTAGTTTTGTACTGGGATGTCCATGCATAATTCTTCTATCACGTGCAACAAGAAGAATACCTATTAAAAGAAAGGGTGCTAACAAGCCGTTAATTACTGCAGTCCAGAATAATGCCTGTACCGGATTGATATGCAGAAAGTTTAAGGCAATCCCGCATAAAACAGACAAAAGGATAACGGTGTAAAATGCTCCTGCCTGCCTGAGCTTTTTATCCAGGCCTTGCGACCAGTTGAATGTTTCAGCAAGCGCATAAGCTGCGGATCCCGCCAATGTAGGAATTGCAAGTAAACCTACGGCAACGATACCAACCGTATATAGCAGCATGGCAAGATTACCTGCCAGTGGCCGTAAAGCTTCTGCAGCTTCTTTGGCCGATGTAATATTCGTCAATCCATTCTTATTTAAAGTCAGCGCTGTGGTTAATATAATAAAAAACATGACAATATTTGATAGAAAGGTTCCTGTCCCTACATCCATCATACGATCAATTAATTCTACCTTGGTCACCCCTTTACGGGCGCGCATTCTCCGGCCCATTGCTTTTTCTTCTTCTACTTCCTGTGCAGCCTGCCAGAAGAAAAGATAGGGACTTATGGTGGTGCCTAATATAGCAACGATGGTTTCCCAGGTTTCCTTACTTTTAGGAATCGAGATTGAAAATGTGCGACGTGCCACCATTGACCAGTCCGGGTGAATGATAAACGCAGCAATGACATAGGCAAAGAGTGACAATGCCAGCCATTTAAGCACACTGGCAATCTGGTGATAACGAAATTTAACAACGGCGTAACTGATGCATATCCCGAAGAATATGACATAAAAATACGAGCTAATCCCGCTCAGCAATTCCGCAGCATCCGCCATTCCGGCCAGATCAGCGGCAATATTTATGGTATTGGCAATCAAAAGCGCAAAACTAAAAACAACCAAAAGCGATTTAGGAAGCTTTTTGCCAAGAGCGCTCGCCAATCCTTGACCAGTTACCATCCCAATGCGGGCGCACATCATCTGCACAGCTGCCATCAGGGGCCATGTCAGCCAAGACATCCATAATAACGAAGTGCCGATCTGTGCGCCTGCTATCGAATAGGTGGCGATTCCGGATGGATCATCATCTGCTGCTCCGGTAATCACTCCTGGCCCAAGCGCTGATAAGAAACGCTTTAGGATGGGAGCCTTCTTTCCATCTTCCATGGTTGTCCCACCATTGCTTATTAGGGAATATAACTAAATAATCCTTTGCTAATATTAACTGCTGGCCCCAGAGTATTGCTTATCATTAGAGTTTTTCCACTCCTGGAACAACACAGAAGCTATCTGAAACGGTAATGCTAACCATTGGTTTGCAATCTCCATAGAGTTCTTTTGCAGTATTGAAAAATGTCTTAACCCATCAAAAGACACGGGTTTTTCTTCATTATAACGAATTGCCTTTGGCGCGGAATTTATCGGTGTTCGGATGGAAGCGTCAAAATATTTTGGACTCTCGTGCTCAGTATTAACATGCAGTTTCTCTGGCATATGCTGTTCAGTATGTAATTTAATTACATTATTATGCTCAAGAAGTTCTGCTTTAATATGGTGGACCGTTTTACGGGCCTCCTTCATTTCCTGTAAAACAATTTTCGTGTCTTTATCATGCTTACTCAGGTTATTTTGTGTTCGTTTCGACATAACTTCTCCTTCTATACTGCTAAAGAAAACGCATTATATTTCTCGTTTCTTAAAAAAATGGGGTACTATCCCAGAAGCTTGCCCACGATAATTCCTACTGCCAAAGCAATCAAACTGGATTGGATAGGTTTTTCTTTAATCTGCGTTTTAAGGCTTCCTGCTTCATTGGCAGCACAAGATGCCAGATCGCTCACTGCATCCTCTATTTTGCCCACTACATTCAGGACTTTACCCTGAGCTTTATCCGCGCTGCCCTTTACCTTTGAAGAAGTATCGCCTGTAGCATCTCCATAGGCGCTCTCCATAGTGCCCTCAATTTTTTTGCCTGCGCCTTTAATATTATCCATGTTCATAAAAACTCCATAAATTAGTGGTGTTGATAAAAATTCTTTTTCAGAAATATAAAAATATTTCCGTCAGCAAGGAGTATGGCGAAGATACTGTATTTTTACTGCGCAAAATTTCTGACATTTAATAAATTTCTCATGTGTAAGAAGGACAATGACCAGACCTCTTGCTTGTCTTATAAGAGAATGTCCTGGATGAAGTGCTAACAAAGGCAGAAGTCGCATTCCAGAGGAAGGGGATACCCGATAGAACAAAAAAATGCTTCAGGCAGCAATAGTATTTACTATTGCTGCCTGACAAATCACGATCTGGATTTATATCTTAAACTTATCAGCTGGCTTTCTTCACAGCTTTTTCACCAGCAGATGCTATATCCTTGGCTCCCGCTTTTTCGAGAATATCCTTTGCTTTGTCTACCCACTCGGAAGAATTACAGTGAGCGGAAACAAGAATGCCACCTTCACGAACATGGCCCTCATAGCGTTTGGCTTCATACTCTGGAATTCCAAGACCTACGAGAGATCCTACAATACCACCAGCGGTTGCGCCTGCACCTAGTCCGGCCAATGCTCCCATGATGGGGCCAGCGGCGATGAAGGGACCCACGCCAGGAATAGCAATCATGCCAATGCCTGCCAGCAGGCCTATGGCACCGCCTATGACTCCGCCGGTCGTTGCCCCTGTCGCAGCGCCTTCGGGAGCCTTAGTATTCTTCTCCGTAGCTAGTTCTCGCGTCGTATTAGGATCAGAGGCTAGGACAGATATGTCCTGGCTGCGAAAGCCCGCATTTACAAGAGCGGATACGCCGGCATCGGCGCTTAGACGAGAGGTAAATATGCCAAACACGGCAGTGTTAGTTCCAACCATTTTGATACTCCTTATATAAGTTAATTTAGTGATGAACAGCAGAGCTATCCGAGATGGACATTTCATCCTTCACGTTTGTTCCTCCGGCAACATTGTAAGCAATTTCCCGCAGTTTTTTGCGTTCTTCGTCACTCTGCACCGGACCTTTCAACGTAACTTTCCCGTTTTGCGCTATGATCTTCAGGTTCTGCGCATAGGTGGAAAGCGACTTGTCTTCGATTATTTCCTGCCTGATCTTTTGCATCACTGCGCGATCAGATGGATTGTTTTTGGCCTGATCCGCTGTTGCCTCACCTGCGGTCTTATCCCGCACATTTATTGCCGTATTGTCCGCGTTCGGGGACGCATCATTCTGGGCATATGCTGATAAGGCATTGAATGTTAAAAGTAAACAGGCAGATCCTATGGATGCTAAGCGTGTCTTAATCATATTAATACCTTTCTGTTGGTGGAAGCAGCATAGTCACAGAATATTTATAAAGATTCGATGACTATTGAAATTTAAAGCCAGGGGAATCTATAAATACTTTGCTTAGTTACTGCTTTTAGGCCGGTTCATGCATTTTTGACGCCTGCTTTTTCTTTGACATACGTGCAGGTGAATCCGCTATCCCATAGCTGGAAATCATTTCTTCTTCGGCGCATACAGGAATGCCTTTTTCTTTCAATTCTTCCTTGCGGGCAAGAAGAGCCTGACCTATGGCATCAAAGTCGATATCCAGTTTGCGAGCTGCGGGAAGCATGTCGCCTTCTTCTTCCTTGATATGGTGCCGGATATTTTCTGATAACACCGTAAATTTTGTACCCCAATGGTCTTCCGAACCTTCCATCTGTTCCAGCTCTGCGATGAGCAGTTTTGCAACGTGATGTTCTTCATCTGCCTCATTCATCATGTCTTTTTCTAAATGCTTACGCACTGCCGGATAGAAAATCTCTTCTTCAATGGTAGCATGGACCTTCAGTTCCATGATAGCTTCAGCCACGATCTTCTTTTTCTCTCGAAGATTTTCTGCCTTCTCAAACTTGCCGAATAAAGCTTTTACCTTGTCATGATCGTCCTTAATGATGGAGATGGCGTCATCTTTATGGGTGGTTTTATGGGGTTTATTCATAGTATTTCTCCTGTTTTTTATGATTTAACATATGTAAACCAGATGGGTATCTGGGACTTTACGTCCCAGG
>Ga0206904_1103_pt1 | contig 21206 bp, 19 predicted proteins | sample Alteio_BWOrgHeat_42_FD_152981 | JGI IMG/M metagenome (GOLD analysis project Ga0206904, IMG submission 152981) | Enriched cells from forest soil in Barre Woods Harvard Forest LTER site, Petersham, Massachusetts, United States -... | ecosystem: Environmental > Terrestrial > Soil > Temperate forest >...
ATTTATCACCCTAAAATCGAGCCTTACACATGCAAGCATCCTCAAAAAGATAGAAGAAATCCCTGAAATATTGGAATGCTACAGCATAACCGGCGAGCATTGCCTGATGCTGAAAGCCGCCACAGCCACAACCAAAAGATTGGAAGTTGTAATTGGTCAGCTTCGGCAATACGGAGAAACCAATACTTCCATTATTTTATCTGCAGCATTCGAAAAGAGAGGCGTTTTTAAGGGAATGGATTAAGAAAAGTTTATTATGCCAATAATGTACTCATGGTCATGATGTTTCGCCTTGTGTATATTTAAGAGAGTCTTTGTGAAATTAATTTTGCAATTGGTTAACTATTTCTCATATTTATGATAATTTCTTTCCTTAAAATCACACATATGAGAAAAACAAATTTAATGAATCTAAAATTAGATTCTAAAAGCACGCTCTCAAGAGCGCAAATGAAAAATATTAAAGGTGGGAGCATCCCTCCGGGATGTGTTTGCAAAACCGATACTGTAGATCCGCATTACCCGCCCCCACCTCCGGCTGGATGTACTACTTATCAACCAACCACTGGCGCGTGTTCACAGGATTATCATTATCTTCTTTGCTGTTAGTTATAAAATATTTTATTGACCCCACTCTCTGATGGTCAGCTTTTTGGATAGCAGTAAGCGGGAAATTGTTACAGCAAAACAAAACTTACGCAGTTTAAAAACCTCGTAAGTTTTGTTAATTCTCTCCTCAAATCCACTACCGAAATTCTACATTCCGAAATTTTCCCTTATGTTTGATTGCTAATTGACTATGAAGATCATTTTAAATACAAATGAGTAAATTTTGGGCTTATTTAAAAACAAAACAGTTCCGCATTACCTTAGTGTTGGCTGTATGTTCAGTTTTTGTTGTTGTTCTTGTTGTATTTTTTAGCCTTGGCTTCTACACACGCCATGGTTCGGGCATACCCGTTCCTCAACTAAAAGGCCTGCAGGTTGAAAAGGCTATCAGCCTGTTGAATGACCAGGGTTTTGAATATAAAATTGATTCAGTATACGTAAATGATCACCCCCCGGGAACGGTTGTTGAACAAGACCCTGATGCAGGCACCAGTGTAAAAGAAAACCGTACCATTTATTTAACGGTTGTTACACGTGTTGCACCTCCGGTTTCCATGCCCGACCTGGAACCACTTACCTATCGTGAAGCCGTTGCAACTCTTGCAAACTATGGTTTAAAGGTTGGTGATACTACTTATAAATCGGACATAGCCCGCGACCGTATCCTGGCTATGCGTTTTGGAGGACAGGATATAAAAGCCGGAACTAAGATCCCTAAAGGTTCAAGGATCGATTTGGTATTGGGTAATGGCGAAGGTGCAAGTGAAGTTGATATTCCAAACCTGATAAACCAGGACCTTGATGCAGCCAAATTTGTGATTAAACAAGGTGGTTTAACATTGGGAGTTATTACTTATCAGGGGCCGATAACCGACTCTACAAGTTTGGTTGTAGTAGCTCAATCGCCTATGAAAACCGATTCGTTAAGCAAAGCCAGTAATGGTACCCGTATCAACCTCACGGTATCACAAGGTAAAAAATCAGATGTCCCCAATCAGTAATCTCGAATTATTTACCCGCCTCCAAAAAGGCGAAAGTTTAAATTTGCTTGATGTTAGGGAGGAAATTGAATATCATACCTATAATATTGGCGGTAAAAACATTCCTTTATCAAAAATCACAAGCAATATTAATCAGGTAGGTTATAACAAAACCGATGAAATTATTGTTATTTGTAAAGCTGGTTTAAGAAGCGAAACCGCGAGAACAATATTGATACAAAACGGCTATCAGCAGGTGCGAAACTTAACCGGAGGTCTGATGGCTCTGCAAAAATTAAAACAATAAAAATATTTTTATAATGACTACGAAAAAAGCATCGGGAGGTACTTTAAAGAAATTCATAATAGCTATGGTGCTCATTCTCATCGTAGCATTGGGTTTTACAGGCCTTAACTATTATTTGAAATACTTTGGCGGTAATGTAACAGACAAACAGGAATACCTTTATATACATACAGGGGCTGATTTTAAAGACGTTTACAAAACCATAAAAGAACAGGGAATAGTAAAGGATACAGCTACATTTTACTGGGCAGCTGAAAATATGAACTATCTGAACAGGGTTAAACCGGGCAGATATCATTTGCACGAGGGTATGAGCAACCGTAAGCTCATCAATATGCTTGCATCAGGAACCCAGGAGCCTGTAACCCTGGCTTTCCATAATTTAAGGCTGAAGGAGCAGTTTGCAGGTTTTGTTTCGAAAAAGATAGAGCCCGATTCGGTTTCGATACTTCGCTTACTCGATTCAACAAGCTATGTGCAACAGTATGGTTTTACAACCGAGAATGTTTACACCATGTTTTTGCCAAATAGTTATCAACTATACTGGAATACAACGCCCGAAAAGTTTTTTAAGCGGATGTATGCCAATTATGAAAAATTCTGGACACCGGAGCGTAAGCAAAAAGCTGAAGCTATTAACCTTACGCCTATCGAGGTTTCTATTTTAGCTTCAATAGTTGATGCCGAGGCTTTACACGATGATGAAATGCCCGCAATAGCTGGTCTTTATCTGAACCGCCTCAAAAAAGGCATGAAACTGGAGGCAGACCCTACAGTTATTTTTGCCGAAAATGATTTTACTATTAAACGGGTGCTTTCCAGGTACCTGTCTATAAATTCGCCTTATAACACCTACCTGCATACGGGTTTGCCTCCGGGCCCTATCATGATGCCATCGGTTAATGCCGTAAATTCGGTACTCGATTATCAGAAAAACGATTATATTTATATGTGTGCCAAAGCTGATTTTTCGGGCTATCATGCCTTTGCTACAAACATGGCCGACCATTTGGTAAACGCACACAAGTTTCAGCAGGCACTTAATGATAGAAATATAAAAAGATAATGTTTGAGCATTCTACTAAGTTGCGGGTACGGTATGGTGAGACTGACCAGATGGGGTATATGTACTATGGCAATTATGCTGAGTTTTATGAGGTTGGCCGTGTAGAAATGTTGCGCAGCCTGGGCCTCACCTATAGCGGCATGGAAGCGTCGGGTATAATGATGCCTGTATTGGAGCTCAACTGTAAATATCTAAAACCAGCATTATACGATGAGGAAATAACTATAAAAGTTATTATGAACGAAATGCCACGTATAAGGATTCATTTTAAATATGAGCTTTATAATGAAAAACAGGAGCTGATAAATATTGGTGAAACCTTACTGGTATTTATAAACATGGAAACTAACCGCCCCTGCATTGCACCCCAGGATTTTCTGAATAAATTAAAACCATTTTTTGAGTAGATTTGAGTTAAATGAAGTGGACGCATCGTCTTTTACTCAGGTTCAAATTTTACCAAAGGTTCATCAACTGGTCAAAATCATACATATTGCCTGGGTTTGCTCCTTTGCCTTTGTATAATGTTGTGGCCTTTTTTGCCCATGAGATTCAACAGCGGACACTATTAAACCGTGCATCGGCACTGGCGTTTAATTTTATGCTGGCGTTTTTCCCAGCCACCATATTTTTATTAACGCTTATCCCCTATATCCACATAAAAGATTTCCAGGGGCAATTATTGAATATTCTTTCAACCATACTGCCTTATAATGCTTATGAAGCATTTCAACCAACCTTTGAATATATTATAAAACACCAGAACGGACAGTTATTGTCAATCGGCTTTATATCGGCGTTATATTTTGCCACAAACGGTATTAGTAATTTAATGCAGGCATTTAACCGTTCCTCTTTAGTTATTGAAAAAAGAACGTGGTTAAAACGCCGTAGCATAGCATTGGTACTTACTGTAGTGATCAGTATAGCCTTATTGGTGGCAATTACTATCCTTACGGCTGGCGAATCACTTATAGGGCTTTTAAAGGCTCATATTGAACAGAAAAGTCATTTTTGGCTTTATTTAATTACCCTTTCCCGCTGGATAATTGTAATAGCTATATTTTTTACCACTATATCCTTATTGTACAGGTATGGGCCGGCAAATAAACAAAAGTGGAAGTTTTTAAGTACCGGCTCCATAATAGCTACCATTTTAGCTGTGTTAACCTCCCTTGGGTTTACTTATTATATTGATAATTTCTCATCTTATAATAAGATCTATGGCTCCATTGGTACCCTGGTTATATTGATGCTATGGCTGTATTTAAACTCACTGATCCTGCTGATAGGTTTTGAGCTGAACGCCAGTATCGACTACTCCAAACGGAACATTAAAGTTGTAAAACCAATGTTCAATGCCTTCCGCCCAAAACCTGTTGAGTAAGAAAATTTGAGCATCCAGTTTGCTTTTTTAAGCGTTTTATAGCGGGTGCCTGTTCTAAAAAAATTCATCCGAAAACAAAAATAGCCTTCTAAAACAACTTCAACACACAAGCAATCAGCAACTTATAAATAAATAAAAAAACTTAACATCAGGTTTGTCAATTCGGCGTGGTTTTGTACTTTTGACCCCGGAGAGTTGGCAGAGTGGTCGATTGCGGCAGTCTTGAAAACTGTTGACTGTAACAGGTCCTGGGGTTCGAATCCCTAACTCTCCGCCAAGTAAAAGGTTCGCAAGTCGCGAACCTTTTTTGTTGATATACTATTCATCGTAAAGTCAAGACTTATATCAATCTTAGAATACTTTTGATTTCAAAAAAGATCTATTATGTATTATGGCAATTAAGATCGTTAAGCACTAGGTTAACCCATTCAGAATATTGTTCTTCAATTATGAGTGTTTGAAATCCGTATCGCTGACCTTCAATTTCAACTCCTCTCGAGTCATCGACATGCAGATCAATATTAAATGCTAACGGATACTTTGAACAATGAATATTACTGCCATATAGTTTTAGCAAATGTCGCCTCTGATTAATTACAAAATCAATTGAGAAGCCATTTAATAAGAAAAGAAGTTTAATCTTCGTGCATGACCTGTATGAAGTGGTGTATATCCCAACAATATGACCCCGCTTCTTTAACTCTTTAAAAAGCTCAACAGTTCCTTTTCGTATGCGTTCCATACCCAGCAACTTTTGAAATAAAGTTTGCCTCTCTGTTTCAAATGACTTATTTCCGGAAATTATAGTGTCATCTAGGTCGAAAGATATTTTCATAGAACATGTGTAATATACCCAAACTTGGTTACAGCATTTTTATTATGTCTCATTTAAGACAAATTGTTTTAACAGTTCAAATATCCATAATGAACTTTGCACCAAACATTTAACACCACTTTTCTATGTAAAAACAATATTTTTTAGTTATTGGTTATTTCCATCTTAGTTTTCAAGTATGCTTTTATAGCATCATCCCCTCAAGATGTTCTGCTTGATCCCATTCATTCAGGCAACTTCATTTAAGGCTGATCACTACCTATTCAAAAATAATTTAGTCTCCATTCTTATGGTTCTTGTCTAAACAATTGCCCCCTGTGTCTATTCTTCAAAATTCATATTAACGAGCAGAATACCTTTGAAATAGAAAAAGTAAACAATCAATAATTAAGGAGATAAAATAATGGAAACAAAAATTCAATTAACCCAAGCTCAAAAGCTGACCGCAATTTGTTTAGTTACAGCGGCAGTCGGTGTTGTGGTTCAGATAATATCTGGCGTACCTTATCCAAAGGTTCCACCTGTATTTTTTATACTGCTGATACCTGCAGCCTTGACAATATTTGGAAAATGGCGATGGACACCGTTGATTGTCATAATAGCCGGCTTGTTCCTTACCATGGGTCTGTTCAGCAGTGGGGCATATACACGCCTTTTTAATATAAGTAATATTGGAGGATCGGTTGGTCTGTGGATCCAGATGATCGGGGTATTAATTGCTACCATAGCAGGCATTATTACGTTTGTTCAGTATTTCGCAATCCGCACGTCATGAAAGCAGAAAGAACATCCCGTCGGTTAAACAGGTTGATCACTATCGTTGTTGTTTTTTTGGCAACTATTGCAGTTGTGGTTGCGATCCGCCGCAGTTTAATTCTTTCAGGTGCAATTAAGCCCTATGTCAATCCAAAATTCGGAGAATTTGATCATAGCTTCAGGCTTTACACGCTTTTAACTTTTTTTCATATTATTCCGGGGGCGCTGTTTATAATTCTTGCACCCCTGCAATTTATCCCAAAAATCCGTTCCAAATACCTTTGGTTTCACCGTCTATCTGGGCGAATTCTGGTTGTTTTAGGGTTGATAATCGGAATTACTGCCTTTATAATGACCTTTATGATGGCTATAGGCGGCGCTAACGAAATGGCAGCAACTGCTACCTTTGCAGTTATATTTTTATTCTCGCTAATTAAGGGATTTTACCATATCCGGAGACGAGAGGTCGCACTTCACCGCGAATGGATGATCCGGATGTTTGCCATTGCTTTCGCTATTGCTACGGTACGTCCAATTATTGGGATGTTTTTTGCGCTCTCCACACTATCACCCCATGAGTTTTTCGGAATAGCATTCTGGCTCGGCTTTACGCTTCACTTAATAACGGCAGAGGCATGGATCAATTATACCCGCAGCAGAAATAAACAAGTTGCCTGACTGTTTTATCCATCAATTTAAATATTTAGCTTTATTTTTTGGTAATGAAAAAATCTGCCGGCTTTAAATACATCAGCTACATTCTCCACCTGCTAATCTGGAGTGCGGTATTACTCCTCCCATACTTTGTTTCTAATTCGGTAAATGAGTATAAGATCGGGTTGATACCTGGCTTGCTGTTTACTGAAGCAGCTATGGCTAACATAGTTGTTTTTTATTTCAATGCCCTTTACTTATATCCTAAATTATTTAACAGGCGTTATTGGTGGTTATATATTGCAAGCAGCATTCTGCTCATCGTAGGATCGATCAAGCTCAAGCTATTTATTATAACTACCTGGTATCCCGGCATAGCTAAAAACGAAGCGATTATTTTCAGGTTTGTTATCATTTCGTCTGTTGCTACTTTTATAATTAGTATAATATACCGCAATATTGTAGACCGGATTCGTTTTGAAAGGGAGCAAAAAGAAAAACAGGCAGCACAAGTATTAACTGAGTTAAAATTTCTACGTTCACAGATCAGTCCGCATTTTCTGTTCAATGTATTAACCAACCTGGTATCGCTTGCCAGAAAAAAATCAGACAAACTGGAACAGTCCCTTATTATGTTATCCGATCTAATGCGTTATATGTTATATGACGCCCCTGAGAAAAAAGTAGAACTCGGCAAAGAAAGCGGATACCTTGAAAGTTATATAGCATTACAAAAATTAAGATTTGGAAATGATATAGAGATTGAGAGCACCATAAAACTTAGTGACGAAGACAATCGTTATGTTATTGAACCCATGTTACTGATCCCCTTTGTGGAGAACGCCTTCAAGCACGGAATAGGATATTCGGAACGGCCTTACATTTGTATTAAACTGTCGGTTGAGCGGGAAACCCTCACATTCGAAGTAATAAACAATTTCAATGATGAGCTCGATACCAGTAAAGACGAAAGCTCGGGAATAGGGTTAAATAACGTTAAAACACGTTTAGATATGCTTTATAAAAACAATTATACATTGGTAATAAACAATACTGATAATGTATTTCATATTATTTTAACCCTTAAGCTAACATGATTCGCTGCATTATTGTTGATGATGAACAACTGGTTCGTGAATTGTTGGAAGACAGTATACTGAACATACCCTTTTTACAACTTGTAAAAACGTGCAAAAACGCACTGGAAGCTGCCGATATCCTGCAAAAAGAAAAAATTGATCTTATTTTTCTTGATATCCAAATGCCCCGGCTTAACGGCCTTCAGTTTTTACAATCCATGGTTGAACCGCCGCTTGTTATTTTAGTTACTGCTTATGAAAAATATGCATTAGAAGGTTTTGACCTGAATGTTGTTGATTACATTTTAAAGCCATATAGCTTTGAACGCCTTTTAAAAGCATGTAACCGGGCAAATGATCTGTTCAAATTAAGGCAGTTAAAACCTATCTCAACAAATGAAGTTCCTGATTTTTTTGTTAATGTTGAATATGCCCTTGTAAAAATTGTTGTATCGGATATTAATTATGTAGAAGGACTAAAAGATTATGTAAAGATCCATCTTTCATCCTCGCCCAAACCCGTATTAACACACATGACCATGAAGGCCATTGAAGAAAAACTCCCTTCAGAAAGTTTTATACGTGTCCACAAATCATTCCTGGTAGCATCAGCTAAAGTCACCAAAATTAAGCGCGATCTTCTTTTTATTAATGAGCAGGAAATCCCGATTGGCGATCTTTATAAAGAAAACATTAACAGGGTGCTCCATCCTAAAAGTTAACTTTGTAAATAATTTCCAATTGATTGAGGGCGTCAAAAATCGGTTTTCATCAAGTATTCTACAGGCTTCATGTAAAATTGTATAGCAGGCGTAAAGCTTTATCTTCCTTAGTGATATAATTCATTAATCATTATAAAAGATAAGCACATGAAAGACCATTCTCACACCGAAGACCATTCAACCCCAAACCTTAATAATGATGGTATTGACCGTCGCGGATTTTTAGAGTGTATGGCCTGGGCAGGTACCGGGGTACTCTGGATGATGTCGGGCGGTATTTTAAAATCCTATGGCATGAGTCAGATGATAGATAAAACTACCGGCGACCTTAAAAATGGCTTACTTATGCCAAAGTCCGATTTTAGTTTTGTGCAGATCAGCGATAGCCATATCGGGTTTACCAAAGCAGCAAATCCGGATGTGGTTGGAACTCTTAATGCTGCTATTGCAAAGATTAACAACATGCCGGCAAGACCTTCGTTTGTGTTACACACCGGGGATTTGTCGCACCTGGCACAAGCCGATGAATTCGACACCTTGGAACAATCGCTAAAGAGTGTAAAAACCGAAAAAATATTTTACGTACCCGGTGAGCATGATGTAACCGACAATGGCAAATTATATCTTGAACGTTATGGTAAAGGAACATTGGGTGATGGATGGTATAGTTTCGATTCTCACGGCGTGCATTTTGTAGGGCTGGTAAACGTTACCAACCACGTTGATGGCGGCCTTGGTTATATTGGTGCTGCACAATTAAAATGGCTGGAGAACGATTTAAAAGGACTTTCGAGCAGTACCCCTATTGTAGTATTTGCACACATCCCGCTTTGGGCTATTTATCCGCAATGGGGCTGGGGAACTGACGACAGCGCGCAAGCACTGGCTTTGTTAAAACGTTTCGGATCGGTTTCAGTCTTAAACGGGCATATTCACCAAACTATTCAAAAAGTAGAAGGTAATATTACTTTCCATACTGCAAATTCAACTGCATTTCCTCAACCTGCGCCGGGCACTGCCCCTGCTCCGGGCCCAATGAAAGTTCCTGCAGAAAAATTACGTGGTTTATTGGGTTTAACCAGTGTAAATTATGTTGAGCACAACCATACGCTGGCTATAACAGATACTCCATTGATGGACGCTGATAAAGCAATCGAACAGAAATAAACAGCATAAAGAGCACATAATATAATAATGAAATCATCATGGGCCATGCTCATGAATAAAACAGGCCATGATAGCTTCATTGCCTTTAAAAAACAAATTATTTTAATGAAAAAGACTATACTGCTACTGCTGATCTTATTCACAGTAAAGATCAGCTGGGCACAATACAAGCCTGTTGAACAGGCTTCGGCCTTGAAGTTTACCATCAAAAATCTGGGGTTTGGCGTAGATGGTTCTTTTAGCGGTTTTGAGGGGAGTATTAATTTCGACCCTCAAAACCTTGCCGTAAGCAATTTTGATGTAACCATTGCAGCTGCGAGCGTAAATACCGATAACGGTTTACGGGACGAACATTTAAAGGGCGAAAGTTATTTTGATGTAAAGAATTATCCCCGCATACGTTTAGCTTCTGCTAAAATAGTGGCTACTAATAAAAATGGGATTTATCAGTTTACCGGACAATTAATCATCAAAGGCAAATCGAAACCGGTATCGTTTACGTTCACTTCTGCACCTGCAACGGATGGATATATTTTTAAGGGATCGTTTAAAATGAACAGAAGGGATTTCGGAATTGGCGGTACAAGCACCATATCTGATGAACTGGAGGTAATGATAAACGTTACCGCGAAAAAGGCTTAGTTATATTTTAAAAGTGGATAATTGTGAAGATCAATAAAAAACTTAGCGTTATAATAATCATGGCTGCCACCGTTACTATTGCAGCAGCTGCATCCATACCCAAAGCAGAACCAGGAAATTATACTAATTTAAAAGTGTTGCCAAAGGATATCAGCTCAAAGGATTTGCAAAGTATCATGGCAGATGATTTTGAGGATGGTTTAGGTGTAAGCTGCGGCTTTTGCCATGCTAATGCAAAAGATGGCCACGGCCTCGATTTTGCTGCAGATACCAAGCCAGAGAAGGAAATAGCACGTGCCATGATGCGCATGACCATAGGCGTCAACAAAAAATATTTTAAGGTGAAGCATCCAAAACTTGGTGATGCAGCGCTTGTCGTATCATGCACTACTTGTCATAAAGGCCAGCCATTTCCGGATGGAGCTGAACCAAAATGATTACATTAGTTGCTTAAAATCAATTGTTAATTAAGGTGTTTTTAAAAAACAATAAAATAATATATCACCTCGTTTTTTGGTTGCTGGCCTATCTTTTCTGGATCTTTATTTTCAGGAACAGCACGCTGGTATTAACCCATGCTATTACTATACAATTTTGCTATCTGATATTTATTGCTGGCAACTACTATTACAATTCTCTTTTTACGGTTCCGTCACTTCTTAATAAAAAAAAATACCTGCCTTTCGGCATCTATTTTTTGGTGGGCATTGTTGTAGGGGCATTATTAAGGGTTCCTGTATCTTTCCTGGTTAATAGTTATCTGTTTAAAGTAAGCACGGTTCAATTTAATCCGTTCAAGGTGTTCTTTGATTCGTTTGTAAACATATTCTTTTGGGTGGTGCTTATACTGGTTGCTAAATTAATAGCCGAAAAAATAAGTTCACAGCGGTATATTGAGCAAATTGAAAAGGAAAAGGCAGATAACGAACTTAATTTTTTAAGGGCTCAGTTTAACCCGCACTTCCTATTTAATTCTATCAATTCCATATACGCACATATTGATAAGTCAAACAAAGGTGCACGCGATATGCTGCTTGTTTTTTCGGAGATGCTGCGCTACCAGCTGTATGAATGTAACGTTGAGAAGATTGAGCTCGACCGCGAAATTAATTATATCCGCAATTACATCGCATTGCAAAAAAGCAGGATAGACGAGCGGATAAACGTGTCGTTTATAACCGAAGGGGTAAATGAAAATATTAAAGTAGCGCCATTAATATTTATTACGTTTATTGAAAACGCTTTTAAATATGTAGGGTTCAACGAATCAAGAGAAAACAGCATATACATTAAACTTAAATGTGAGAATGGCGATCTTAGGTTTACCATTTTTAATACCAAGGACTCGTACATTAACAGCGCTGAAAAATCATCCGGCTTAGGAATAGCCAATGTTAAGAGAAGGCTGGAATTACTATATCCGGATAAACATTTATTGATGATAGAAGACAACAAAAACGATTACTCAATTACATTAATCTTATTTAAGATATGATTTTAAATTGCGTTATAGTTGATGATGAGCCAATGGCCCGCAAGCTTTTACAGGAATATATTGAAGAGACCGACTTTTTAAATTTAGTTGGTATTGCCGAAAATCCGCTTAAGGCTATTGAAGTGATCAATAACCAGGAAACAGATCTGGTCTTTCTGGATATCAATATGCCTAAAATGAATGGCATAGCGTTTTTAAAATCGTCATCAAACCTGCCTATGATAATCATGACAACTGCCTATGGACAGTACGCGCTTGAAGGTTTTGAAATGGCGGTGATTGATTACCTGGTAAAACCATTTTCGTTAGAGCGTTTTATAAAGGCAAGCCAAAAAGCATTGGAATTAAAGGTTTTAAAACAAAAGAATACCTTGATTGATAAAACAACTCCACAATACTTTTATGTAAAATGTGATGGAAAGATTGAACAGGTAATATACACCGAATTGCTTTATATAGAAGCGATGGCTAATTATGTAACCTTATATACTATAAATGATAAATTGGTTGTTTACCTAACCATTAAAGGCATTTTAGAAAAGCTACCGCCCGATAAATTTATCCAGGTGCATAAAAGCTATATAGTTAACATTGACCGGATAAGCACTATTGAGGGTAATATGCTTCACATTGGGAATACCAAAATTACAATGGGTGCAAATTATACAGAAGAGGTATTGAAACGGGTTTTAAAAGACCGGTTTATAAAAAGGTAAACTATAAAACTGCGACAAAAGGCATCGGTTACTCAGCCGGTGCCTTACTAATTAAATGCCACAACCAATATCCCCCATTCGGGGTGATTTTTATCTGAACACTTTTAAATAATTTTGATGTCTTGGGGTAATTTAGGGCAGCAGGCGGGTATGCAAAAATTTGTGTAATTTGTATGCAGGCAAACATCTGCAATAAAAAAGAATGGTTAATATCAATAAGAGGTATATAGTAGCAGGCAGGTCACGAGTATTTAGCTGTAGCTGTGTATTGTTGTTTATCTTCTTTAACCAGTCTGTTAGTTTTGCCCAAAAACATGCATTCTTAAATTATGGCATTAGCGATGGCTTAATCCAGTCGCAGATTAATACTATTCACCAGGGTATTGACCATACTTTATGGTTGGCAACGCTTGGCGGGGTGAGTCGCTTTGATGGAAGGGAATTCACCCCCTATTCCCGGCAAACTGGGTTGCCTAATAATAGTGTTTTCACAGCTTATGCTGATAAAAAAGGAAATATTTGGTTCGGCACACAGGATGGTTTAGCCAAAATGACTGATAAAAAAATCTACACATACCCTACTCCGCCAAATTTAAAAGCAAAATTTGTAACAAGCATAATGGAGGATGGCGCCGCAAATATGTGGTGTTTATTAAGCAATCATCTCTATAAAATTATTGGCAACAAACTTCAGAAACAGCTGATACAAGACACCATTAAGCAACCTATAACCTGCCTTGAAGTTGACAAAATTGGACAATTATATGCATCAGTTTACCGTAAGGGAATTTATTACCTTAATAAAGACAAGTGGGTAAATGTTGCTGAATACAAGGACAAATCGTTAATAATTACGAAGATTATTTTTGATAAAAAGGATACTCATAGAATTTACCTGCTTGATGACAAGGGTATTTATACTTTAACAGGTAACGACCTTCAGTCTTATCAACCTAAATTAATTAGCGGCATTAAAAGTCGTTTACTAAGCCTTGAACAAGATGTTAATGGTGATATGTGGATAGGCACTAACAATGGGGCTTATCTGCTTAAAAATAATGAATTGACTCATTTTACAGATAGCAATGGGTTTACCAATAAAGCCATAACTGATATTTTTAATGATAATGATAACAACTTATGGCTTGCAAGCCAGGGAAACGGTTTGTATAAATATGAGGGCGACAGTTTTTTAACCTTTGATAAATCGCAGGGACTCCCCAATGATCAGGATATTATGGGGATTACAAAGGATAAAAACAATAATATTCTTTTAGGGATAAACGGCGGCGGCATAATGCGGTACGATGGCAATAAACTATCTTTTATAGATATGCCAAAGGATATTCAGAGCTTAAAAAAAGTGCAATGCCTTTATACCGATAAAAAGAAAATGATATGGATAGGTACCGAAATTGGCGGTATATGGAAATATGATGGAAAGACGTTTACGAAAATTTTAGGAAGTGATCAGTATTCAGTCAACGGAATTACCGAAGATGAAAACGGCACTATTTGGGTAGCTACTCCTCTGGGGTGTTTCTACGTTGAAAACAATGTATGGAAACGCCTTGATAACTTTTATTCATTTTCTTTTTCAGTAATGGTTACCGGTAAAGACTCAGTAATTGTTGGCACTTATGATGGTATTGCTTTAGCTGTAAACAAAAAGGTGGTAAACACTTTTAAATTTAAAGCAGTAAAAACTTCGGCAGTTTATTGTATGCTGAAATACAAAGACTTTTTAATAGTTGGCACTGACGATCGCGGCATATTTACCCTAAACAACAAAACCGGACTGGTAAAAAACTACAGTGTAAATGATGGCTTAAATTCAAACGCAATTTATAGCCTTACTACTGATGAATGGGGAAACATTTTTGCAGGCACAGGGCGCGGGGTTAATATAGTCTCCTTCGATCTTAAGCAAGATAACTTTACTATTTCAGCCAATAATACGTCAAAAAACACCTTACTCGAGTCGAATCAAAATGCTGCCTTGTATGCAGACCATAAAATGTGGATCGGTACAACAGTTGGCGTGGTAGTTTATAAAACAGGAGTAATCAATTCTATCTCTTCACCTCCATTTATTCTCATAAAATCGGTTAGGTTGTTGCCAGAAACATATGATAATAAAAGCGTGCCTGAGATGTCATTAACCAATGGCGCAAAATTGTCGTACAATCAAAACCACATTACCATATCATTTAGCGGCGTATATTTAAAAAACCCACAGGGTTTATCTTACCAATATAAATTGCGCGGTTTGGATAGTAGTTATTCGGCCCTGGTAAAAAACAACGTGGTCGACTACCCCTCCCTTCCGCCTGGTAATTATGTGTTTGAGGTTAAGGCCTATACGGCAGATGGCCTGGCATCAAAAAACACGGCCAGTTTTTCGTTTTCAATCACAGCCCCTTTTTATCAAACAGTAACATTCCGCTTATTAGCTATTGCTGCACTTATTTTAACCGGCATAATGGTTGAAATATTGAGGCACCGGTTTAAGGCCCGAAGGCGTGAGGCTATTAATAAAATGAGGCGCGATGAGAACCTGAAGATAAGACAGCAAACCGCTGAAGATTTTCATGATGAGTTAGGTAATAAGCTTACCCGTATAACCGTACTGTCCGACATACTGGATACCAAGATGGATGAAACGCGGACAGATCAGAAAAAGCTTTTAGAGCAAATAAGGCAAAATGCATCCTCTTTATATAATGGCACCAAAGATATATTATGGGCCCTTGACCCTAAAAGTGATAATTTATACGAGATATTAAACCATATAAAAGATTTTGGTACTGAGCTCTTTTTGGATACTAAGGTTGATTTTAAGTTTGACGGAATAACCACATCGTTTAACCAGTTTAACCTCCCGATGGAATACAGCCGTAACCTGCCCATGATATTTAAGGAACTTCTGAACAATATACTTAAACACGCGGGCGCAACATCTGTACATATAAATGCAACTACTGACAGAAGAAACGAACTTTGCATGATAATTACAGATAACGGCAGTGGTTTTGATGCCAATGAAACTTACAGGGGCCAGGGGTTAAAAAATATCATTAACCGTACTAAACGCATTGGCGGCGAAATAGAAATAGCCTCGGCACATGGATCGGGTGCAACAGTAACGCTAAAAATTAAGTTAAACAGAAAAACGTAAACAGTAATAGTTAACCATTATATTGAATTGTATGAGAACAGCGCATAATATAAGGATAGTAATTATTGAGGATGATGAAATCATCCGCGATGGTTATACTTTGCTCATTGGTCGTGTTGAGGGTTATGAGGTTGTAAATAATTATGCAAACTTTGATGCTGCGGCTAAAACTATTACAGATGATTCGCCGGATGTTATCCTGCTGGATATAGAATTACCGGGTACCAATGGGATTGAAGCCATTCCCAGGTTAAAAAAAATGCTTCCTCACGCCCATATCCTGATATTAACAGTTTACGAGTCGGAAAAATTAATATTTGAAGCACTGGCAAACGGTGCATCAGGCTATCTTACCAAAAATACAGCAGCAGCAAAAATTGTTGAATCAATTAAAGAGGTAAAGGATGGCGGCGGCCCCATGAGTGTAAATATTGCACGGATGGTGATCAAATCATTTCAGCGCAACCCCGACTCGCCGTTATCAAAACGTGAAACGCAGATACTTGAACTTATTGTAGATGGGAAAAGCCGCAGCCAGATAGCTAAAGAATTGTTTATTGATCTTGAAACGGTAAGGAGCCACATCAAAAACATTTACTTGAAACTTGATGTAAACTCCCGCGCCGATGCAATTAAAACTGCCAAAGAGAATAAACTTATTTAATAGGAAAACAAGGTACTGCCGTATCACTTATAAATTGACGTTTAGCCAGTAGTATTTGCACAAAAGTGTAAACCTTGTTTTTTTTCAAGAAGTCAATTCAATTAATTGATTATCAGTAATTTATACAGGAATTGGTGTTGAATTGTGTAAACCCAACGTAAACCCACTTTTTTATTAGTTGAGTCAACTTCCAATCCAGAACTATACGTCAATTTGTGGTTGATAAACAAACTGCGCCTGTTAAAAGCGCAGCTCAATAGTTTATATAAGTTTAATTTTTGAAGCATATCCGCTGATGCAGGCAACTATTAAAAAACTACCGATATAATTATTATCCGTTTCATTGTCTTTTATTAACCATTTGCGCGTTTCTTTTCATCTTCGGCACCACCGGCTCTGCGTTTTGCAGGGGCAACTTTATTATTGCCAAATCGATAAACAAATGCCAAAGTAGCCACCCGAGATTCAATGTGCCGCTTAAATATCTCGTTATAATTGCCAATATCGGTTGTGCCAACCAGGTTATTTGTAAGCAGGAAATCGGTGATATTAAATTTAAGTGTGCCTTTACCCTTAAGTATAGTGCGCTGTATCCCTGCCGACAGGTCAAGCGTGTGTTTTACGTACAAATAGCCATACACATTACCCGAAGTATATATGCCATTGAGCTCCGCAGTCATTTTTTTCGATATCGTAAAGCTGTTATTTGAATTTGCATCAAAGGCAAAAGCTCCTTTATTCAAAGGCGTATTGGATAAATTGCCTGAATAATCACTGTAATAAGTATTTAAATTATTACTGCTGCTCCACCATGAAGTAACCTCAACCGGGACTGTGAAACTTAAAGAATAATAGTAGTATGTAGCTAAGTTTCTGTCTGATTGTATGGTTACCCTGTCCTGGCTTTCACTTGGGAAAAGAACACTCGTAATATTATCGCTGGTATTACTATAGGATAATGTAATCGAGTATTTTTGTTTATATGTATAGGTAAAATCAGACTGGTAAGTAAGTTGAGGTTTTAAATATGGATTCCCTTCTACATAAGTACTTGGATCGAGGAAAAACTTAAATGGGTTTAACTGCTTGTATGTTGGCCTGTCAATGCGCCGACCGATAGACAGGGTAAGTTCATTTTGCTCATCTATTTTATCGCTTACAAATCCACTTGGAAAAAACTGAATATATGAGTTCCTGAATTTATTATTTGTAGTTAGTTGATTGCCATCAGCAATGGTTTGTTCAGCACGTAAACCCAACTGTATTTTATATTGATTAAAGTTCTTGCTGTAATTTATATAGCCTGCATTAATATTCTCGGTATATATAAAATGATTGGTTTTGGTAGTGTCGAGCTGAGCAATATTGTTAATTATATTATAAAATGCCAGGTTATTATCAGCCCTTACATAGCTCGATTTAAAACCAGCCTCTAATTTGGCCTGGTTTTTCAAAGGCTTTACATAGTCAGCTTTTATCGAGTAAATATTCAATGCACCTGTTTGATTATCTTTTAAAATATCGTTTGGCTGAGCGGTTGTACCATCTAAATTAAAATAGCTGGTTATATAGTTTTGCAGGCTGTTACTGCTATAGCGTGCATAATCAAGGTCAGCCGTAATTTCCTGCCCCGCTGTATCAATTGTATGTTTAAAATTGAAGTTACCTGCGAAGTTTTTCGGTCTGTCTTTCGAGTTATTGCTTGTTTTAAAATACGATACTTTTTGTCGCAGGCTATCCAGTACATCTGAAGAATTTTCACCTGTCGGGTTATACCCCGCAATCAAGCCTGTAAATACCATTCCTACTGTAGTGTTTTTTGATGGTGAATAATCAAACCCGGCCTTTGCCAGGTTACTATGCACCGGGAATTTCAAGTAATTATCCTGGTTGTAAGCGCCACTAAGTGTACCATTATTGTTTAAAAAATTGCGGGATAAAACCAGGTGGTTATAACTTTCGCGATAGGTATAATTGTAGTTCCCAAATATGTTGATGTTTTTATTACGATAGTTAAGGTTGATTCCCTCATTCAACTTTCCATAAACACCTTCACCGGCACTTAATGAAATTGATCCGTTCACTCCAAAACGCTGGTCTTTTTTTAGCTTGATGTTGATTATTCCTGCACTGCCTGCAGCTTCAAATTTTGCAGATGGGTTAGTGATCAGTTCAATTTTGTCTATTGAGTTTGCCGGTGTGGCTCGTAATAAATTAGCAAGGTCCGTTGCAGCCAGATAGGTTGGCTTTCCGTCTATCATTACTATTACACCTTGCTTACCTTTTAAGCTGATATTATCGTTTTGATTTACAAGTACACCCGGCGAACGTGATAGTACATCGAGCGCACTGCTTCCTGCACTTACAATACTATTATTTACATTTATAACCACCCGGTCAAGCTGCCTTTCAATAAATGGCTTCTTCTCTTGTACGGTTACCTCGGCTAATTCTTTGCTTGCAGGCTCAAGATGCAGATCGGCAATAGTAACTTGCTGACCACTTTTACCCACGGTAAATAACGCGGAGTACATTTTTTTGTACCCAACCTCGGTCGCATTCAGCATATAATTGCCATCCTTTATGTTTTCAAAAGTTATACGACCATCCTTTTCGCTGATATTTACCTTAACAAGTGATGAATCTTTGGCATTAAGAAGTGATACGGTCGCTCCATCAACCCCTTTCGAGTTTTCATCAACAACCTTCGAAAAAACGGATGTTTGCGCTATAGCAAATTTGCAAAAACATGCAACAATTAGGGTAAGGAGTCTTGGCTTCATGTAAATTATCTATGTTACCAAAACTAAATGATAATTATATGGTGTAAATCACCCCAATAGGGTGATTTACATTTATTTACAAGATATTACTTTTGATACGTATAGATTTCTCCGATGAAATACTTAGCAAAAATTGGTTTTAAAAAGATTCATTTTGTTAAAAAATCAAAGTATCCGTAACCAATTTCACGATTTGGCATCTTATACTAAACTAACCGATATAATATATGATCTTGAAAAATTACCTGAAAATTATTCCAATCCTAATTGGACTATTTTTTACTCTGAACACCTTTGCACAGCCTCGCCTCCCGGAAGGATATTTTTGGAAAAAACTACCCAACGGGCTGGAAGTAGTGGTTATTGAAAACAGTAAAGTGCCATTGGCAACTATAGAAATTGCTGTAAAAAATGGCGCTTATACTGAGGGTCCCGAATTTAGTGGTTTATCCCACCTTTTTGAGCACATGTTTTTTAAAGCGAACAGGGATTACCCAGACCAGGAGCATTTTTTAAAACGCGCCCAGGAATTAGGTGCTATATGGAACGGCACTACAGATGTGGAGCGTGTAAATTATTTTTTCACTTTTGACCGTGACAGCTTAAAAGCCGGATTAAAATTCATGAATGCCGCTATCCGTTTTCCAATATATACAGAAGAAAGCATGAAGAAAGAGCGTCCGGTTGTAGATGGTGAGTTTCAACGCGCGGAAAGTGATCCTGGTTTTCAGCTCTGGTACAATGTACAACTAAAGCTTTGGGGCGATTTAGTGACCCGCAAAAATGCTATCGGTATTCACGAGGTAATAAACACCGCCACTCCGGATAAAATGATGATCATTAAAAACAAGTATTACTTCCCAAATAACAGCCTGCTTACCATTTGCGGAGATGTAAAACATGAAGAAGCATTTGCCATGGCCGAAAGCGTGTTTGGGGACTGGGCAAGCAGCGGTTTTAATCCACATGAAAAGTACCCTATCCCTCCTTTTAAACCATTAACAAAAAACGAATATTTTATAAAGGAAACATCTATTGCACAAACACCTTACATGCAATTTTCATGGCAGGGACCTTCATATCTTACTGATTCTGCGTCTGTTATTGCTGCCGATGTTTTTTCAACTATTGTGGGCTTAAACTCATCAAAATTACAACAGGCATTGGTTGATAAGGGTTTAGCATCAGCAGTTCAATTAGGCTATACCACCAATAAATACGTTGGCCCTGTTGATATTTTTGTTGTACCTAATCCTAATAAATTAAAAGAGTGCTATGATGAATTAATGAAGCAACTGAGCATGTTTGCCAATGCTGATTATTTTACAGACGAGCAGTTAAAAGATGCACAAGCCATTTTATTGCGCAACAGCATATTCCGGAAAGAGAAACCATCATCACTTGCAAGTCAGTTAAGCTATCAATGGTGCAGCACCTCGCTCGATTTTTATACCGATCTGGATAGCAATTACCAGAAGGTAACCCGTGCTGATATACAGAAATATTTAACTACTTACCTGATTGGCAAGCCCATGGTAGCAGGCATGGTGATTAAGCCCGAGGTAAGTAAGCAATATAATGTGGCTTCATTTTTTGCAGCAAAATAAATAACAGGTTATAAACATCATTAAACACATTAAAGAAGAATAATCATCATGTTTAAAAAATATATATTCAGCCTGTTAGTTGTAACTGTTGTTGCAACCTCATACCAGGCAAAAGCGCAAAATAAAGCGTACGAAACTACAGTTGATGGCGTAAAGGTTATCGTACAACCCAGCGGTAACGAAATTGTGCAGATCCAAACTGTTATAAAGGGTGGAGTGCAGAATTATCCGGCTGATAAAATGGGGATCGAGGCGCTTGCATTTACAGCACTTACCGAATGCGGAACACTCACCCATGATAAAAACAGCTTTAAAAATGCTTTGGATAAGGTAAGCGCCAATGTTTACGGCGGGAGCAACAAAAACTATTCTGTTTTAGGTATGAACTGCATTAAAAGCGATTTGGACGTGGTTTGGCCTTTATATGTTGAGGCTCTAACTCAGCCTAAATTTGATGCACAGGAATTTACCCGCATAAAACAGGATGCCATCAATGGGTTAAAAGCAAATGAGTCTCAGCCGGATGCCGCTATTGATAAGTTTGCAAACAAGGTAGCTT
>Ga0206904_1008_pt1 | contig 21042 bp, 10 predicted proteins | sample Alteio_BWOrgHeat_42_FD_152981 | JGI IMG/M metagenome (GOLD analysis project Ga0206904, IMG submission 152981) | Enriched cells from forest soil in Barre Woods Harvard Forest LTER site, Petersham, Massachusetts, United States -... | ecosystem: Environmental > Terrestrial > Soil > Temperate forest >...
CTTAGTCAAGCAGCCTGGCTGCGTAGGCATGAAGGTTGTTTTAAGTAATTATTTTACGATAATCGTCCTCCCTTCTATAGTAAAGTTTGCACCGCCTAACGCCAGAATCTTCAATACCTGCGATACTTTTACGTTACGGGATATTTTCCCCCTGTAAAGATCATTGGATATTTTCCCCTGGAAACTCACATCCACATCATACCACCGGGCAATTTGCCGCATTATGGTTTGAATATCAGCGCCGTTAAACTGGAACATTTCATTTTTCCAGGCCATTACTTCATCAGTATCAGCATCAACTACACTAAACTTGTTGTTTGTAGTGGCAATTGCCTGCTGCCCTGGTTTTATTATAACAATATTTTTATCAGACGATACCTTTACACTGCCTTCTAACAAGGTGGTTTTTACCGCCGTTTCATTATCGTAAGCGTTGATATTAAAATGAGTGCCTAATACCTGCACGGTTTGAGTTGCAGTTTTTACATTAAATGGCTTGTATTTATTTTTTGCCACCTCAAAGTAGGCCTCTCCTGTTAATACAACGGTTCTTTCTTTACCTGTAAAGGCAGTTGGATAGGTTAATGATGATGCAGCATTCAGCCAAACCTTTGTGCCATCAGCAAGTACAAGCTGGTATTGCCCGGCTTTAGGTATAGTGATAGTATTATATTGAATTTCGGATTTACGGGTTGTGTTTTCAGATTTACTTCCGGCATAAATAATTTGGCCTTCGGCAGTTTTGGTAATAGCTGTTTGACCTTGCTGGGCAATGTTTCCGTTTTTTGCAGAATTAAGCGAAATCTTGCTCCCATTAGCCAGCGTTAATACTGCTTTATTGCCACCGGGGGCAAAATCAGGCTTATTGGTTTGATTAGCAGCAAACTGATTAGAATGGTTATGGATATAAAATATAGAAGAAACAAAAAGTATTAGCAAAGCGGCAGCAACCTGCATATACCATTTGCGGTATAGCGGAACAACAGGGCTTTCCAATTGCTTTATCCTTGCAGATATACGCAACCGTAATTGGGCATCAAGATCATCAATCTGACTTTGAGTAAGCTGGCTTATTATTTCCGGCTCATCAGCAAAATGATGGTAATAGTTTTCAATCAGCCTGATCTCTTCATCAGATGTTTTACCATCCAGGTATTTTTTTATTAGCTCCTGGAATTCTTTTGTCAAAGGGACCGGCATGAGTTTATTATTGGTTTATTATTACATGTATATAAAGTGATGCAAGTATCCCATCCGGTTTTTAATTTTTTTTAAAAAGACATAAGTAACTTAAAGCGATGAGATATTTTCACCTAAGCGGGTAAGACATGATTAACCTATATTAAAAAATGATTTTGGTAACTTGCTGAAGTTTGTGTTTTATAGCTTAATTACTATGAATAACTCATTACCTAGCGCTACGACAACTATATCAAAGGAGAATAATTATCCCTACCCCATTAATATTTTACAGTAAAATCGACCGATCATCAGGCAAGCCGAAAGAATATTACTCGTATCACAAGCGCACGCAAGCTGTACCACAATCGTACAGTCTGTTATTAATATGTATAGTAAATATTTGATTATCAATTAAATAAATGCTGGCATATTGTTTGATTTCCGGATTAAGTACCCTCACCTGAATCAAAACTAATATGTTTAAGAACTATTTAAAAGTAGCCTTCCGCAACCTCTGGAAAAATAAAGCTTTTTCGGCCATCAACATTATTGGGTTATCTGCAGGCATTGCTGTTTGCCTGCTTATTGTTTTATATGTGGTTGATGAATTACGGTATGATAAATACAATGAAAATGCAGATAGAATTTATCGCATCGATTCCGACATTTCTTTCAACGGATCGCAATTCACCTCCACTACAACCCCTGAGCCAATGGCGCCCACGCTTTTGAATGATTACCCCCAAGTGTTGCAAATAGTGAGAATAAGTAATGTTGGAGACCTGCTGGTAAAAAAAGACAATCAGAACATACAAAATCACAATGCGGTATTTGCTGATTCCACCTTTTTTAAAGTTTTCACTTTGCCAATGATCCAAGGAAATGCTTCTACTGCGCTGAGCGAACCAAATTCTATAGTGATTGATGAAACTGCTGCAAAAAGATATTTCAACAGTACCGATGTGATAGGGAAAACATTACATGTAAATAATTCGGTCGACTGCAAAATAACTGGGGTGATAAAAGATATTCCGCAAAACTCCCATTTTCATTTCAGCTTTATTCGCCCTATGCGCGATACCTATAGAGGTAATGAACACGATTGGCTCAGTAATAATGTTCATTCTTATATTTTAGTGAAAGCAGGCACAACAACTGCATCTATACAAAGTAATATAGATGCTCTTGTCAATAATTATCTCAATAAAGATTTAGAGGCATTGATGCATATTTCAACAAAGGATGTGCAGAAAAATGGCAATCATTTTCTTTATCATTTAATGCCACTCACCGATATTCATTTACATTCTGATAAATCGTATGAGTTTGAGGCAAATGGTAATATTACTTATGTATATATTTTTTCGGTGATCGCAATTTTTATTTTACTTATTGCATGTGTAAACTTTATGAATCTATCTACCGCGCGTTCTGCAAACCGCGCAAAAGAGGTGGGCATCAGAAAAGTAGCGGGGTCATTACGGTCTAATCTTATTTTCCAGTTCTTAACCGAATCGGTTTTATTAAGCTTTTTATCATTATTAATTGCCCTTTTGTTATCCGCATTATTGCTTCCGTTATTCAATCAGCTGGCAGGAAAACAAATGCTGGTAAATACTTTGTTTTCTACATGGCTTTTTCCTGTAATGATAGGGCTGGTACTTATTGTAGGGTTAATTGCCGGAAGCTATCCAGCATTTTATCTGTCATCCTTTCAACCTATTCAGGTGCTTAAAGGAAGCATTGCAAAAGGTTTTAAAAGCAGTTGGCTACGAAGCAGCCTGGTGGTCTTTCAATTTTGTATTTCCATCGTACTAATTGTAGGCACCATTGTTATTTACAATCAGCTTAATTACATACGAAGTAAAAAGATCGGGTTCAATCGTGACCAGGTGTTGATCTTGCATAACACTTATGCACTTGATAAGCAGATAAAACCTTTCCGCGAAGAGCTGTTGAAACTGGCAGGTGTACAAAATGCAACAATCTCCGGTGATCTTCCTACAACGCCTGGTTTCAACCAGAATGGCTGGTTCCGTGATCCTACATTGAATGCAAAAAAAGCGACGGTAATTGCTGATTTTAATGTAGATGAAAATTACATCCCTACGTTAGGTATGAACATATCAAAGGGAAGAAATTTTTCAACTGATTTTCCGTCTGATTCAAGCGGTGTGATCCTTAATGAAGCTGCAGTAAAATTAATGGGGATTAAAGACCCACTGAATGACGTTTTATACCGCCCGTCTTACCGCGACGCTTCACTCCACAAGGTGATCAAGTATCATATAGTTGGGGTGGTTAAAGATTTTAATTTCAGCTCAATGCACGAAAAAGTTGGGCCGCTTGTCTTCGAATTAAATCAAAATACCGGAAGCATGGCCGTTCGTATCAATACAAAAAATATTCCGGCATTGATCAGCCAGATCGAAAATAAGTGGCACACCATGTCTACCGGACAACCTTTTAGTTATTCATTTATGGATAACGATTTTAATAATATTTATAGTGCTGAGCAGCGCACAGGGAAATTGTTTATCACATTTGCTGTATTTGCCATTTTTATTGCATGCCTTGGTTTGTTTGGATTGGTTAGTTATGCTGCAGAACAGCGCGTTAAAGAAATCGGGATCAGAAAAGTGCTTGGTGCAAAGATCAGCGGAATTGTGGCCATGCTCTCAAAAGATTTTGTAAAACTTGTATTAATTGCATCAATAATTGCATTCCCTGTAGCATGGTGGGCCATGAACAAATGGCTGCAAAGTTTTGCGTACAGAATAAATATAAGTTGGCTGGTTTTTGTCGCGGCAGGTGTATTAACAATTGTGATAGCGTTGTTAACGGTGAGTTTTCAGGCTATCAAAGCAGCGGCTGCAAACCCGGTAAAAAGTTTGAGAAGCGAATAAATCCTGCTGTCCCGGTTCCTTAATATACAATCAACAAAAAAGCGCTCCGGGGTCTCAAGCCGGAGCGCAATTAATCAACTAAATTACTCAATCCCAAATGCCATATATTGGAGTATCAGGATCTATCTGTAATTCAAATACATGTATACTAAATGACAGAAATATCCCATTCATTTTTTAAATTTTTTCACAAAAAGGAGGAATAGTGAAAAGGGAGATAGGGTATTAGATTAAAAGGGACAAAAGTTTGCCTAAATGCGTACGAAGCAGGTTTATAGAAGTAGTAAATTGATTTTGTACAGTTTTTTGAGAAACATTCAATAATTCACTTATTTCACGGGTCGATAGGTCTTCACCAAATCTTAAACGAAACACCTCTCTTCGTTTCTCCGGCTGCATTTCAAGCCAGATGGCAATACACTCACGCAGTTCTTTTTCGTGAAAAATAGAATCCGCTTGCAGTGAAGAAATGGCTATACATTCAACAGGCTCCTCAAAACAGGTAATCTGTTTATTTTTTTTATATAATAAAAATACCTGGTAACGTGTTGAGGTGTGAAGATATGCGGCCAGGTTATCAATATTTTTATTCGCCCTTTTTATCCACAGATCAGCAAAAATATCCTGTATCACATCGGCACTTAGCTCATCGTCTTTTAACCTTTTGTAGCACTCGTTGTAAAGCTTACGCCAATAACGGTTATAAATTTCGTTAAAGGCGCCCTCGTTCCCCTCTTTCAAAAGATCGACCAATTCACAATCAGTATACACCTTGCGAGCTTCCATCCTGGCAAATAAACTATAGTTTAAATTAAGCTTAATTTATTTCTAAACTAAGTACCGGGCTATGCCCGTATATTTATTAGGTATAATCGGTAAAATTATCTGCAATAATAATCAAAGGCTAAATATGTTATACAATAATAAATAAAGTATTTTAAATGTATTACACTAAGTATACTTAATTGAGCAATATTTTTAACACAATACTCAGTTCATGAATAAGGAGAAATAATATCCTGATAAAAAATAATCCCGGGTAACCATCCCGGGATCAATCCAACATACTCCTAAATCAATCAACTAGTTTTAAATGAAAAGTTTTGAGTTATTACTTAATTGTCTTTAAAATCCACTATCGTCAAGGGCAAAGGTGTTTTTGCGGTCTTTCCATTTCCCTTTCGTGAAATCTGGGAATTCCAACGTTTTATTGCCTTCTTTAAGCGACTGTGTTGATAATGGTGAAATAACGCTCATGGTTACCGAATCGTAAACATCAATAGGTGTTTGTGTCTTTTGTTTTACAGCCTGTATAAAAGCATTAAATACAAACCAATCCATACCGCCGTGTCCTGCCCCTTCAGCTTCTTTCTCATACTTTTTCCATAGCGGGTGGTCATATTTTTCAAACCATACTTGTGCCGGATCCCATTCGTCATCATTTTTCGATTTGTGGTCGATATAAACAGACTGATTAACGTCCATCCAAAGCCCCTTAGTACCCTGTACCCTGAATCCTAATGAGTATGGGCGTGGCAAATGCGTATCATGCGACAATAACACAGTTTCACCATTTGCACAATTGATCATTGTAGTAGTAACATCTCCGTTTTTATAATTTATCTTGGCATTAGGGTTTCCCGGAGCAAGTTCTTCTACATAAGCAGCAAGCCCGCGCGCTTTTGAGCTGAACGAAACAAGGCTGGTAAAACGGTTGCCATGATTAATATCGGCATAATGCATTAACGGCCCGGCGCCGTGTGTTGGGTAAAGATCTCCATCCTGGTCAATATTAAATTGCGTTCTCCATTGTGCCTCACTTAAAGCTTTAGGGCCAAATTCAACCCCGCCGCCATAATATCTTTTACCATCGTTAAACAGAACGCCACGCAGGTTGTGCTGGTAACCTCCCTCCAGGTGTACTAATTCGCCGAATAAACCTTGCTTAACCATGTTTAAAGCCGCCATAACATCGCGGCGGTAGCAAACATTTTCAAGTGTCATGTAAGGGATCTTTGTACTTTCTGAAGTTTTAACAATATCCCAATGCTCTGCAACAGTTAAACCAGCAATTACTTCGCAGCCAACATATTTACCCGCTTTCATGGCATCAATAGCCTGCGGATGATGAAACTGCCATGGTGTAGCAATAATCACTGCATCAATATCTTTTCTTTCCAGCAGCTTTTTATAAGCATCAATACCGCCGGTATATTCTTGTGGAGCCGGTCTGCCTTTTTTAGCTATATATTCCCGGCATATTTTTAAAGATCTTTCCTGGGTGTCGCAGATAGCTACAATTTCTACATCATCACGCAAAACACCTTCCGAGATGTGGCTCATCCCCCGGGCGCCAACGCCTATGTAACCTAATTTTACCTTATCCTTTACTGAGGCAAACAGACTGCCTGTTGGCAGTATAGTTACCCCGGCAGCTACAATTGCCCCATTTTTTACAAAAGTTCTCCTGTCCATATGTTTATTATTTAGTTAGTGTTTGTTGTTTAGTGGTTCATAATTGCTGAGCTTTTAAGCATCACCGGCGAACAGCCACAGGCTTGATTTTATGCCCCCATACTGCGTAATAGCCAATAAAAATATAACTGGGTATCAATATCCAATAAGCTTCGCGCGGACTAAAAATGTCAGCAAGGTAACCGTATAGGTATGGTATCAATGCACCACCAGCTATGCCCATAATTAATAACGACGATCCTATTTTTGTAAACTTGCCCAATCCATTTATGGCCAGCGGCCATATTGCAGGCCACATTAATGCGTTGGCTAAGCCAAGCAATGCAATAAAAAATACTGATGTATAGCCATGTGTAAAAATTGCTGCCAATGAAAATATAACACCTAAAATTGCGGAGACCTTAAGCGCATTGCCCTGGCTAAAGTATTTGGGGATACATATTATGCCAACAATATAACCTACCAGCATACCTGTAAAAGTGCAGGTAGTGAAAAATTTCGCAGTAGCTAAAGGTATACCAATGCTTGATCCGTAACTGATAACTGAGTCGCCCGACAAAACTTCCACGCCAACATAAAAAAATATGGTCAGCACCCCCAGCAACAAATGAGGAAAGTTAAGTATACTGGTTTGAGTTGATACAGGCTGATTATCTGTTTTTTCTTCTTTGTCTGTATCAATTTCGGGAAGAGATGAAAAATAAACACCTATTGCTAAAATTATCAGTACAACTATAATAGCTATATAAGGCAAAATTACCCTGTGCGCCAGTCCGGTAAGGGCCACTTCCTTTTCGGCAGATGTCATTTTTAATAATTGTATTTTTAACTTATCAGCATCCTTTAGGGTAATGGCGCCTAATATTATTGGTGCAATAGCTCCTGCAACTTTGTTAAATATGCCCATTATGCTGATGCGCTTTGCAGCGCTTTCAACCGGGCCAAGTATGGTAATGTATGGATTTGATGCCGATTGTAAAACAGCAAGCCCTGCTCCCTGAACAAAAAGACCTGTCAAAAACAAACCGTAAACACGGGTTATGGCTGCAGGAATAAAAATAAGGGCGCCAAGGCCAATAATTACCAAACCTGCCGACATCCCATTTTTAAAGCCCATTTTTTTGAGCAATAGTGTAGAAGGGTAAGCCATTAATAAATAAGCTATATAAAACGCGGTAGCCACTAAATATGCTTCACGGTTATTTAGCTGACAGGCAATCTTTAAATAAGGGATAAGTACGGAATTGAGCCAGGTAATAAAGCCAAAAACAAAAAACAAAACGCCAATTATAAGAACAGGCCCTAAGCTTTTGTTAGCGCTTTGTTCTTTTTGGGTAGATAAAGGGTCGGACTGTAAGGTTTTACTCATAATGGCTTTTTAATTAATTACTATTAATACTTATGTTGCTATGAACTAAATATACAGTAATTCAATTTATCGAATGGTGAAATTATAGATCGCATTTGTAAAACTCCTCGTTTGAAGATTGAAATTATTGCGCAAACGTTTGATAACGATGCTTTGTAAACCAAAATTGAATATGAAAAGTTAATTGGTAGCATCATTATTAATAGCAAATTCAAAAATAGTACGGCTTTTAAACACCTTTCCGGCCTTTAATAAAGTGCCTGGGAAGTCTGCATGATTAGGCGCATCGGGATAATGTTGTGTTTCCAGGCAGATTCCACTCCGTGCAGGGTATGTTGCCCCCGACTTACCGGTTGATGTACCATCCAAAAAGTTACCTGCATAAATATGTACTGCAGGTTCTGTAGTAAAAACGTTTAACCGACGTTTACTCGCAGGCTCCCATAAGCTTGCGGCAAGCTTTAATTCGTCCGAATCGCTTTTTTTAACCACCCATGAATGATCATAACCATTGCTTAAAACCAATTGCGGATGCCCGGAATTGATCAGTTCACCAATGGCAGTTGGCTTTCTGAAATCGAACGGTGTATCAGCTACAGCAGTAACTACACCAGTTGGCACCTGCATAGCATTTACAGGCAAATAATCAGCCAATGGCAACATCATCTGATGGTTTAAAATAGAATTGTTATTGTGCCCCCCAAGATTAAAATAAGCATGCTGGGTTAAATTGATCAGGGTTGTTTTGTCTGTTGTTGCAGTAAAATCAACTATCAGTTGGTTTTGGTCATTCAGGGTATAAGTCACTTTCGTTACCAGGTTGCCGGGAAAGCCTTCTTCGCCGTCAGCACTCAGGTATTCCAACATTACACCGCTTCCTCTCCTGTCAGTAAAGGGTTTTGCATCCCAAACTTTCTTATTGAAGCCTTCCTTACCGCCATGATGGTGATACCCGCCTTCTTTAACCGTTAGCTGATACTCTTGCCAATCTATCTGTACTTTACCTCCCGCAATCCGGTTAGCATAACGGCCAACAATTGAGCCCATATAAAAAGGATCATTTATATAACCTGTTAAGCCATCATAGCCAAGTACTACATCTTCAAAGTTCCCATTGGCATCAGGAACGGATAAGGATTGAATAGTAGCACCGAAATTGGTAATTGAAATTTGTAAATCACTTGCATTTTTAAAGGTATAAAGGGATATTTCTTTTCCCTTCAGTTCTCCCCACGGTTTCGTTTCGATATTAGTTTTCATTGTGACAGGTTACTGTTTGAATATGGGCCTATTCCGGATGGTTACGATAACTGGTTATAATTTATCAAACAGATAATTGATTATTTTAATTCGGAAATGAAGTTAATGCTTATGCTTCAAATAAATGCGGTATAAAGGCAACGCAAACGTTTGTGCATACTAAAATCATTCAAAGCATTTTATAAAGTCTAAATTTACTACTCGTTTATAAACCTTTGGTCTCGGATTAACGACCACCACTATATTCTTAATAAATAAATGAAGAAAATACTTTTATCCATTGTTGCTGTTTTATACTTATCCCAATTATTTGGTCAGAAACCAACACCTGATCCTAAAATATTCTGGTCGGAGAACTTTAAAGCTGGAAAATTGCCCGAAGGCTGGAAAAATGTAGACAAGAGCGGGCAAAACCTGGAATGGATAGTTACCAATCAACCATATCCGGGTTCTTATCAATACCAGCAGCAAGCACCTCCCATTGCATCAAAAAGCCGGGGCTATCATTTACAGTTTCAGGCAGGATATTTTGTTGATGAAGATCAGCCTACATGGATAAAAAAAGGCTGGCATCCTGATACATGGATGCAAACCGGGAGTATAAACTGTGCGGGCAAATCATCTGTTATTTTACGTTTCCAGCAAACTTTCAGGTATAATAACGAATCGGCGGCACCTGGTGCAGGCTTATTTGTTGGTATAAGCACCGATGGTGAAAACTGGACTGATTATAATGTAAAGAACAACGCTCCTGCCGCTATGGATATGTTCACCCCTATAAATCAGGAGTTGAATATTACCAAGATAGCTGCTAATCAGCCTAAAGTTTATGTTCGTTTTTACTGGAAAGGATATTATAGTTGGTATTGGATGATTGATGATATTGAGCTGGCCGAAGCTTATAAAAGCGACCTTGCAATCGGGCGTTTAACATCGCATAATGAGGAAGAAAATACTTTTACAAAGACCGATGTTCTGGCTGTAACAGTTAAAAACAGCGGTACAGAAACAATTAAGTCCGGCTTTAAACTTCTTTGCACTATCGATGGGAAAAAAGAAATTTCGACTGATGTACCTGCAAGTGAAAAGGGTATAGCTCCCGGAGAAGAAGTTTCAGTAAAACTCCCACCAACAGACCTTACAGATCGCCCGGCGCATACTTTAAACTTCAACTTAAAGTATGATGCTGATGAAAAGCTATCGAACAATAAACTGCTTGTTAAAATAAACGCAAAAGAAACTAAAGTCGGCAACTTAACAGCTTTTAAAGCCAATGGCAATGAGTTTAATATTAACGCAGGCCTTACCGCTTTTAAGGTGATTTTTTATACCAATAATATTTTCAGGATATGGATGGCTCCTGATGGTGAATTTACCAATCCTGCAGGTAATGATATTGTAGTAAGCTATGCAGTTAAAAACCCGGCTGTAAGCAGTTCAGATAAAGGATCTTACTATCTGATTAAAGGTAAGGATGTTGCAGTAAGGGTTTACAAAATGCCTTTGCGTTTTGCCATGTACGATGCAACTAATACCAAATCAATATGGGAAGAAGCTGAACCTATGTCGTTTGGTGCACGCACTAAACAAATAATGAAACGTCAGCCTGATGAATATTTTTATGGCTGTGGTATGCAAAACGGCTATTTCTCTCACCGCGATAAAGATATCCTTATTGAAAAAGGCGGTGGCTGGGATGATGGCGGCAGGGCTAATCCGGCTCCATTCTATATGTCGACAGCTGGTTACGGCGCTTTCAGGAACACATTTGATGCCGGTAAATATTCATTTAAACAGAACTTGCAGTTCACACATAACGAAAACCGTTTCGATTGTTTCTACTTCTATGGCCCGTCATTAAAAAATATTCTGAATGAATATACCCAAATTACAGGCCGTCCATTTTTGATGCCACGCTGGGCATTAAGTATGGGCGATGCCAATTGCTATAACCGTGGCGCTAAAGGCGATGCAACCAAGAATTATACAGGATCGGGTATTACAGGCACTACTCCGGATGTAATTAAGCTGGTGGCCGATAAATATGTAGCTAATAATATGCCTCGTGGATGGATCTTACCGAATGATGGTTATGGCTGCGGGTATACCAAACTGGATTCGACCATTACTGAACTGCATAAACGCGGGTTTTATACAGGACTATGGACGGAAAATGGCGTTGAGAAAATTGCAAGAGAAGTTGGTCAATATGGATCGCGTGTAGCCAAGCTGGATGTTGCCTGGGTTGGGCCGGGATATAAATACGCATTAGATGGATGTAAAGCCGCATACAATGGAATTGAAAATAACAGCGATGCCCGTGGCTTTATATGGAGCGTAATGGGCTGGTCTGGTACACAAAGGTACTCCACTGTTTGGTCGGGTGACCAGAAGGGGAACTGGGAATATATAAGGTTCCATATACCTACCGTTATTGGCTCGGGCTTATCCGGGTTTAATGCAGCTACAGGTGATGTGGATGGTATTTTTGGTGGAAGCGATTCTACTTACGTACGCGATCTTCAATGGAAATGCTTTACCCCGGTTTTAATGGTAATGAGTGGCTGGGCTAAAAAAGATAAGCAACCCTATATTTATGGCGAACCATATACCTCTATCAACAGGAAATACCTGCAATTGAAAATGCGCCTCACACCTTACATGTATACCTATTGTGAAAAAGCATATGAAACAGGCGTACCAACCAGCAGGGCTATGGTGCTTGAATACCCTAAAGACAAGGCAACTTGGGATAAGAAAACGCAATATCAGTTTATGAATGGTGAATGGCTGCTTGTTGCACCAGTTTATAAAAGCGAGAGTAAAAGAGATAGTATTTATTTCCCCAAAGGCGACTGGTATGATTACTGGAATGGCAAGAAGATTGAAGGCGGCAACTGGTTGAACAATTATCCTGCGCCGTTGGAAAAACTTCCATTGTTTGTAAAAGCCGGGGCAATATTGCCTATGTATCCACGAATGAATTACGATGGAGAGAAGAAAACCGACAGCTTAACCTTTGAGATCTATCCATATAAAAAATCATCGTTTGATTTATATGAGGATGACGGGCTGACCCGCGAACATCGTAAAGGGGCCTTTACAAAAACCTTAATTGAAGTTGATGCAGGCAAAGATATTGCTATTAAAATTAATGCAGGGCGAGGCAATTTTAAGGGAAGGCATACAACAAGAGTATACCTGGTTGATCTTCATTCTAAAACAGCGCCAAAGGCAGTGCAGTTGAATGGGGGAGGATTAAAGATTTGCTCGTCGCAGCTTCAATTCGAAAAAGCAAAATCCGGATACTATTTTGATGCTAACGAAAAAGAAGGCATCATTCATATAAAAACCAATTATTTAAGCACCGCGAAAGCGCAGCAGCTTAAAATTGTTTTATAAGTTAAACTTAATCTGTCATTGCAGGCTATTGTGTTCCCGCAATGACAAGGTGATTTTTATTTTTATCTTTGGTGACAAGTAACTTTATAATAATGTCATTGAAGCCTGCAACTATTAAAGAGATTGCGCGGTTATTGGATATATCGGCGTCCACGGTTTCGAGGGCGCTTCACGATCATGCCAGTATCAGCCTAACAACCCGTGAAAAAGTGAAAAAGCTGGCTAAAGAGCTGAACTACGAACCTAACCAAACTGCTGTTTTTTTTCCAAAAAGGGAAAACCTACACCATTGGCGTTATTTTACCCGAACTATCAGAACATTTTTTTTCCTCTGCAATCAGTGCTATTGAAGATACTGCCTATAAGAAGAACTATACTGTGCTTTTAGCACAATCGCATGACGATGAGCAGCTGGAACAGCAGCTAGTTGAAAAAATGAAGAATCATAGAGTGGATGGTCTTTTGGTTTCGGTAACAAAAAATACTACCTCGTTTGAGCATTTTGAACGCTTAAAAGCATATAATATCCCTGTTGTTTTTTTCGACAGGATTCCGTCAATCTCAAGTGTACATTATGTTGCCTGCAATATGGAAACAGGTACTATTGAGGCTGTAAATTATCTTCTGAAAAAAGGTCATCGTGCTATAGGGATGATTAATGGGCCATCGGCTATGTTTTCAACCGGCGAACGGCGTGAAGGATACATAAAGGCAATGATCAGGAATCGGCTTAAGTTCGACCCTTCGCTTGTTGTTAACTGTAACCTTACAGAAGAAGGTACAAAAATAGCTTTTGATCAATTACTTGCCAACAAAAGAAAACCTACAGCTATTGTTACATTTAACGATTATATAGCCCTGTTTGCTATAAAACATGCCCGCGACCTCAACCTTAAAATTAACGGCGATATAGAATTTGTCAGCTATGCCAACCTGCCGCTTATCGGCTATCTTGAGGATATCTCCATGGCATCTGTCGAACAATTCCCTTATTTACAGGGCCAAAAAGCGACCGACATCCTGCTTGACCTTTTGGCCAGAAAAGATAATGGTATAGAAGACCAGGCTGCTTACTACAAAATTATTATCGAATCCCAACTTATAGAAAGCAGGAAACGATAATACTGTCCGAAAACTTTTGGTAGAAGGATTGCTTGTGCTTTTGTGGCTTTAAGCAGGCCTGATTTTGAAAATAAACCAAATTTTTGGCGATAATATTTATCGTTATTGATAATTATTAATCATAAGGAAAATATTCTTTAACCTATCATACTTATTGTGTAACTAATTGTATATGAGTGCGATATTCGGCAAATAATTTAAATCTTCACATTTATTTTTCAAAATATTGCTTAATATTGATTAATTTTTAGGAGCCGGCTGCAATATTTACTTAACCAGGGCTAACATCCATCTATTTACAATTTGATAATTATAATGTGCCAAACTGAATATTGTATGGCATGGCAAACTTATTACCACTAAAAAAGTATGATAAATTTTTACGTTCAACCATTTGAAAAATCAATAAACAAATACTTTAAGCACATTGCTATATTGCTGGCAATGTTTTTTTTAGCGGTATTGCCGTTTAAATCATTTTCTAATGTATCCGTACATACTTATGCTACCCCCCCAACCATAACAGCCGGTGCAGCAACTGGTACAATAATTTCTTGTGAAGGCACACCATCTGCCGATCCCAATATTCAGCAATTTACAGTTTCAGGGAGCGATTTAACAACTGATATTACTGCAACTGCACCAAATGGTTTTGAGGTGTCACTTACTTCAGCAAGCGGATATTCCGGAAATGTAACACTTACCCAGTCGGCAGGTTTAGTTAGTAATGTAGTAGTATATGTACGTTCATCAGCATCCGCAACAGGCAGTATTGCAGGAAATATAACCTTAAGTTCAACAGGTGCAACAGATCAGCTTGTTGCAGTGAACGGTACAATTAATGCCATACCATCGGTAACCTTGTCCACAATAACTCCTGTCAATACAACTGCAACTTCATTTGCGCTATCATACAGCAATGTGATTGGCTCTCCCGATCAATATTCAATTGTAGTGGCAGCTACTAACGCCATGCCTTCGTTTAGCCCGGTTAGTAATTTTTCGCTCAATGCCCCTAATCCTGTATCTGTAAATTTACCCATTACAACACCCGGTACTTATGATTTTATTTTAACGCTAAGAAACAGTGTTACCGGTTGTCTTTCGGCAAATATCCCTTTTTCGCTAACGGTAAATACGCCACCGCCGCCACCTACTATTACTGTAACAGGTACGCTTAACGCATTTAGCAGCTGTAATGGAAGTCCATCTGCAGAGCAAAGTTTTTTGGTTTCGGGAACTAATTTAACAGCCGATATGGTAATAACAGCGCCCACCGGTTACGAAATTACCAAAACCTCGGGCAGCAATTACAGCTCACAAATTACACTTACGCAAACAGGTGGTGTGGTGAGTGACCAGAATATTTATGTCCGTTTAACCTCCTCAGCGACAGGAACCCCATCAGGAAATATAGCTGTTAACTCAACAGGGGTAACCGAGCAGGATTTAATAGTAAACGGTACAGTTAATGATTTACCTGTTATAACTTTAGGTACAATTGCTCCGGTAGGAAGTATATCAACAACATTTGAGATCCCATATAGCGGGTTATCAAGCGGCAATTTTATCTATTATATTTCAACCGGGAGCATGGCTATGCCTGGTTTTAGTGCTGTAAATGGCTTTACACTTAATCCTACCCAGGTTTCGGTAAATATCCCAGCCAGTGCAGTAGGCGATTACGATTTTAATTTTACAATAGTAAATACTGCAACCGGTTGTACTTCTGCGGTTGTACCATTTACTTTAACGGTTTTATCGTCTGATGCAAGTCTTACGAGCCTTAGTACCAGTGCAAACTCGTTTAATCCGGTATTTAATAGTACGACAACAAATTATATTGCCAGTGTACCTAATGCAGCAACTTCCGTTACTATTACTCCAACCACTACTGATGCCAATGCAACAGTTACAGTAAACGGGGCATTACCATCAGATGCAGTTACGTTAACTGTTGGTGATAATGTTATCCCGGTTGTTGTAACTGCACAGGATGGCACTACAACGCAAACTTACAATGTAACGGTAACCCGCTTAAACGCCATACCAACAATTAGTTACAGCACCCCGCAAACCTATGCTACCTTTGCTTCAATTAGTCCGCTTACACCAACAAGCAGCAATGTAGATGCCCCGGGCTATAGTACAGTTCCGGCTATTATAGGCCCGGTTTTTTCGGCGCCTTCGGGTGTAGCACGCGATGCTGCCGGGAACGTATATGTTGCCGATGCTTTTGCAAATACGGTAACGAAAGTTCCTGTTGGAGGAGGGAGCCCCGTGATTATTGCATCGTCATTAAATAACCCCATTGGCGTGGCTGTTGATGCGTTGAACAATGTGTACATAGCCGATCATGGCAGTAACCAGATATTAAAAATTACTGGTGGCATTGGTTCACCTGCACCAGTAGGTTCAGGATTTAATCAGCCAACCGGAGTTGCTACAGATAAAGCAGGTAATATCTATGTGGCAGATTTTGGCAATAATGCAATAGTGAAGGTGGATGCAAGCGGAGCTTCCCAGGCAAATATAGGTTCTGGATTTTCTCAGCCATTTGGTGTTGCGCTTGATACTGCAGGTAACGTGTATGTTAGTGATGCAGGTAATCATGTTGTAAAAAAGATACCGGTTACCGGCGGAAATCCGGTTGTTATAGGAAGCTCATCCTCATTTATTTTTGCAGGAGGCATAGCAACAGATAATACAGGAAATGTATATGTAACAGATCAGCTTGCAAATACAGTAACCAAACTCCCTGCAGATAGCAGCTCCGCGGTTCCAATAGGGTCTGGCTTTAATCAGCCATTTGCTGTTGCATCTGATCCCGCCGGAAATGTATATATAGCTGATGGGGGTAACCATCTGGTAAAAGAGTATACAATATCAGGTGGATATTACGTAAGCCCGGCTTTACCGGCAGGGTTGGCTATTGATAATACTACAGGTATTATAAATGGTACACCTATTGCACTAAGCCCTGCAAAAGATTATACCGTAACAGCCTACAGTAGTGGAGGTAGCGCAGCAGCTACTGTGAATATAAAGGTTGTATCAACCGATGCTACCTTATATAACATGACATTAAGCCGGGGCGTGTTAAATCCAATTTTTAGTCCATGCACATTTAGTTACGCATCAGTGGTGCCAAACAGTACTTCAAGTATTACACTTACACCTCTGCTTGATGATTCTACCGCAACCGGCATTACCGTAAATGGTACAGCGGTTATCAGCGGTAATGCTTCGGGGTCAATTACGCTGAATATTGGCACTAATACCATCACTACCGAAGTAACAGCACAGGACGGAACCACTAAACTTACCTATACAGTTATAGTAACCCGATTGGGCCTGCCGCCTACCGTAAGTTATGCCACCCCGCAAAGTTATACCGTTAATACAGCCATTTCACCACTTATACCAACAAGCAATGGCGTAGGTGCTCCTGGCTACAGCAGTAATCCTATTGGTATAGGCTCCAGCACGTTTGCGCCAAATGCTGTGGCATTAGATGGCGCAGGCAATATTTACGTAGCCGATTATGGAAACAGCGCTGTTGAAAAGATACATAGGGATGGAAGTCCTGCGGATACTCTTGCTTCGGGCTTACTCGGCCCGTTTGCTATAGCTGCTGATGCTGCCGGCAATATATATTTTACTGAGCTTGGCACAAGTTCAGTAAAAAAGATACCAGTAGGTGGAGGTACCCCGGTTGTTATAGGCACAGGTTTTGGAGCACCTTACGGTATAGCGGCAGATAAAAACAGCAATGTTTACGTAACCGATTTTAGCCTTAATACAATAACCAAAATTCCAGTTAGTGGTTCCCCAGTCTCTTTAGGTTCGCATCTTGACGGGCCTTTTGGCATTGCTGTTGATACTTCCGGGTTTATTTATGTGGCCGATGAAAACCATCACAGGGTAAGAAAGATATCCGCTGATGGGTCTGTCCAGGTTACTATTGGCGGATCTTCATCATTTAGTTTTCCATCCGGTGTAGCCGTCGATGCTGCCGGCGATGTTTTTGTATCCGATTTGTTTAGTGGTATAGTGAGCATGATCCCGGCTGGTAGTAATACACCTGCCCAAATAGGCCCTGTTTTTGGCGACCCGCTTGCATTAGCAGCCGACCCGATGGGAAACCTATATATTGCCGATACATTTGATAATTTAATAAAGGAACTTCCGCTTGGAGGTGGTTATTTTGTAAGCCCGGCTTTACCAACCGGATTAAGCCTTGATGCTACTACCGGAACCATAAGCGGTACGCCAACAGCACTAACAGCTGCAGCAAATTATACCGTTACTGCTTATAACAGCGGCGGTGGTACTCCTGCCGTAGTAAATATCAAAATCGCAGCCGATGCTAACCTGGCAAACCTGGTATTAAACAGCGGCATTCTTTCACCCGTTTTTGATCCAGCTACTAAAACATATACAGCATCGGTGCCAAATGGCACTTCATCTGTTACGGTAACACCAACGCTGGCAGATGTGAGTGCTACGGTTACGGTAAATGGCATAGCTGCAACCAGTGGGAATCCCTCATCAGTCAACCTGAATGTTGGGCATAATACAATAACTACTGTTGTAACCGGGCAGGATGGAACAACTATTAATACCTACACTGTAGCAGTTACAAGACAAGCGGGCAATGCAACCCTTAGCTCAATAGACCTGAGTACCGGCACAGCCCTGATAGCATCAACGGGTCCAGCTAATGTAAACTATACCACATCTGTTAGCCCCGGCACCAGCATGTTAACGGTAACCCCTGTAACCCAGGATCCTCATGCAACGATAACTGTGAATGGAAGCCCGGTAACTTCGGGTAGCGCTTCAGGAGCAATAACATTGAGTACTGACCCATCTACCATTAATCTTGTAGTAACGGCACAGGATGGGGTGACTACCAGAAGCTACGCTATAAAAGTAATCAAGGCAGGCTCGAGCAATGCCACATTAAATACAATAGCGGTCAGTACGGGTACAGTCTTAAGCAGAGTAGGGGGGAGCCCGTTGAACTATACGACAACAGTAAGCAATGGAGTAAGCTCATTGAGCGTGATCCCGACAACATCGGATCAGACCGCTACGGTAACCGTAAACGGGAGCCCGACAGCCTCGGGGGCATTATCAGCGCCGATAGCACTGAATGTAGGGCCAACCACGATCACCACGGTAGTAACCTCACAGAGCGGTTATACGAAGACCTATACACTGACGGTGATCCGTTCCAGCTCGAGCAATGCTACGTTAAGCAATATTCAGATCAGCACCGGCACAGTACTGAATAAAGTAAACAACAGCCCGCTGAACTACAGCACCTCGGTAAGCAACAGCACGACCTCGCTGACCGTGACCCCGACTACTGCTGATGCAACCGCCACGGTAACGGTGAACGGCACAACGGTAAGCTCAGGCACCGCCTCGGGAGCCATCGCGCTGAACGTAGGGCCGACAGTGATCAATATGCATGTAACTGCAGAAGACGGTACCACCACGAAGGACTATACGATCACAGTTACCCGTACCGGATCAAGCAATGCCTTCCTGACCGCCTTATATACTATCCCGGTAACTCAGCTTACGAAAGTAGACGGTCCGAATTATATCGACTATACTACTTCAGTATCAAACGCTACCACCTCGGTAACACTTACCCCGGTAACGGCAGACAATACTGCCACAGTAACCATCAATGGTACCACGGTATCCTCAGGAACAGCCTTTGGGCCGATAGCGCTGAATGTAGGGGTGAATGCACCGATCGTAACGGTAGTAACCGCCCAGGACGGGACCACCACCCGGACGTATACGATCACGATCACCAGGGCACCATCGGCCAATGCCAACCTTGCCAGCCTTGTTCCAAGCTCAGGCACACTAAGCCCAACGTTTAAAACTGCTACCATGGCCTATACGGTAAATGTACCGAACGCCACCACTACCTTTAATGTAACACCAACCACGGCAGACAATACCGCAACGATCACGGTGAATGGTGCAGCCGTAACTTCAGGAACCGCCTCGGCTGACCAGAACCTGAATGTAGGGAACAATACCATCACTACTATAGTAACCGCACAGGATGGCACAACCATGCAAACCTATACGGTAACGGTAAACAGGAGGGGTTCGGGGGATGCAGGCCTGACCGCGATCTATCTGAGCACCGGTACAGCGCTGGCTACCACCACCGGAACAGCATATATCAACTACAGCACTTCGGTAAGTAATGGCACCACCTCACTGACGGTAACTCCGATAACCAGCGAGTCACATTCTATAGTAACGGTGAACGGCACCACGGTAGCTTCTGGGACAGCCTCAGGAGCGATAGATGTAACAGCCGACCCGACGCTGATCAACTTGTTGGTAACGGCACAGGACGGCACTACACGTACTTACTCGATAAAGGTGACTAAGGCAGGCTCAGGTAATGCAACGCTGAGCTCCATAGCGGTAAGCACGGGCACCACGCTGAACAAAGTAAGCGGCAGCCCGCTGAACTATACCACCTCGGTAAGCGCAGGCACCACCTCGCTGACAGTAACCCCGACGACAGCAGACAGCCACGCCACGGTAACGGTGAACGGCACAAGTGTAACCTCGGGAACAGCTTCAGCCAGTATAGACGTATCGGCAGACCCGACAGTGATCAATATGCATGTAACGGCAGAAGACGGAACTACCACCAAGGACTATACGATTACGGTAAACCATACCGGATCGAGCAATGCGACGTTAAGTGCGATCTACCTGAGTACAGGTGACCACCTGACCCGTACAGCAGGGACGAATAACTATACCGTATCGGTAGCCAATACCGTAAGTTCATTATCGATAACCGCGGTAACCTCTGATGTAAATGCAGCCCTGACCATCAACAGCACAGGAGCCACTTCGGGTACAGCGTTTGGCCCGATAACACTGAGTGTGGGTGACAATAACATCCCGATTTCGGTAACGGCACAGGATGGCACCACGATCAGGAACTACCTGGTAACGGTGAACAGGGCAGCCCCCACACCAGCCGCAGCTACGTACAGTGTAAACAAACCGGAAATTGACCCGATATTGAATGACCGGACGATCACAGTGCACCAGGGACTGTCGCCAAATGGGGACGGGATCAATGATGTGCTGATCATAACGAACATTGAGAAATTCCCTGAAAACAAGCTGAGCATCATGAATGCAGGCGGTACAGAAGTGTACCAGGTATCAGGTTATGACAATTCGAACAAAGTATTTGACGGGCACTCGAACAAAACCAATACCATGCAGCTGCCGGGCACCTACTTCTATCAATTGGAATAC
>Ga0206904_1072_pt1 | contig 20960 bp, 24 predicted proteins | sample Alteio_BWOrgHeat_42_FD_152981 | JGI IMG/M metagenome (GOLD analysis project Ga0206904, IMG submission 152981) | Enriched cells from forest soil in Barre Woods Harvard Forest LTER site, Petersham, Massachusetts, United States -... | ecosystem: Environmental > Terrestrial > Soil > Temperate forest >...
AACCTTCAAACTTCCCACCGTCAGCAGTTGAGAAATGACCAATATCGCCTATGCCATGTAAAATTTTACTTGTGATTACTTTGGATTGAAAATCAGTCCACTTATTACTGTTTACCAACCTGTCGGCAAGTTTATGATTACTTATTTCCCAGGTGCCTTCAAAAAAATCAAAATCGCTTGCTGAAGAAGTTGCCGATGGCCTGATCCCCACTTCCCCGCCGGGAGTGACCACCAGACCAGGGTTTTCACTCGATGTAGTAATATTTGATGCCTGCGATTTTACTATTACCGGGCAAATTGCAGTTACCAGCAGTATGATGATTAATTTTTTCATATAAATAGCTTTAATACAAAACTATAGGTACATTGGTCTTATTAAAAGAGCCATTTTAATAATTATAACAGTGCCAGTTTATGGGAAAAATTAAACCACAGATATTACTTACGTATATCAGCATTGATAAAAAATTAAAAAAAACCATCTACAAGCAGTTGTATGAACAGTTAAAGGAAGGGATGCTTAAAGGCATGCTTAAACCGGGCGACAGGATGCCGTCATCGCGCGAAATGGCTAAAGAGTTTAATGTATCAAGAAACTCTGTTATCCAGGTATTCGAGCAACTGGAAATGGAGGGTTTTTTAGATACAAAGACAGGTGCCGGGACATTTATTAGTGAAGGGCTGAATTATTCACCATCACCCAAAAAAGCCGGGACAGGGAAAACTATTGAAGTTGTGGAGCGTGCACTTCCGAGAGGAAACGGGATGCACGATGCTTTTGAGGGTGAAGTAAACGAATTAGAACCGATGCTCCCCTTTCAGCAATCGGTAGTTTCAGTTGCTGAGTTTCCCTTTAATTTATGGGCGAGAGTAACCCTGGGGGTTTTCAGAAAAATAAAACAGCTGCATCTGGGGTATGATGACGTACAGGGTTATTTGCCATTAAGAAAAGCATTGGCTGATCATTTGCGCATCTCGAGATCAATTAATTGCGAGGCTGATCAGATCCTGATATTAAGTGGTTCAAGGCAGGCTCTGCATTTGGCTGCAGAGTTATTATTAAATAAAGGTGACCAGTGCTGGATGGAAGACCCGGGGTATCCCGGTGCAAAATCGGCAATAAAACGTTTTGGGGCTGAGATATGCCCCGTACCCGTTAACGCCAACGGAATAGACCTTGATTATGCCATGGAACATTATCCAAAGGCAAAAATGGCTTATGTAACCCCCTCGCACCAGTTCCCGTTAGGCAGCACTATGCTGCTGAGCGAACGGATGAGGCTGTTAAACTGGGCCGGGGATAATAATATGTGGATAATTGAAGATGACTACGACAGTGAGTTCAGGTACAACGGCCGCCCTGTGCCTGCCTTACAAGGGATGGACATAAGAGGAAACGTGATTTATAGCGGAACTTTCAGCAAGGTTTTGTTACCTGCGCTGCGGATTGGCTATATGGTGTTCCCTACCAAAGTCATGGCCCGCAAATTTACCATAGCCAAAGCTACCATTGCGGGGCAAAGCCCTATAATTGACCAGGCCATTGTTGCAGATTTTATTACTGACGGACACTTTAGCAGGCACATCAGGCGAATGAGGATATTATATAAAGAATCGCAGGATTACCTCGTATCGCTGATTAATACGCATCTTAAAGGGCTGCTTACACCCGTACCTGTTGATGCAGGCATGCATTTAGTTGCCTGGCTGCCCGGACATGTTGACGCAGCAGTAATTGTAAAGGAAGCATTGAAGGAAGGGATCTATTTAAATACAGTAAGCCAGTTCGCCATAAAATTTAAAAGCCGGCAAGGCTTGGTGCTGGGGTTTACAGGTTTTAAACAAAGCCAAATGGAAGCTGCTATTATTAAATTAAAGAAAATTATTATTGAAGAATCGCGAATGAAAAAAGAGATACAAAGTATTACGTCTCTTTAAATATATCGGGATAATAATTAAACCATTGCCCCGTTATGTAAGTCTTAATGTAATAATAACAAAAAAGTTACAATATGAGAACTTTAAGAATTTATTGGGATTACTACTTTGCAAATTTCGACAAGCTGTTTATACGGGCTTGTGAAGCAGGAGTTTATTAATATTTAGTGAGTGGTTGATTAGGTTGATTTAGTGAATAGTTAAATTTAAAAAACTTAATCAACTACTCACTAAATCAACCGAATCAACTATTACTCAATAACAGTTACCTTCAGCATATTTGTTTTAGCCTTTTTGGAGATCGGTACTGAAGCTGTATTAATTACCACATCGCCTTCCTGAACTAAGTTTGCCGCTTTAAGCGTGTTATTTACATCGCTTATAGTTTGATCGGTACTTTCGTCTTTATCATAATAAAAGGTCTTTACCCCCCATAATAAACTTAAAGCGTTAAGCAGGTGCTTGTTTGCCGTAAAAATATAAGTGCTGGCTTTAGGGCGGTAGCTCGATATTTCAAAAGCGGTATAACCTGATGTCGTCATGGAAACAATGCCTACTGCATTAGTATGCTCAGCTAGGTATACTGCCGAACCGCAAACTGCGTCGCTCAGGTAGTCAGGAGATTTTGTATCGGTATTTGATTCTTTATTGGCATTGAAAGGATAACCAAGCTCTTCCACATTACGGATAATCTTTGACATTGTTTCAATAACTATTACCGGGAACTCTCCTACCGATGTTTCGCCGCTAAGCATTACTGCGTCGGCACCGTCAAGTACAGAGTTGGCAACGTCATTTACCTCAGCACGGGTTGGGCGCGGGGTGGTGATCATTGACTCCAACATCTGGGTAGCTACAATTACCGGTTTTGAAGCCTCACGGCATTTACGGGCAATCATTTTTTGCAGTAACGGAACTTCTTCAAGCGGCATTTCAACACCAAGGTCGCCACGGGCAACCATTACGCCATCGGTAGCAGCAATAATTTCATCAATATTATCAATTGCTTCCGGCTTTTCAACCTTGGCAATTACTTTGGCAGCTTTACCGCTTTCGGCAATTATCTTTTTTAGTTCTATAATATCCTGCCCCGTACGTACAAACGAAAGGCCTACCCAATCCACATCCCAATCAAGTGCATATTTAAGGTTTTCAAGGTCTTCTTCAGTTAAACTTGGGATAGATACTTTTGTATTAGGAAGATTAACACCCTTACGAGACGTTAAGATACCACCATGCATAACTTCGCAAACTACGGTATCAACTTTGTTGGTTTCAATAACCTTCATCTGGATCTTTCCATCGTCCAGCAAAATAATTTCATCGGGCTGTACATCCTGCGGAAAGGTTTCATAAGTGATATAGATCTGGTTATCATCACCAATCAGCTCATGTGTTGTAATATTTATCCGGGTACCGTTTATCAGGTGAATACCTCCATCTTTTACCAAACCTATACGGATCTTAGGCCCCTGTAGGTCGGCAAGGATGCCAACGTTAGTTTTGTATTCGGCGTTAATTTCACGAATAGTATCAATTACTGCTTTATGGTCCTGGGCTTTTCCGTGTGAGAAGTTGAGTCGGCAAATATTAACGCCAGCCCTGATCATGGCTAACAAAACATCTTTTTTTGCCGAAGCGGGGCCCATTGTGGCAACAATTTTAGTCCGGTTATAGTATAATTTCATATTAATCTGGTTATGCAGCTTATCAGGTTACATTTAGTGTAATGATAACACTTTTAAAAATTTGCGCTAAAATAAGAGATTTTCACGTGATTTAATTTTTTTTGGATCAATCTTTACGGCGGCAACAATTTCGGGTATCTTATTTAAGGCAGAAAGAACATTATCAAGGTCATTCTCGTCGATATAATTTTTTATCAGCAAAAAATAATCTGCCTTGCGCATCTCGGGTATCAGGTAACCGTCCGAACCTTTATTAGCAATAAAGTAAAAATCGGTTTCGGTATCTTCCCAATTGTATTGATATAACGAGAATAATACAGGGTTATCAGCGTGATGAATATCAACTTTAAGGTCGGGAAATTTTACCAAATCAAAGCTTAAAGCCTTGTTAATCAAATAACAAACACGATAATCTTTCAGTGAAGTTGTAATGGCAATGAGAACAAAATCAAGATCGATCTCAAACTTTAAAAATTTCCTGCTCAAAATCATTACTTTTGCATCGGTAAAAATACAAAATCGAAACACTTGCAATAAAATATTGTTGCACATTATGCAAAAGTTTTTAGATTTGATATTTAACAGAATTTATTTTTCCTTTGCACAGAATTTTTATTTAATCATTTAAACTATAAGACTATGTCTGATATCGCTTCAAGAGTAAAAGCTATTATCGTAGAAAAATTAGGTGTTGACGAAAGTGAAGTAACACCCGAAGCTAGCTTCACCAATGATCTTGGTGCTGACTCGTTAGACACCGTGGAATTAATCATGGAGTTTGAAAAAGAATTTAACGTGGCTATCCCTGACGATCAGGCCGAAACTATCGGTACTGTAGGTCAGGCTGTTGCTTACCTTGAAAAAAACGTTAAATAAGAACTCCCCCAACGCTATTAAATGGAGTTTAAAAGAGTTGTTGTAACCGGGCTTGGAGCACTCACCCCAATTGGCAATACCGTTCCTGAATACTGGGAATCATTGGTAAATGGTGTGAGTGGCGCTGCCTTAATTAAGAGTTTTGACACTGAAAAGTTCAAAACCAAGTTTGCATGCGAAGTAAAAAACTTTGATGCAGATGCCTTTTTGGGCCGAAAAGATGCCCGTAAGCTTGATCCCTTTGTTCAATACGCCTTATTTTCGACTGAAGAAGCGGTAAAAGATGCAGGTTTGGACTTCGGGAAGCTGGATACCAGCCGTATCGGGGTTATCTGGGGATCGGGTATTGGTGGTTTAAAAACGTTTTTAGACGAGGTTGTGGGCTTTGCCAAAGGCGATGGTACACCGCGTTTTAACCCGTTCTTTATCCCCAAAATGATTGCTGACATTGCCCCGGGCCATATCTCTATTAAATATGGCTTGCGCGGACCAAATTTCTCAACTGTTTCGGCTTGTGCCTCATCAAATAATTCGCTGATTGATTCATTTAACTATATCCGTCTGGGTAAAGCTAAAATGTTTATAAGCGGAGGCTCGGAAGCTATTATTAATGAAGCCGGTATTGGCGGATTTAATGCCATGCATGCCCTATCAACCCGTAACGATGATCCGGCAACGGCATCACGTCCGTTTGATCTGGACAGGGATGGTTTCGTAGCTGGTGAAGGTGCCGGAACTATTATTCTTGAAGAATTAGAGCATGCCAAAGCACGTGGTGCAAAAATTTATGCCGAAATGATTGGCGGCGGCATGAGTGCAGATGCTTACCACATGACGGCACCACACCCGGAAGGGCTTGGCGCTGCACTGGTTATGAGGCATGCACTTGAAGATGCAGGTTTAACACCTGCTGATATTGACTATGTGAATGTTCACGGAACATCAACCCCTATTGGTGATCCGCAGGAGGTTAAAGCTATCCAGGATGTTTATGGCGAGCATATTTACAATGTAAATATCAGCTCAACCAAATCAATGACCGGGCACTTATTAGGTGCTGCAGGCGCTGTTGAGGCCATAGCTGCTATTTTAGCTATAAAAAATGACATGGTTCCCCCAACCATTAATCATTTTACTGATGATCCGGCTTTCGATCCTAAAATTAATTTTACGTTCAATAAGGCACAGAAACGTGTTGTAAGAGTAGCACAAAGCAACGGATTTGGTTTTGGCGGGCACAATGCTTCTGTGATATTTAAAAAGTACGAAGAATAACATACTGGATGCCTATAAGTCGTTTTTACAAGCTTTATCTATCCCCTAACAGAAAATACGTAAAAATTTTAAAGAATTTGCTCGGTTTTGTACCGGGCAATTTGTCTTTATACAAACTGGCATTTCGCCATAAATCTGTTGCACAAAATATAAAGAAGGGAGTAAAGAACAGTAACGAACGCCTTGAGTTTCTGGGTGATGCCGTATTGGGCAGCGTTGTTGCCGAAGTATTATTTAAACTCTACCCCTACGAAGACGAAGGCTTTTTAACAGAACTGCGTTCAAAAATTGTAAGCCGTGTAAATTTGAACCAGCTGGCCCGCAAATTGGGCTTCGATAAGTTAATTGAGTATGATAGCCGCATGCTTAATTCATCACGGCAGGGATCATTATTGGGCGATGCGTTTGAAGCTTTAATAGGCGCTGTATACCTTGATAAAGGCTATGATTTTACCCGGAGCTTTTTAGTGAACCACATCATTAAATCGCACATTGATATCCACACCCTCGAACAAACTGAAACTAATTTTAAAAGCAAGCTGATAGAATGGTGCCAGCGCCATAGTAAAGACATTGCCTTCGATCTGGTTAACAATCAGGATGGAGAAAATGTTAAGCTTTTTACTGTACAGGCGCTTATTGATGGCGAAGTAATGGGAATGGGAAAAGAGTTCAGTAAAAAGAATGCAGAGAAACTTGCTGCCGAAAAAGCCTGTGAAAGCTTAGGAATATAATTGATTTCGGAAGTCGGATTGTCGGGTTCGGATTTTTTTCAATTAAAGTTGTGACAAATTACCCCAGGCTTAAGGCTGATCCTGTTTAGGCTTGATAAAAGTAGGCTGGTTTAATTCTTCGAGTTTTTCTTTCTCGTTCGACTTATCATAGTAATCATACGACTTCCTGATCTGCTTTATTAATTCATAGTCGTTCCACCCCTTCAGGTCTTCAAATGTAGGCGTATAATAATTCATGAATTTTCTGGCAACAGTTGTATCGGCTTTGGTTACGCGCATTACCAGCGCTATGTTATATCTTCTTCTAACCTCAGCGTATTCAATTTCAGTTTTCGAATAAGCTGCAAACCTGCGTGCCTGACCTGGGCCTTTACCAAAAAGTTCATAAAGACCGGTTAAAGGAGAAGTTAAAAACGACAACACAGGCGGCTTTCCGTTGTAATAAATACCTTGTTTACGGTAATCACTCATGAGCTCACTCATTTCCTGGCGTTTTGTCTGGCCCTGTATCTTAACTTCACCAAGCTGAATAACAGGCTGCATATAAACCGGGATGTCGGTTTTAGAGGTAATAACAACTCTTAAATCGGTATAGTTTAGCTTGCTGAAAAGAATGGTATCGCCAATGGCGGCTTTGATAGAAAACCATCCGAGCTCATCGCTCATCATTATATCCCTGCTTCTTATATTGGTGATCACCACCTGCGCAAGTCTTTCAACGCTGATATTCCTGGAGATAACGCCCCTTACGATAAATGTTTCCTGCGCATGTACTTTTAGTACACAGAAAAGCATAATTGTTATAAAAAGTTTATAGCGCATTGAAAAGCAAAGTTAAAGATTGTAATGCAGAGTAAATGTAAAAAAGTGTTAAAGATGGGGTTGGTGATTAGAGGTTAGAGACCAGAGATTAGTTAAATGAGGGTTTAAGAATATCATATTCTGCTGCCTTACAATGGTTTTTGCTATAACTAACCTCTAACCTCTGGTCTCTAATCACTAAATTCACTATCTTTGCGCATGATTAAATCCATGACAGGCTATGGAATTGCCAGTTTTGACTCGGATGGCACAAAATATACTGTAGAAATAAAATCCCTGAACAGTAAATTTCTTGAGCTTTCTCTCCGCCTGCCAAAAACTTTTGCCGAAAAAGAATTTCAGTTACGTAACGATTGCAGCAAGCAAATTGAGCGCGGTAAAGTAAATCTATCTATAAATGTTGAAAAAGCTAATACTAAAGTAAATGCCGCGGGGATTGATAAAGAATTGCTTAAACATTACTTTGAGCAGTTAAAGGCAGTAAGCCTCGATCTTAACGAACCTTCAAATAATTTGTTACAGCTTGCACTCGGACTACCCGAAGTTGTGAAATATGAGGAGGAAAACGCATCGGAAGAAGAGTGGAAGGTTGTTGAGAAAACATATCAGCAGGCCCTGGCAGCATTCCAGCAATTCAGGACAGATGAGGGCAATGTATTGGAGCAGGATGTAAAATACAGGATAGAGATCATCCTTAAAAACCTTGAACTTGTTGAAATTGAAGAGCCAAAGCGTGTACCAGTGATACGAGAGCGCCTTAACCAGTTTTTAAGCGACGCTGTAGGTCGTGAAGCTATTGATCAGAATCGTTTTGAACAGGAACTGATATATTATATCGACAAGCTCGACATCACAGAGGAAAAAATACGCCTGAGGACACATTGCAGCTATTTTATTGAAACATTGAAAAATGCCGATGCCAATGGCAAAAAGCTAAGCTTTATTTCGCAGGAGATCGGCCGTGAAATAAATACACTTGGCTCAAAAGCTAATGATGCCAATATCCAGAAACTTGTGGTGGGCATGAAAGAGGAGCTGGAAAAAATTAAAGAACAATTACTTAACGTGTTGTAATGTTGTAAGGCTGTAAGGTTGAAATGTTAGAAATCAACTTTACAACATTTCAACATTCAAACTTTATAACAAAATGAACCCAAAAGGTAAACTCATTATATTTTCAGCACCATCAGGAGCAGGTAAAACAACTATAGTACATCACCTGCTTAAAAAAATACCTGAACTTGAGTTTTCCATTTCGGCCACTACCAGGAAAGCGCGCGGCGATGAGCAAAATGGGAAGGACTACTACTTTATAAGTAAAGAAGAGTTTTTACACCGTATTGCCAAAAAGCAGTTTGTTGAGTTTGAAGAAGTATACAGCGGAACTTTTTATGGTACCCTCCGCACCGAGATAGAGCGGATATGGCAAAAAGGCAAAACTGTAATATTTGATATTGATGTTGAGGGCGGATTACACCTTAAACGTAAATATGAAGACCAGGCGCTTGCCATATTTGTACAGCCCCCGTCATTAGAGGTACTTATTGAGCGTTTAACCGGCCGCGGAACGGATAGCAGCGAAAAACTTAACGAGCGTTTTATAAAAGCCGAAAAAGAATTGAATTATGCCCCTCAATTTGATATTATCCTGAAAAATTACGATCTTGAGACTGCTTGCAAAGATGCTGAAGATTTGGTAGTTAATTTTCTGAAGAACTGAAAAGTTCGAGGTAGTAGCCAGACAACTTTAGTAGACAACTAACCCCTAACAATGAGCTAAAATGAAGATAGGCTTGCTATTCGGTTCATTTAATCCCATACATGTTGGTCATTTAATAATTGCCAATTACATGGCTAACTACACTACGCTTGATAAAGTGTGGCTGGTGGTATCGCCTCAAAACCCCTTAAAAAAATACGGCGACCTGATAAACACTTACGATCGCCTTGAAATGGCCAAACTGGCTACCGATAACTCGAATAACATTTCGGTTAGTGATGTAGAACTGAAGCTGCCACAGCCTTCCTATACCATTGATACTTTAGCCCACTTAAAAGAGAAATATCCGCAACATGAATTTGCGCTGATTATGGGTTCGGATAACCTGGTATCGCTGCCAAAATGGAAAAATTATAAACTGATATTACGCGATTACCAGATTTATGTTTATCCCCGCCCTGGCTACGAAAATACTGATCTGGCAACCCATCCTTCTGTAACCATCACCATGACACCGTTGATGGAACTATCGGCAACATTCATCAGGCAATCCATAGCCCAAAAAAAGAATGTGCAATACTTTGTTCCGGATGTAGTGCTTGAATTTATTGATAGTAAACATTTATACAGGTAAATTAGTATTTTTACTCAACAAAATATATTTTATGATAATCACTAAAGACAGGCTTCAGAATATTGTAGATAAAATGCCAGAAGAAGCAGATGTTGAAGAAGTGTTTGATAAAATTTTGATTGCCGCAAAAATTGAAATTGCTTTGGCTCAAATTAATAATGGCGAATATATGACTTCGGAGCAATTAGATGAAGAAATAGAAAAATGGGACTAAGGGTTATTTATGGAGAGTTAGCAATCCATGATCTAAAATCCATTTTTAAATACATCAGCCAGGATTCTAAAAAATATGCGAAACTTGAGGTGAAAAAAATCAAAGCATTTACCAATTCTTTGTCAAATTTTCCACTTAAAGGCAAGTATTACGAAACTATAAAAAATCAAGAAATACGATCTATTGTCTTTAGGAATTATATTATTTTCCATACTGTTTCTAAAGATCAGGTAGACATACTTTCCATTCACCACCACGCTCGCCTAACTTCCAATAATCCGGCTTTTAAGGACGAAGAATAAGCTTTATCTTTGCCCCATAAGCAAAAAACATGCTAAAGCTGCAATTACCAACAGACCCGCTTTGGGTTAAAAATGTTGTTGAAAGTAACATAGAAGAAATTTTAACCGATCACGCCTTTTGTGAGCAAAAGGCTGCCAGTAATGCTATTACTTTAATTGTTCAAAATCCTAACTTATCAGATCTTGTACAAGAAATGAGCATGTTAGTACAGGAAGAAATGGATCACTTTAAGCGGGTGCATGATATAATTTTACAGCGTGGATATGTATTAGGCCGTGAACGGAAGGATAATTATGTAAATGAGCTGCGTAAATTCATCATTATCGGTGGCGGCCGTACGGAGCAACTGGTCGACCGTTTGTTGTTTTCGGCAATGATAGAAGCGCGGAGCTGTGAACGGTTTAAAGTATTATCAGAAAATATAAATGACCCGCAGTTATCTGCTTTTTACCATGAATTAATGATCAGTGAGGCAGGGCATTATGCTATGTTTATCCGCCTGGCTAAAAAATATTGCGGCAATGTTGATGTTGATAAGCGCTGGAAAGAGTTTTTAGCTTATGAGGCTGAAGTGATACAAAACTACGGTAAAGCGGAGACGATACACGGTTGAGGATGTGCGGATTTCGAATGTGAAAATGTGCAGATAAAGAACGATTGAAGGTTAGGCATCAATAAATCAGCGTAATCATTTTAATCAGCCTAAATCTGTGATTCCGACTACGTTTTTCAAATAATTATCCATCAGTACCATATCAATTTTATCATTAATAAAACCGATGTGCATATCGGGGCGGATAATGAGCGATTTACCCAGCTTTTCATTTACTTCAAAAGCATCAAATACTGCCTGATTTGCTTTTGATTGCGGCAGATAGAAAAAGTTGAGCATCCCGGGGTATTTTTGCGTGATCCATTTAGCAAGCGCGAACAGGTCGGTTTCTGCTAATTTACCTAAAACGATAAGTGTAAAACCCGGTTTGCTGCACCACTGATGCAGGTCGGTTTCTTCTTGTTTCTTTTCGTCAAATACTTTAAGATAAGGTAGCCTGTCCCCGGCTTTTACTTTTTCGGCCTGGCTTATATGCAGACTAATGGCACTATCGCGGTAGCCGATGCCAATTTGCGATACCGTTCTGAAAAAAATTCCTCTTAACTTTTTATTACCCCACACCAGTTTCAACACCCCCGGCATAACCCATTGTTTAAACAGCATAGTTAACCAGCTGCCCGACATAATGATGTTAAATACCCTGTCGGTAGTATTCAGCAGATTTTTGGCAACTGGCATACGTTCGGCAGCATAGCTGACTAATATCTTTTCATTAATATGGCCATTGGCTACCCCTGCCAGCTTCCAGGCGAGATTATTAGCATCCTGCAGGCCGGTGTTCATGCCCTGCCCGCCAACTGGTGAGTGGATATGTGCAGCATCACCCACTAAAAAACAACGTTGCGCCCTGAAAGTGTCAGCCATACGATGGTGCAAACGGTAAGTAGTGAACCAATACGTTTTTACAATTTCAATATCCGTACCGCTTATCTTATCCAAACCGGGCAATATATCTTCAACTTTAAGATCTTCCTTTCCTTCCAGTTCAGGCGGTAAGTTGCCTAATGCCCGGTAACGGTTTGCTTCGGGCATTGGGAAAAATGCGGCAAAACCTTTTTTGGCCAGATAGAGATTTACCAGGCTGTCGTTCAATTCAGTATTGGCAAGCTCCACATCGGCCAGGTAAAAATTATGACTATAGGTCTCGCCATTAAAAGGGATCTGCGATTGTTTACGAACAACGCTATGGGCACCATCGGCACCAACTACCCAATCGCAGGTAAGCGTAGTAAGCTTATCGCCATTTTGCAACTGAACTTCAACCTGCGTAGCTGTTTGTTTTAATGAGGTTAAGGTAGTTTTCCAGTAAACCGGGCAGCAGTTAAGCGTTAAATAATCGAGCAGCAGGCGCTCGTTTTTACTTTGCTGGTAAAGCAGGATATAAGGGAACAGCGTTTGCCCTTCGCCAACATTTGCCATTGATAAAGCAGCAACTTGCCTGCCTTCTTCATTAAATACTACACCTGCGGCTCGTTTGCCATTTTCAATTACACGCTCCACAACGCCCATTTGCCGATAGATCTCCAACGACCGCGCCTGTACAGCCAATGCTTTCGATTCGTCAGTAGGGCCGGGCTTAATATCAATAATTACAGGCTGAAGCCCGTTCCTCAGCAGTTGGGCAGCCATCATTAATCCCGAGGGACCGGCGCCAACTATCAATACTTTGGTATGGGTTTCAGGAACGAGCATTTATCTGTGAAAAATCAGGAAAATGGTTGGGCGTTTATGCAGTTCGGGCACTTTTTTCTGCCAGTCGGCGATGGTTTTTGTTTGAATAAATTCAGTTGCAGCAGTTATATCGCACGCTATACATAACCTCGTTTTTGGATGTGCTGTTTTCAAAATTTCCTCCAGCATCGGGTTATTGCGGAATGGTGTTTCAATAAATAGCTGTGTTTGCTCATTCTTTTCCGACAGGCTTTCCAGTTCTTTTATCTTTTTGCTACGTAAAACTTTGTCAATAGGTAAATAACCATGAAACGTAAAGCTTTGCCCGCTAAACCCGGAAGCCATAAGCGCCAGCAAAATTGAACTGGGGCCAACAAGCGGCACCACCTTTATGCCCATGCGGTGCGCCTTCTCCACAAGCTCAGCACCCGGATCGGCAATGCCGGGGCAACCAGCTTCGCTCATTAGGCCAACATCATTCCCCGCTTGCAGCCCTTTAAAGAATTCCGCAGTACCGTCGCTGCGATTATGTTTACCGTAATCGTGAATCAGCAATTCGCTTTGTGGGGTTTTTAGTCCAGCTTCCTTTAAAAAGCGGCGGGCGGTTTTCTCATTCTCCACAATATATTCTTTAATACTGTTTATGGTATCAGTCAAATATGGTGTGAATGATTTGGCTGCTGCTTCATCGGCAAGCGGTACGGGGATCAAATAAAGGGTTCCTAAAGGCATATTGCAAAATTGCTGTTTTTTGTTTAATTTACGGTGTGCTCAATAAAGCATATTTTGCTTCACTCTAAACCTCTCTCCAAAAGAGTGGATTTAAGGAGCGTAAAGTTTAAGCTATTGAAAGGAAGACTAAAAAATGAAATCGTTAGGAATAAACTGGTTCATAGAGGGGTCGATTGATTTTGAGTATAAAAAGTACATCCTGCTCGATTATTTGCAGGAGATAAACCGCTACTTTGATAAAAGTAAACTATACCCAAACCTTACCGATCTGATATTTCATTTTAATAACCTGTTGTATTTTAAAAAGAATAAAACCATGCTGCAACAGGCTTTTCCGCAGCGTTTAACCCAGGCTGATATTGAAGCCGTAAAGCTTACCTATCAAAAAATAGTAGCGGATGATAGCTCCATGCAGGAGATAGAGCTGATAATAGCTTATGCCCTGCAAAAAATGGATCCGGCGATACAAACAGGTAAGGAAATATATGATTTTGTAGAGAGCAGGCTGAATATTGATCCTGTCGGGATAGTGCCTCTATTGCCTTATCATGGCTATTTTTCGCTTCGCAATGGTAAGGAGCGCACTAACTTTATCTATGAATACCAGATCACAATATTTGAAAGCAAAGATGATAAATACCGGGGCATCAACATCAATTTTATCGATACCTACGAGCAAAGTATTACCAATACCCCCGAAGCAGTAAAGCTTGACCTCATCCGCCGTAACAAGTATATGCCTAACCCGGCGGTTTACTATGTGCAAAGCGATATTACTTTTCCATTAGAGCAAACCCTGCTACCTGTGGCTAAAAGGAGCCTGGTGAAATATATCAGCAGTGCGGCGTAGTTTTAAATTTTCTGATTTGTAATTAACTGTCCCCACGAGGAACAATCTGTATAAATTTGTGATAATTGGAATATAACTAAAAGCAATATCATTATTTTAGACTTAAATTTATTTACACCTAAGCATGATTATTAAAAAACTACTCCCGGTCATATTAATTTTTTTCAGCATTAATTCATTTGCACAAAGCTGCGGATGCGAACAAGAGTTTATTTACATAAAAAACTTCATGGAAAAAAATTACGCAGGCTTTAATGATAAACAAGCCGCCATGACAAAAAGCGGTTATGATAAGCTGGTTAATGAATATCTTGGTTATAGTAAAGCCCCCCATTCGCAGGAACAATGTTTACTGGTGATCTCCCGGTTCCTGGATCATTTTAAAGACGATCACGTTTCTATCAGGGCGAATTTTGATGCCGCAAAGCTTGACACAGCTTATATGAATAAGCGGCAGATCATCCCGATATCAGATGAAAAAATAGCCGAACTCAGAAAATCAACATCGTTTGAAGGGATCTATGATTTTCACGATCCTTTAAAGTATAAAATAGCGGTTATTAAAGATAAAACCCCATTACACGATTATATAGGTGTAATTGTAAGCTCAAACCTGCCGGGCTGGAAAAAAGGGATGATAAAACTGGAAGCTAAGCTGGTTAACGACAGCCTTTGCAGAGGTGTATTGTTCATGCTTAACGGTATGCCAAAAGTAGAGGGGTTTTTATTTGGAAAAGATGCCTTATGGGGCGACTGGCATCGTGAGGGAAAAACACCCGAAAGGCCTGCTGGTAAATATGAGCCGGTGGCATCAAGAAAACTATCAGACAAGACGTTGTATATTAAAATTTCCAGCTTTAGCCCGGGGAATGCGAAAAATATTGATTCGGTACTAAGGGTAAATGAAAATGCCCTGAAAACTACGCCCAACCTGGTGCTTGATCTTCGCGATAATGGTGGCGGTGCCGATTATACCTATTCGCCCTTGCTGGATTATGTTTACACCAACCCGGTTCACCATACAGGGGTGAGTATATTTGCAACAGAGGAGAATATAAAAGGATGGAAGAAATACCTTGACGATGATGACCGTTCGACTGAAAGTAAAAACTCTATTACCGGTATTATTAACCAAATGGAAAACAATAAGGGCAAGTGGGTAAGTGTTTCTGACGATGCTGTGCTATCCGACTATAAGAAACTGGAAGGCCCGGCAAAGATTGTTATCCTTATTAATAAAGGATGCGCCAGCAGCACCGAGCAATTTTTGCTTTTTGCCCGCCAAAGCTCAAAGGTTATATTTATGGGTCAAAACACATCGGGTACACTTGATTATTCCAACGTAATTGAAACACCGTTTTCCTGTATGCCTTATACATTGCGCTATTCATCTTCGCGAAGCAGGAGACTGGATAAAAACGAGGGGATAGATAATATTGGCATTAAACCAAACTACTATTTAAATGCAAATGAAGATTGGATTGAAAAAGCGACTGCTTTTTTGGAACATAAATAATTTAAGAGAGATGCTTCTAATAGATTCTGAAGGAATCTTCAGTATTTCATAAGGTTAAAGTTTTTGGAGGAAATCAAAAATTGCTTAACTCCTGCTGGCAATAAAAATCTTACTCTTATTTGCGAAAGTTTTAACAAAAAAACAGCCGGTACTTTCCAGTAGCCGGCTGCCTTCATTTACTAATCCCTAATTTATCAAAATGAATTTTATTTAATCCTGAGCATGTGTCCCTGTTGGCATCAAAATTACTATGCTGCCAATGTTTTAAAGGCAGGGTTATTACTGAAATAGTTTACGGGATATACGTAATTTCCCCACAGGGTTTTTACGCTGATGTTTTCAAACAGGTATCTACCCGATGCAGAACTTACTGATTTAATACTTAAACTAATTTTTGCAATGCCTCTTTTATGCGGGGGATCAATTGCTCAATATCTTCTAAAGTGCTTGCCCCTACCGATGCCCTGAACCAGTTTACTTCTTCACCGGTACCAAAGGCTGAGAATGGCACGAATGCTACTTTTGCCTCTTTTATAAGATAGAAGTTTATATCGGTTGCAGTTTTTAAAACTGTGCCATCGGGCGTGGTTTTACCAGCATAATCAACTTTTATAGTAAGGTAGATGGCGCCCATTGGTTCAATAGCATCTACATTAAAGCCTTCGGACTTTAACTGCTGAAAGCCCTGGTATAGCGTATTTAAGCTGTTTTGAATATTACCCTTTAATTTAGCCAGATAGCCGTTTACATTATCGTCCTGCTTTAAAAACTTAGCCATTGCAACCTGCTCGGCTTTTGGCGACCATGCCCCCATGTGACCAACAATGGCCTTCATATGACTGATCACTTCGGTTGGGCCAAAACCCCAGCCTACACGTACACCTGTTGCAGCAAAGCATTTTGAAGCCCCGTCAACAAAAATGGTTATATCCTTTAATTCGGGGCGAAGGCTTACCGGGTTAAAATGTTCGTGTTTCCCAAATGTTAGCTGTGAATAAATCTGATCATATAAAAGATAAAGTGGTTTCTCACCTGCTTTACGGGTTTTATTTTCTGCAATTACCAGGTCGCAAATTTCCTCCAGATCTTTTTTGGTGAACATGGTGCCTGTTGGGTTCAGCGGCGAACACAATGCAAGCAGGGTTGCGCCTTTTAAATGTGGCGCTATCTCGTTAGCCGTTGGCATAAAGTTATGTTCTGGCCTGGTAGGTATTATAATTGCTTCTGCTTTCAGCAAATCGCAATAGTGATTGTTATTCCATGACGGTGCAGGGAATACCACTTTGTCGCCCGGATCAACAACTGCTAAAAAGATTGAGTAGATCAATGGTCTTGATCCGCCGGAGATCAGGATCTGATTTGCAGCATAGTCCAGATCAAACCTGCTCTTTAAAAACGCAGATACACTTTCGCGAAGATCAAGCATGCCATCAGCCGGCGGATAATTGGTTTGATTAGCGCCATAAGCTTCAACAATTCCTTGTTTCAACTGATCCGGAATGGGATAAATATTAGAGTCGAAATCGCCAATGGTTAAATTGGCAATATTTTGTCCCTGGCGTTTTAATTCGTTTATCTCGCCTGCAATTTTTATAATTTCGGAGCCGTGCAGATTTTGGGCTAATAAAGAAACACTCATTTGATGTGCGTATTAAATATGCAAATTTTGGATGTGCAAATGTGCGGATTTTAATTTGAAAATTTGATGTTGCGATGATTTGAAAATGAGTTTTAGCGCTTCAATCTGTTGATTCTTTACTGCCAACTGTTTACTGCTCACTACCAACTACTTTAAGGCTCTTGTTTCTTTGCCTTTAACTCCCTAAGTTTGCGCCTCAATAATATTGTTATGTCAAAAGCATCCGAAATTAAAAATGGTAACATCATCCGCTTCAATGGCGAGTTGTTACAGGTAGAAGAATTTTTGCACCGTACACCAGGTAACTTACGCGCTTTTTACCAGGCACGTATGCGTAATGTTAAAAGCGGCAAACTGGTTGAATACCGTTTCCGTACTGACGAGGATGTGACCATAGCACGCGTTGAAACCAATGATTACCAATACCTGTATGAAGATGGCGACCAGTTGGTAATTATGGATAACAGCACTTACGATCAGCATAATGTGCCTAAAATATTATTTGGCACTGCCGTTAAATTTTTAAAAGAAGGGATGAACGTAATTGTTGCCTTTGAAAGTGATGAGCCTATTATGGGCCAGGTTCCGGGTTCGGCAGAATTGGAAATCACTTATACTGAACCGGCTGTTAAAGGTGATACCTCGAGTGGTGCACTGAAAAATGCTACTGTTGAAACCGGCGCTGAAATTAAAGTTCCGTTATTTATTAATATTGGCGATAAGGTAAAGGTTGATACTGCTACCGGCTCTTATGTAGAAAGAGTAAAAGGATAAACTCCCTGACCCTAAAAGGAGAATAAAAAAGAAAAGCTCTTCGTTTCCGAAGAGCTTTTCTTTTTTAGGACATTTTCACTTTCCAGCCGGCAAAAGGTTTTACTGTTGCGTATGCGGGACCTCCGTTTTTCCCTGTGCCCAGGATACTGGTTTCAAGGCCCGAATTTGTATTAGCCTGTTCAATAATGTCCCTGGTAATTCCTGTAAGAGGTATTTTAATTCTACCACCGATGGGAGAATCCTGCCCGGCATAAGTGCCTATGTCGATATAAATAAATTTATCCGGATGAGAACCATGTACAAACGGGCCTGCAAATGCCGGGGTAATATCGCTTTGTTTATTTTCTTTTACCGTAACGGTTAAACTAAAATGCAGATCATGCCCACCTGATCTTTGCGTTTGAACTGTTTCATAAACGGCACCCGATCCTTTTTGCAGCCCAAAATCGATACCCGCTGGTGGTTTTTGTAAAACAATGTAAAGATTAAGGTCGTTTTGCATCTTCTCTTAATTTTTATGTTTACTCATTCCGGGCGTTAAAACGCCAGTTCCAGCAACACCGGACAATGATCTGAATGTTTTGCTTCGGGTAATATGGCAACGCGCTTAATATTGTTTTCGAGTGCGCTGGTGGCCATATTATAATCGATACGCCAGCCTAAGTTTTTAGCACGTGAGTTTGCGCGAAAACTCCACCAGGTATAATTATGCGGTTCTTTATTTAAATGCCTGAACGTATCGATATAACCCGACTGTATAAAATTTTCCATCCACTCCCTTTCCTCAGGCAAAAAGCCGGATGAATTGGCATTTGATTTTGGGTTATGGATATCTATGGGCCGGTGGCAAATATTATAATCGCCGGATACTACCAGTTTAGGGCATTGTGATTGCAGCAGTTCAAGGTACCGGCCAAACTCATCCAGAAAGCGGTATTTAAACGCCTGCCTGTCCTCTCCGCTTGAACCGGACGGAAAATAAACACTCATTACCGATACTTCGTCAAAATCTACCCGGATGTTGCGGCCCTCGCGATCATAATCACTAATGCCGCAGCCATATTCAACATGCTTTGGCGTTTGTTTGGTGAAGATGGCAGTGCCACTGTAGCCTTTCTTTTCGGCGGGATACCAGTAATGCTCGTAGCCTAAATCCTCAACCAGCTTTAAATCGGTTAAAACATCTGGCGTTGCTTTTATTTCCTGCAGGCAAACCACATCGGCATCAGTAGCCTGCAGCCACGCAAGCCAGTTTTTGTTCATTGCCGAGCGGATGCCGTTAACGTTATAGGTGATTATTTTCATTTATTTTAAAGTCGGTTTTCGGGGTTTTATTTTTCTTCAGGAAACAAGACCTTATCGAGGTCTTTACACTCACTTTTGTTCAGCAATTCAACAGTCATAGGCACATCTTCTGTCGGGCGGTCATTTTTGTCTTTTTTTACAGCCGCAATCCTGTCTACCATATCAATGCCATAAACTACCTCGCCATATACCGTGTAATTCTGATCGAGATGGGGTGCACCACCAACAGATTCATAATAGTCCCTTTGCCATCCGGGTATTTTATGGCCCTTTAAACGTGTTTGTTCAAGGGTATCCAGCTTACCGGCTGTAAAGCGCTTGCCCTCTACAATATAAAACTGGCACCCGCTTGATGCCTTTGTTGGGTTATCATCCCGCGCTGCTGCCAATACCCCCCTTTTATGGAAAAGGCTGTCCCTGAATTCAGCCTGAACGGTATAGCCAACGTCGCCATTACCTAATTCAGCCCCGGGTTTTCTTTTGGTGGTATCTCTTGAGTCCGGATCGCCGCCTTGTATCATAAAGTTTTGTATCACCCTATGGAATAGAGTACCATTATAAAAGCCCTGTTTTACCAGCTTAATAAAGTTATCCCTGTGTTTCGGGGTTTCGTTGTATAAGCGGATAATACAGGTGCCATAACTGGTTTTAATGCGCACATACTGATTTTTTGGCCCTTTGGCGAAGGCTGTAATGGTGAGCAGCAGTAAACTTAAAGTAAAGAGTCTTTTCATATTTATAGGTTTAATTTTTCAATTACATATTTTATTCAACCTCATCAAACATCCCCAACTCCTCAAAATAATCAATTATTAATGATTTCATTACCATTTCCTGTTCGAGCAGGGTATAATTGGGGATAACACCAACACGTTTCCAGTGCGGCCAACCGTCCTGATCTAATCCTTCGAGCTCATAAAAGCCCATCATGCTGAATAGCTTGCAGTTAGCATTGTGCATCAATTCTTCCTTTTGCCTTTTGCTGAATTTTCGCGGCCCTTTGCCAAGTTCCTGCACTCCTATCAGGAAGAGCATAACTTTTATATCAGGTTTTTCATTATCAAACTCGTCAGCAATCTTCTGCTGTAGTACGCTCCATTTTAAATTAATTTCAGCAGGTTTCATCTTTGCAAATATATTATAGTTAGTGGTTCATAGTTGTTGGTTTATGGTAATTTCTATCATTCTTCCGATATCAATTACCAACCTTTAATTACTAACTATACCAATTAACAACATTGTTACGTTTAAGCTGTATACCAACAAAATTATTATTTACATTTGCATCAATGTTGCAAAAAAAGCGGCTGCTGGTTTGAAAAGGAGTAAATATCATATTATAAATTCGTGGTTATTGCTTATCTGCTTCGTAGCAGGCCAGTATATGGTATACGCTCACCAACATAATATTGTAAAAGGGCAAAAACCAACCTTCCGTTATTCTTATTCAGCCAATAAGCCACAACCAAAGCAAACCCTTACTGAAAAATGCCAGCTATGCGACGCTATGCACCATAACGGCATGGTTATAAGCAGTCAACTGTACTTTAGCCCTGTTGTGGTTGCCAATCATGTTCATAAATCTTTTGAATATAATTTTACCAGTTTAGCGCTTATACTCTCCGGTGGCCGCGCCCCTCCAATAGCCAATTACTC
>Ga0206904_1104_pt1 | contig 20952 bp, 18 predicted proteins | sample Alteio_BWOrgHeat_42_FD_152981 | JGI IMG/M metagenome (GOLD analysis project Ga0206904, IMG submission 152981) | Enriched cells from forest soil in Barre Woods Harvard Forest LTER site, Petersham, Massachusetts, United States -... | ecosystem: Environmental > Terrestrial > Soil > Temperate forest >...
GGGAAGCGTTTACCGGCCAGGCTTTAAAAGAAGGTTATCAGCAGCAGTTTCTGGAGGAGAGTGGTCTATCTGTCAAAAGAGATAACGGATCGCTGTACGACCGTTACAGGGGGCGGGTAATGTTCCCTATCCACAGTTTTACAGGCAGGATCATTGCCTTTGGCGGCCGTACGCTTAAAAGTGATAAAAATGTACCAAAATATGTAAACTCGCCTGAATCGGAGATCTATCATAAATCAAATGTGCTTTATGGCCTCTACTTTGCTAAAAAGGCAATCCGCGAGGAAGATAATTGCTTTTTGGTTGAGGGATATGCCGATGTGCTCTCTGTTCACCAGGCAGGTATCGAAAATGTAGTTGCTTCGTCGGGCACTTCGTTAACTGTTGAACAGATCAGGCTGATCGGTCGGTTTACCAAAAACATAACCATTTTGTATGATGGTGATGCCGCAGGTATAAAAGCATCGTTGCGTGGTCTGGATATGATACTGGAAGAAGGGCTGAATGTTAAAGTGGTTCTTTTCCCGGATGGGCACGACCCGGATTCGTATGTGCGCAACTTTGGCACAAACGGATTTAAAAAACATATTGCCGATAACAAGAAAGATTTTATCCTTTATAAAACCGATATCCTGCTAAAAGAAGCCGGGAACGATCCGATTAAAAAGGCAGATGTAATACGAGAAATTGTAGAAAGCGTTGCCAAGATCCCGGACTCAATCAAGGCGTCAGTATTTATAAAGGAGTGCAGCTATTTATTACAGATAGATGAACGGGCACTGCTTTCGGAACTGAATAAAATGCGGATGGCGAAAGCCAAAAAAGATTCGCAACAGCAAATATCAAGACCTGCACCGATTGATGAAACCTTGCTTGAAGAACCCGAAATAAGGGTTGAAAAAGAAGATCATAGTCAGGAAAAAGAGATCATAAGGTTATTATTGTTGTATGGTAACCGGGTGATTGATTGGGATGGCATTGCCAATACTTACATTGGCCCTTTTATGGTAGCCGAATTAAGCGATGTTGAATTTGAGAACTCAATCTGCAAATCGTTTATGGAGATTTACCGTAAGGAGGTAGAAAATGGTGTATTACCTGATGAACAGTATTTTATACATCATTCTGAAAAAAGCATAGTTGATTTAACGGTGACCCTTATTGCCACAAAATATACCCTAAGTGAAAACTGGTACGAAATGCACAAGATTTTAGTACCTGATGAACAAGTGAACATGAAAGCTACAATCCTGGGCGCTATTTTTCATCTCAAAAAACAAAAAGTAGGGAAGATATTGGAAGGGCTAAGAAAAGAACTGCAAAAGACTGAGGTTGAGGCCGACCAGGAGATATTGCTAAACCAATACATGTACATGAAAAAGGTTGAAAAAACCATTTCGGATTATTTAGGTTCTGTAATTTTAAAATAATGGCCCAACATCTTGACCTGGGCCGCAAAGGCGAAAGTTTAGCAAAAGCACACCTGGAAAATGCCGGCTACGAGATTTTGGATGAAAACTGGACACATGGCAGGCTTGAGGTAGATCTTATTGCATATAAAAACAAGGTGATTATATTTACCGAAGTAAAAACACGTACAGGTAATCATTTTGGCGAACCTGAGGACTTCGTTGATGCCCGTAAACAAAAGCTATTGGTTGAGGCAGCGGATGAATACATTTACCTGATGAATCACCAGGGCGAGGTTAGGTTTGATATTATATCAGTGCTGTTTGACCGGAACAACAATTATATACTAAAACACATAGAAGACGCGTTTTGGCCAACAGCCATGTAAAAACCACATGAAATATAAATTTAACTTACTATTAGCGGCGGCTGCCTTATTTGTGTTTAGCTGCCGTAATAACAATCAGCAGGAAAATAGCATTAGTATAAGCCCCGAAGCAGGGACAACTTACAAATCGGGTGATGCTGTTGCTGTAAAGGCACATTATCCATCCAATATAAAACCTGATTCAATTGTTTATTTGGTTGATTCGGTGAGAATTGGATCGCTGAAAGATTCATCTGCATTATCGTTAAAAACAGATACTATACCGCTTGGCCCCAGGGTAATAACTGCAAAAGTTTACCAGGGCGGCAAAAGTCAGGATATATCGACCAATATTGTTTTGTTAGCTGCTAAAGCGCCGGATGAATATACTTATAAGGTGGTAAAAGTATTTCCACATGATACCTCGTCGTATACCGAGGGCTTGCAATACGCTGATGGTGTTTTGTATGAAAGTACCGGCAACTATGGAAGCTCGACGATACGGAAATCGGACTTAAATACAGGGAAGGCGTTGCAGGTAACCAAGCTTGACAGTAAATATTTTGGTGAGGGGATGTCGGTTATTGGGGATAAAGTTATCCAGATGACCTATAAGGAAAAGGTTGGCTTTGTTTACGATAAAAGCAGCCTGAAGCTTTTAAGTACTTTTATCAATAACGTTGGTGTTGAAGGCTGGGGGATGTGTTTTGACGGGAAGAAATTATACTTCGACGACAGTACCAACCGTATCTGGTTTTTAGATAAAACCAATTACCGCAACATTGGTTTTATTGACGTTTATGACGACAAGCAGGCTATCAGCGAGGTAAACGAACTGGAATATATTGACGGAAAACTGTATTCGAATGTTTATACGAAAGATACCATACTGGTGATAAATCCTAAAACCGGGGCAGTACTTCAAAGGGTGGATATGAAAAACCTATGGCCTTTAGCAAATCGTCCTACCGGATACGATAACCTCAATAATGTATTAAACGGGATAGCCTGGGACGAAAAGGGTAAACGGCTTTTTGTTACCGGAAAAAAATGGCCGCATGTTTATCAAATTGAGCTGATAAAGAAATGAAATATAAAATCCACCTGATAGTTGCGGCAGCAATAGTTTCGTTTGCTTTTAGCTGTACGCAAAAGGATAATAACATCAGCATAAGCCCTGAAGCGGGCACTACCTATAAAACCGGCGACCCGGTAACTATTAAAATACACTACCCTTCAGGAGTAAACCCTGACTCCGTTGTTTATCTGCTTGATTCGGTAAAGGTTGGTTTGAAAAAGGACTCGACAGAGTTATCCTTAAAAACGGATAGCATGCCGCTTGGCCCGCGTATTATAAAGGCTAAGGTTTACATGGGTGGCAAGAGCCAGGATATATCAACCAATATTGTTTTGCTGCCGGCAAAAGCACCGGAGCAGTATACTTTTAAAATAGAAAAAGTTTTTCCGCATGATACCAGTTGCTTTACCGAGGGCCTGGTTTATCAGGATGGTTTTTTGTACGAAAGCTGCGGAGGCTACCTTAACCCGCCACCTAATGAAGAGGTAACAGGGCAATCGAGTTTAAGAAAGGTAGATCTGATCACCGGAAAAGTTCTGCAAAAAACAATGGTTGATCCAAAGTCATTTGCTGAAGGTATATCTATTGTCGGCGACAAGATAATACAGCTTACTTATCATGAAAAGATAGGTTATGTATATGATAAAAGCACATTAAAGCTGCTGAGCAAATTTACCGATAGCATTGGTGTTGAGGGCTGGGGCATGTGTTTTGACGGTAAAAAACTGTACAAGGACGACAAAACCAACCGCATTTATTTCCTGGATAAAGATAACTATCACCAGAAGGGTTATATTGATGTTTATGATGATCAGGGAGCTATAAATGAGATCAATGAGCTGGAATATATCGACGGTAAAATATACGCCAACGTTTGGAAAACTGATAATATTATAGTAATTGATCCTAAAACCGGGGCTGTTTTGCAAAAAATCGATTTAACAAATCTCTATTTACAAAGCAAAAGAAACCTAAATGCCGATGTGTTGAACGGCATAGCTTACGATGCGGCTACTAAAAGGATTTTTGTAACAGGAAAAAAATGGGATAAGCTATTCCAGGTGAAATTTGTAAAGAAATAGTCTTCTAAAGACTGTTGCAAGTAGATTGAGTTTATGCTGATTCATCAATGATCTTCTGCCAACCATATTTTTCCATAAACTCATTCACCTCCTCCTCAAAAGATTTTTTTGAATGGTGTGTTTCCTGATTTTGGATATATCTGACAATAGTTTCCAATTGTGATTCACTAACAGAAACAGCAAAATAATCATCCTGCCAGCCGAATTTTTTTGATGTAAGATTGTTCTGATTGATCCAGAAAGAGGATTCTCCTTTTATCAACTGACTTATCTTTGCTATTGTTTGATCTTTTCCTAAAGAAATTAAGCAATGGATATGATCTGCATAACCATTAATGGCCTGTAAGAATATCCCTTTCTCTGCACAGTTTTCTTTGATATGCTTATAGATATCATATCTGCATTCTTTATTGAGCAATTGTTCCCGATTTTTGGTAGCAAATACCAAATGAACCCATATTTTCACAAATGACATGTGTGAATTTGCTAAAGTTTTGCTTAAATATAATTATCTTCCAGTAAAAGGCGGCAAATAGCAAGCGGTTTTTTGGCTAAAGCCCATTGGGTAACTACTAGTGTTCCGTCCCTTGAAAGGGACGGCAATGAGTTTTTTTTATGGAAAATGTGAATTTATTTATTGTCGCCAGCTTTAGCTAAAGCTCAACAATAGCTGAGATCCGTTCGCATAAAACACTCAATTTGCCAGAGCCTTTTGAGCAAGTGTTAAAGTATCTCGTCCTTCCAGGGGACGGCAATAATGCTTTTATTTAAAACTAGTCGCTTAAATAAAACACTATCTTAATATCAGGCTCTCTTTAAGTTATATACTATAAACAACAAAGGGCAATTCATTGCCCTTTGTTGTTTAAATTCATTGCCGGTGGCTTTAGCCAACGGATAAAAATTAAAAAATTCTGGCTTTAGCCAAAAATTAACGCCATGCTTTATACTGGTTGATCAACCCGTTTGTTGAGGAATCATGAGAGCTTATTTCTTCATTTCCTTTTAGCTCAGGCAGTATTTTACCGGCAAGCTGTTTGCCCAGTTCAACGCCCCATTGATCGAAGCTATAAATGTTCCAGATAATGCCCTGTACGAAAATTTTATGCTCATACATAGCTATCAGCGACCCCAGGCTATGCGGGGTTATTTTCTTTAGCAGGATAGAGTTGGTTGGCCTGTTGCCTTCAAACTCTTTAAATGGCGCTATCTTTTCAATTTCTGCATCGGTTTTACCAGCTTTCTTTAATTCGTCGACTACAACTTCGCGGGTTTTGCCATTCATTAATGCTTCTGTTTGTGCAAAGAAGTTTGATAACAGCATGTTATGATGTTCGCCCAGGGGGTTATGCGATTGAGCAGGTGCAATGAAATCGCATGGAATAAGTTTTGTTCCCTGGTGTATCAATTGATAAAAAGCGTGTTGCCCGTTAGTACCCGGCTCACCCCAGATGATAGGGCCTGTAGAATAATCAACAGGGTTGCCATTACGATCCACGTGTTTGCCGTTGCTTTCCATATCACCCTGCTGAAAATAAGCAGCAAAACGGTGCATGTACTGATCGTATGGTAAAATGGCATTTGTTTCGGCTTCGAAAAAGTTATTATACCAAATGCCAACCAAAGCCATTACTACCGGGATATTCTGCTCCAGCTCGGTAGTTCTGAAATGTTCGTCTGTGGCATGTGCTCCGGCTAAAAGCTCTGTAAAGTTTTCGTAACCTATGCTTAATGCAATGGATAAGCCTATGGCGCTCCATAGAGAGTAGCGGCCACCAACCCAATCCCAAAACTCAAACATGTTTTTGGTATCGATGCCGAATTTCGCTACGCCTTCGCTATTGGTTGAAAGCGCTGCAAAGTGTTTAGCTACATCGGCATCTTTTCCTCCGCCTGCGATAAACCAGTCGCGGGCACTGTGTGCGTTGCCCATGGTTTCCTGCGTAGTGAATGTTTTAGAGGCCACCAGGAACAGCGTGGTTTCGGGATTCAGGCCTTTTAATGTTTCAACTATATGCGTTCCATCCACATTGGAAACGAAGTGCATGTTCAGGTGATTTTTGTAAGCTTTTAAAGCTTCGGTGACCATTACCGGGCCAAGGTCCGAGCCGCCTATGCCAATGTTAACTACATCGGTAATAGCTTTGCCGGTAAAGCCTTTCCATGAACCCGAAATTATGGCTTCGCTAAAGGTCTTCATTTGTTCGAGCACACGATTTACATCGGGCATTACATCTTTTCCATCAACATAAATTGGCGTGTTGCTGCGGTTACGCAAAGCAATGTGCAGAACCGGCCGGCCCTCCGTAACGTTGATCTTTTCGCCGCTGAACATGGCCTCAATTGCCTTATTTACTGAACACTCGCGGGCCAGCTGCATCAACAATGCTACAGTTTGTTCATCTATGCGGTTTTTTGAATAATCGAGCAAAATGTCTTGAAACTGCAATGAAAACTTGGTAAAACGCTCATTGTCAATTTCAAATAGCTCTTTCAGGCTTTTTGATACAATATCGATGTAGTGATCAGCCAGGTATTTGTATGACTGTGTGGTGGTAAAATCGGTGTTTGGCAGCATAATTGAGTGGTTTTTTACAAAAATAACAAGTTAATACTGAGGTAAAAATTAAAACCAAAAGTATTACACGATAGTGTTATTTCAACACACGGCACATAGTGTTTGTTTTACAATAAGCGAATTGTCATATTTTCAACAGAATTTACATCCTGTTTGGAATTTCAAAATTAATATTTAATATATTTGCGTTGATAATAAATAAATCGAGTTTTTTTATCAATTTATTAATCTGCTTTTAAAACATAAACACGATGTTCGAAAAACTTTTTATGCTTGTCAAAAATAACGCCGGGATGGCTGTTATTGACAATCCGGCAATCCCGGTAAAATACCATGAAGCAGTGATTAACGAAGCTTCAAGTTCTATTATTGAAGTATTAAAAAACCAGCTGGAGACGGGTAAGATCAAGGATCTTGTCAAATTTTTCCAGTTCTCGGGTATCTATAATAATTCATTAGTATCGAGCATAATAAACAAGTTTGCCAATAAGCTGAATAATTTTTATGGTATCGAACCGGATTCGGCCATGCAAGCTGCCAACTCGCTAATAACCCCTGTTATGAACGAATTGGTAAAAGAATCGAAAGATGAAAAGAATGCAGATTTTGGCTTAAGTAATTTTATATCGAAATTAAGCGGTAACCGCACAGACATGAGCGCATTGGTTAACCAGATGATGGTGGCCTAAGCCAGCAAACGTTATAATAGCTTTAAGGGTTGTAAAGGTGAAAACTTTGCAACCCTTTTTTGTTGGAGTAATCTGAAAATAATTTACGCTGCTTAATGATCTTCAGCAACTTTCCAACTTTAAAACTTTTCAACCTTACAACACAATACATATATTTGCCCCATGACTAAAGAACAGATCCAGGATTTAAGGGATAGAATAACTTCCCTGAGGAGGCATCTTTGACATCGATAAGAAACTCGATGCCCTGCAAATTGAACAGGAAATAACTATTGGCCCGAATTTTTGGGATCATCCTAAAGAAGCTGAAAAGGTATTGGCTTCAATCAAAACAAAAAAAATATGGACTGATGCTTTTCAAAAGGTAGTTGCTACTGTTGAGGATACGGTCGTACTTTTTGAATTTTTTCAGGCGGGCGATGCTACTGAAGCCGAAATGCAGGAGCAGTTTAACATTACTGTAAAAGAGGTTGAGGAACTTGAGTTTAAAAACATGCTCTCAGCCGAGGAAGATCAGTTTAATGCTGTTTTGCAAATAACTGCAGGCGCTGGCGGTACTGAAAGCTGCGACTGGGCAGGAATGCTGATGCGTATGTATATTATGTGGGGCGAAAAACATGGCTACAAAGTAACTGAACAGGATTTTCAGGAAGGAGATGTTGCCGGGGTTAAAACCGTTACCCTGCAAATTGAAGGTGAATTTACCTACGGTTATTTAAAGGGCGAAAATGGTGTACACCGCCTGGTGCGAATATCTCCATTCGATTCAAATGCCAAACGGCACACTTCGTTTGCCTCTGTTTATGTTTATCCGTTGGTAGATGATACAATTGAGATTGAGGTTAAAGATGCAGACATTGAGTTTGAAACCTTCCGTTCTGGTGGTGCAGGTGGTCAGAACGTAAACAAGGTTGAAACCGCTGTACGCTTATATCATAAACCATCTGGGATTATTATTAAAAACCAGGAATCTCGCTCACAATTACAGAATAAGGAAAACGCTATAAGGTTGCTGAAATCGCAATTATACGAAAACGAAATGCGCAAGCGCATGGAAACTTCAAACGCCATAGAGGGCAATAAAAAGAAGATAGAGTGGGGTTCACAGATCCGTAACTATGTATTGCATCCTTATAAATTGGTGAAAGACCTTCGTACAGATCATGAAACATCGAACGCAGCTGCTGTTTTAGATGGCGATCTTGATGATTTTTTAAAGGCGTACTTAATGGAGTTTGGCGGGCCGAAGAGTTAGCCCCAAACCCTAAAGGGGAGTGATGAGATTGAGAATTCAATTTTTTCAATACCTTTAGGCTAACACGTAATACAGACCTATGAAAATAATTTTGTGCACGCTGATATTTATGAGTTCTGTTATTTTAACCAACGCCCAGGAAAAAGCGATACCGTTGTACCCTGATGGTGTGCCTAACAGTAAGCAAGCTCCTAAAACCTATGTCGAAAAAAACGATAAGGAATGGATCACACTTGTAAGTAAACCCACTATAACACCCTTTCTCCCTGCAAAAGGTACTGCAAATGGGACAGCAATAGTGATATTTCCTGGCGGCAGCTATGCAGGCATTTCTATGGAAAACGAGGGATCAAGTATAGCCCGGGCATTTAATAAAATTGGCATAACGGCTTTTGTAGTAAAATACAGGTTACCGAGTGACAGCATTATGGTGAATAAAACTATAGGCCCTTTACAGGATGCACAGCAGGCGGTTTTGATGGTGCGGAAAAACGCAGCTAAATGGAATATAAAAACCGATAAGATAGGTATAATCGGGTTTTCGGCAGGCGGACATCTAGCCTCAACCGAAGGTACTCATTTTGACAAAGTGCTTGTTGATAATAAGGACAACATTAGTGTTCGTCCGGATTTTATGGTGCTGCTTTACCCGGTTATCAGCTTTGGACCGATGGGGCATGCTATTTCGCGCGAAAATTTGGTAGGTAAAACACCAACTGATGACCTGTTGAGCCTTTATAGTAATGAAAAGCAAATAACTGCCAATACCCCACCAACCTTTTTAGTGCATGCCGAAGATGATGATGTTGTACCTGTGCAGAATAGCCTGATGTTTTACGACAGCTTGTTAAAAGCAAAAGTTAAGGCCGAAATGCACATTTTTGAAGAGGGTGGGCATGGGTTTGGGCTTAATAACCCGAAAAATAAAGGCAAATGGATTGACTGGGTAAAGAACTGGATGGAGGAGAATAAATTTTGCCCTCCGGCCCCCTAAATGGAGAGCTTTTGAATATTGTAAGCCACAGTACGGCATGATGTTCCTTTAGAATTAACCCTCAATTATTTCTAATAACTCATTCAACTCATCAACTTTATCTGATGACCCCAAATGCTCGTAAGAGCTTATGAGATTACGCAGCACGCGTTTAATAATATCAGTATTTGAGCAGGGCTCATAAAACTGCTTGTCGAATTTCAGGTTCAGTTGTTTTAAAAACATGTCCACATCTCTGCGGCCAAAAATGAAACCTTTGTTAAACGCATTTATATAAAACAAAATGCCACCTTCAAATTCGCTTTGCAGGCTATCATCCAGGTAAGCCAGGATAAAATGCTGCGGCAGGTTAACGCCATAAACAGGGATATCCAGCTTTTGGGCAATGATTGAATAAATAATAGCCAGCGAGATTTGATTGCCTTTTTTTGTTTCGAGCACCTGGCTTATATAACTATTTTGCGGGTCCTGGTGATTGGCAGTATTGCCACTAAAACCATAGATGTTATAAAATACATGATTAATTAGCTTTACCTGCTCGGCAGGGCTTGCCTCATTCATCATTTGTATCCAGATGTCACGTTTAATAGCCTCTATCTGGTTTATAACCTTTTGTTCGTCCAGGTCGGGGTATGAGTACCGGTTTATTACCAAAATGCCCTGTAGCAGGTCGAAAGCGCCGCTTTGATGCCAAAGCTGCAGATCTTTTTTTACAATGCCGAATTGGATTTCGTGTACAAGGTTGGCTATACGTTCTTGTTGTATGGAATCAAATGCCTGTTCCCAGGCTTGTTCTAAATAAACTATGGCTTCGGGGCCGTAAGAGAGTAATTTCTGATGCACATGTTCAAATATCTCCCCATCCGGATCGTCCAGTAGCCGTATCAGTGAATTTACTTCTGTTGGATTTATCATGCAGTTCTGCTAAAATACTAAACGTTTGTATATTTTTACAGCCATGTTTAATTTAAGGTTCGCGAAAGATTACCTGTTGCATCGGCTTAAAGCGAAAAACAGGCATGGTGTGCATTCCCCATTTGTTTACCGGCTGCTTGATAATGTAATTTACGATTTTGATGCCAAAAAAGTATATAGCGACGTGGAGAACCAGCGTGAACAGCTATTTATTGACAATAGGATTATAACCATAACTGACCTTGGCGCGGGATCGCATGTGAATAATAACCGCCAGAAAAAGATAAGCGACATAGCGCATAATGCGCTAAAACCGCCCAAGCTTGCGCAGTTGCTTTATCGTTTGGTGGCCGACTTAAAGCCCCGTAATATTATTGAATTGGGCACATGTTTGGGCATCACCACCCTTTACCTGCAAAAGGCTGAACCTGATGCCAAAGTGTACACGCTGGAGGGCTGTCCCGAAACTGCCGGTATAGCCCGAGAAACATTTAAAAAAGGTGATATAAACAATGTTGAGCCAATAGTTGGCAATTTTGATGATACCCTTCCGGGAGTGATCAATAAATTAGATGAGCTTGATTTTGTTTTTGTAGATGGTAATCATCAAAAAGATGCTACTCTTAAATATTTTGAATGGTGCCTGCCTAAAGTGCATGAAAACTCCATGCTGATATTTGATGATATTTATTGGAGCGATGGCATGAAAGAAGCCTGGGTACAGATAAAAGCGCATCCGAAAGTTACGGTAACCATCGATCTGTTTTGGATAGGCTTAGTGTTTTTTAAGCCCGGCCAGGCGAAGGAAGACTTCCTGATAAAAATATAAAAAGCCCATGGTCCATAGTCGATAGTAAAAAGAAGCTACTATGGTCTATCGACCATCAACTATGGACTTTCCCTTAGAAACTCTGCCCCAGCGCTATATAAACTCCGCTAATCCTCGACTCGCCAACTGGTTTTTCACCTACACCGTAATCTAAACGAATAGCAAGTCCCTTTTCAATATCGAAAAAGTAACGCAAGCCGCCGCCATAGTTTGGTTTTAACTGCGGAAAGGTAAAGTCGGAATGAAACACCTCGCCTGTGCCAACAAAGCCTACAACTCCAAAACGACGGTTTATTCGGTAACGGAGTTCGGTTTGACCCGCAATATAATTGCGGTCGCGAAAACGGCCGCCATAATAGCCGCGCATCATTTCGTCGCTGCCCATTTGGGGCAACAGGTAAAACGGCGAACGGCTGCCTGTTAAGCTTTGTTCCTGTACATCAAACCCTAAAACCAGCGGCTTTGCCAACAAAAAGAATTGCGAATACTCTATATTAAAAAAACCGCCTCTATAGCTGTTGTTAGAGAAAACACCATGCATTATGTTGTAATAACTGGTGATGATCATCCCGCTGGTGGTGTAGGTGTTGTTGTTACGGCTATCGTAAGTAAAGCTTGGCCCGGCGTAAACGTTGGGCCCTCCTCTTTTATCTTCTACCGCCGGATCGGTATTTAAAGTTCCGTGCGGATTTTTATCATACTGGTAAAAATACTTTAAAGCGCCGCTTACAAAACCCAGGTAAACATTTTTTGCAACCATCTTTTCGCCATTAAGGCTACCCTTATATCGTTTTTCTTTTATAAAATCTTTGGCAGAGAGCTTGGTGTTATTACCCACTCCGTAAAAATTAAAAGGAAAGTTATAATAACTGATATTGCCTGTAAGATGAAATGTGTTTTTGGGTGTCCAGTAATTGGCATTAAGGCTAAGCTTGGTTTGCCCTTTGGTAGTAATGGTTGAATAGCCAAACAAATTTGATACCCGCGTACTTCTGTCCAGCGTATCTGAATAAAAGGAAAGTAAAGCTGCGCCGCCAAACTCTAAACCTGTTTCGGGGGCTGAGCTAAGAGCAGGCAATAAAACAATACTTGGTTTTCGGCTGCTGTCGTTCCTGAAATACATGCGCCGGATAAACTTTGGCAAAAAGTTCATCTGAGCAAAAACACTCTGGAAACTAAGCAGGAGTATGGGTAGGATAAAAAGTTTTTTCATGTAACGTAGATGTTGCGAAGATAAGGGCATTTTAACTATAATGAATAGCGACAGTACTTTTTTTCAACCCTTTCTTCATCTGTAATAGAAAGCAGGGAGGAAAAAGATCAGCTCAACTGCCTTACAATTCGGCAAAATATCTACTTTTGCACCAAAATTTATTGAACGGATAATGAGCACTACAAAAGGACCTATCTCCCAATTTATTGAAAAAAATTACCTGCACTTTAATGCTGCAGCGTTGGTTGATGCCGCAAAAGGATATGAAACCCATCTGCTTGATGGCGGTAAAATGATGGTAACCTTGGCCGGAGCCATGAGCACGGCGGAGCTTGGGATCTCGCTGGCAGAGATGATCCGCCAGGGCAAGATTGATATTATATCATGCACAGGGGCCAATCTGGAAGAAGATATTATGAACCTGGTGGCACACTCGCACTATAAACGCGTTCCCAATTACCGCGACCTTAGTCCGCAGGATGAGTGGGACTTGTTAGAGAATCATTATAACCGCGTAACTGATACCTGTATACCTGAAGAAGAGGCTTTCCGCCGTTTGCAAAAACATATTTACAAAATATGGAAAGATGCAGACACTAATGGCGACCGCTTTTTTCCGCATGAATTTATGTACAAGATATTGCTGAGCGGCGAGCTTGAGCAATATTATGAGATAGATCCTAAAAACTCGTGGATGCTGGCAGCTGCGGAGCGCAACCTGCCAATTGTTGTACCCGGATGGGAAGACAGCACTATGGGCAACATTTTTGCATCGTATGTGATAAAGGGCGAGATTAAGCCAACTACCATGAAGAGTGGCATTGAATATATGGCCTGGCTTGCCGATTGGTATGTAAAGAATTCGGCAGGCAAGGGGATAGGCTTTTTCCAGATTGGTGGCGGTATTGCAGGCGATTTTCCAATTTGTGTTGTGCCTATGCTTTACCAGGATATGGAAATGCCTGAAATTCCTTTTTGGAGCTATTTCTGCCAGATCTCTGATTCAACAACCTCTTACGGCTCCTATTCGGGTGCTGTACCTAACGAAAAAATTACCTGGGGCAAGCTGGATATCCACACACCTAAATTTATTGTAGAAAGTGATGCAACCATAGTTGCGCCATTGATATTTGCCTGGATATTGGGACAATAGCTTTAAGATACTTTTAATGGAGAAGGGTGCGCTGCGAGGTGCGCCTTTTTTGTTTTATTAAAACTGTTAGCAACTGATTCCAAATGAAGCATTAATCCAAAACCGAAGCTGCGTATCACCACAGGCATCAAAATCAAAACATTTTGTTAAATTAGCTACATGGTAACTGCTATGAAACATTGTCGCCTGTATTTATTGTTATTGTCGTTTGTAGCTTTTGCTGCCTGCTCACCCAAAGGCCCTTATGCCCTCACCAATAAGGTTTACAAAGACAAAACAAAAACCTTTACCGAAACTATAAAACAAGAACAGCCTGCCGCGCTTACAGATAGTATGGGTATGGCTATCCCCTCGGAGTTTGTGGGGACGGTGAATTTTGGTATCCGCAAACCTAACTATGTTATCATCCACTTTACTGCGCAAGACTCTGTTCAGCAAACTCTTAAAACATTTACAGTTACATCAACACAAACCAGTGCGCATTATGTGATCGCTAAAAATGGTAAGGTATTCCATATGGTGAACGATTATCTGCGCGCTAACCACGCAGGCTTAGGTAAATGGGGTAGCGTAACCGATATGAATAGTTGCTCGATAGGTATTGAGATTGACAATAATGGGAGCGAACTCTTCACTAATGCGCAGATTAACAGTTTGTTGACGCTATTGGCGCAATTGAAAAAAGCTTATAATATTCCGCAGGCAAACTTCATAGGTCACCAGGATTTTGCGCCAAAACGTAAACCTGATCCGGGGCCGTTATTCCCATGGCAAAAGCTTGCACAACATGGCTTCGGTTATTGGAGTGACGACATATTGGAGCTTCCGCCTGATAATTTTGATTACGCTATCGCACTGCGCTTGATTGGTTATGATACATCAGACATTAACGCCGCAATAGTTGCCTTTAAACGCCACTTTATACAAACAGACATCAGCCCGCAATTAACTCAGCTGGATTTGAATGTGCTTTATAATGTATACCAAAAGTATTAGGCTCTAACCTCCTAAAAGGGGCGAAAAAGAAAGTCATGCTGAACTTGTTTCAGCACCTCAAATACTAATTCTACACCTTGCAAACGCAAATGTCCTATGAGGTGCCGAAATAAATTCGGCATGACGTACCTGAGTTAATGATACTTATTCCCTCTTTGGGGGGCTGAGGGCTTAATTCCCTCTTTGTGCGGAAAATGAACCGTTGGTTACGGTGTAGGTTACATGTTCGCCGTTAAAATCATCATGTGCAAATAACTTGCCCGAGAATGTTCCCTTAATAAGGCTCGCATTAACCTCAGTTATAGTAACGGTTCCCTGGGCGCTGCCGGGTTGTGTAGTATTAAAATCCGAATCACTTAAAAAATATATCAATGTCGAACTCTCTGTTTGCCCGAAAATAGTGGCTGCGGGGTAGGTTTGGCCTGCCGCTATAGTTAACGGGTCGTGGCTTATCTCAACCTCGAAACTATTATCGCTCACTTTATCCTTGTTAAGGTTATTGCCCGTTATTAATATTACAGGTGTGGTGCCAACAGTGGCTGTTACCTCAACACAGTTATTGAAACTGACATTGGTTCCGTTAGCATTAAACTTCATGAAAAAAGCGCTCGAATTATTGCTGTCGCCTTTTTTGCAGGATCTGAATACAACCGCAATAAAAAGCGTAGCGATAAAAAGTTTTGCCAATTTCTTCATTTCTCTGTTTACGCGTATCGGTTAAAATAGTTTGCAGTAAGTAACCCGACTGCAAACCACAGCTCATAACAACCTGCTTACTTCTTTACCCAGCCGTCCTTTAACGTCACTGTGCGGTTAAACACAAGCTTGTCGGCGGTTGAGTCTTTATCAAGTGTGAAATATCCCTTACGCATAAACTGGTAACCTTTACCGGGTATGGCTGTTGCAAGGTCGGGTTCAATATATGCGTTGCTTAATATTTGCAAACTACTCGGGTTTAAATATTCTTTAAAATCGCCGTCTTCGTTTGATGGGTCTTCCACCTTAAATAAACGATCATATAAACGTACCTCAGCAGTTTTTGCGTGAGGCACACTCACCCAATGGATAGTGCCCTTAACATGGATACCGCTGGTATCATTTTGTGATTTTGACTCGGGGATATAGGTACAATGTATCTCGGTCACATTGCCATCTGCATCTTTCACAAAACTGTCGCATTTAACAATATATGCGCTTTTAAGGCGAACCATTAAGCCTACACCCAAACGGAAGAATTTCTTTGGTGGTTCTTCCATAAAGTCCTCGCGTTCAATCCACAGTTCGTTGCTGAACGGAATTTCTCTGCCACCTTCACCACCTTCAACTTCGGGGTTGTTTTCGCTGAAAAGGTTTTCAACTTGCCCTTCAGGATAGTTGGTGATCACCATTTTTATAGGGTCGAGCACTGCCATACGACGCCATGCAGTTTTATTCAGATCTTCACGAATGCAAAATTCCAGCAAGCTTACATCAATCATGTTCTCGCGTTTGGCTACGCCAATGCGGTCACAAAAATCTCGGATAGAAGCGGGTGTATAACCTCTCCGGCGTAAACCGCTTATTGTTGGCATACGCGGATCGTCCCATCCATCAACATGTTTGTCCTCAACCAGTTGCAGCAGCTTGCGCTTGCTCATCACGGTATAGTTAAGGTTTAAGCGCGCAAACTCATATTGTTTTGAAGGGAAGATCTCCAGTTTTTCAATAAACCAATTGTATAATTCGCGGTGAGAAACAAATTCAAGTGTACAAACAGAATGGGTTATCTCTTCTATGGCATCCGATTCGCCGTGGGCAAAATCATACATCGGGTATATACACCAGACATCACCTGTGCGGTGATGATGGGTATGTTTAATCCGGTACATCAACGGATCGCGCATCAGCATATTTGGCGAAGCCAGGTCGACCTTTGCACGCAGTACTTTTGCACCATCAGGATATTTCCCGGCTTTCATTTCGGCAAACAGTCGCAGGTTTTCTTCAACGCTGCGGCTGCGGTACTGGTTTGGAGTGCCGGGTTCTGTTGGCGTTCCTTTTTGTGCGGCAATTTCCTCAGCTGTACTGTCATCAACATAAGCTAAGCCTTTTTCTATCAGGGTAATGGCAAAATTGTAAAGCTGATCGAAATAATCCGACGCATAAAGCTCATTCGCCCAGTCAAAACCAAGCCATTTTACATCAGCTTTAATGCTGTCAACATATTCAGTTTCTTCTTTGCTTGGGTTGGTGTCATCAAAGCGAAGATTAGTTTTACCGCCATAACGCTGTGCCAAACCAAAGTTTAAACAAATTGATTTTGCATGGCCGATGTGTAGATAACCATTAGGCTCTGGCGGGAAACGGGTAAGCACACGGCCATTGTTTTTGCCGACCGCAATATCTTCTTCAACTATCTCTTCTATAAAATTTAATGACTTTTCTTCGCTCATGTTATTATTTTAGCAATGGGCAAAGGTAAGATTAATGTGCGAATGTGCAGAGGCGGTAACGTGTGAATTTCGGGCGAAAATGGATTTGGAAATGGAAAATCTGGCGAAGGATGTTTAAAAATTACCGCAAGCAGATGTATCTTTATACCAACGTACTAAAAAGAACACTTGCACAATCATACCTCCGAAGCTCCCATATCTGCGCACCTGCACTTTAAACGAACGCGCATAGCCCCAACACCAAGTGGATTTTTGCATCTGGGTAACGTATTATCATTTGCCATTACAGCTGCGATGGCCAGTAAAAATAGTGCTAAAATATTACTGCGGATAGATGACCTCGACCAGCTCCGGGTAAACAAACAATATGTGCAGGACATTTTTGATACGCTGAATTTTTTGGAGATTCCCTGGGATGAAGGCCCGCGGAGTATCAGGGAATTCGAGGACAGCTATTCGCAGCTGCACCGCATGAATATTTACAACGAAGCGTTAAGGCAATTAGCTGACAATGGCTCTGTATTTGCCTGTACCTGCTCACGAAAGCAACTGCAAGATGTTGATATAGATCCCTGTATCAGTAAGCAAATCCCTTTGTCGGCAGAAAACACCAGCTGGCGGCTGCATACAAACAATAATCAGAAGCTTAGCATTAAAGATTATAGCGGACAAATAACTAGCTCCACCCTGCCTGCAGATATGCATAATTTTGTTGTTAAAAAGAAAGATGGTTTCCCCGCATATCAGCTTACATCGGTAATTGACGATCTTTTTTACGGAGTCGATCTGGTGGTTAGGGGGCAGGACTTATGGTCTTCAACTCTGGCGCAGCATCAGCTGGCATTAGCGCTCAGAAAAGATAAATTCGGTGAGATAACTTTTTATCATCATCCATTGCTTATGGAGCCATCAGGCACAAAGCTCTCCAAATCTGCGGGGGCTACCTCTGTAAAGTTCTTACGCGAAAGTGGTAAAAGTGCAGCCGATGTTTATACAATTATTGCTGCCATGCTGGGCATTAATGAAGCTGTGGTTAATTGGGATCAACTGGCAATTGTCTCAGGAATTGTTTAGCTAATAACTTTCACCTCGGAACCACCTTTGATTCCTCCAAAAACTCTTTCTGATACTTTAGCGGACTTTTCCCGGTTATGGACTTAAAAAGTTTATGAAAGCTCGCTACATTATTAAACCCGCTCTCATAATATACCTGTTTTACATTGGCATCGTTTTCAATAAGCAGTTTGCAGGCGTTGCCGACCCTTATTTCATTTAAAAACTGCGTATACGTTTTTCTTGTCCGCGATTTAAAGAACCTGCAAAACGAAGTTGGGCTGATATTGGCAATCTCTGCAATTTTCCCAAGCGGTATTGTGTTTTTAAAGTTGCTCATGGAATATTCATAAATAGCGTTTATCCGGTCTTTGTCAATATCTTCCAGCTTATGCTGAAAAACAATAGAGGAGAGTTGCTCGTGTTTGCACTGGGCAATCGCTATTAATGCCTCTATTAATAAAATTATTTTTTTTGGGCCTTCGGCATTTAAAAGGCCTGAGAGCAGTTCTTTTACATAGTCTTTAGCCTTACCTTTTACCTGTATCCCTCTTTTTGCATTCTCTAAAATTGATTTTAGAGGTTTATTTTCAGGCAGATTTAGAAAATGATCGCCCCAGAAGTTTTCATTAAAATGGACAACACTTACATCTGCGCTTGTTTTAATTCCCTCCTTAAAATAAATATCGTCAAATCTCCAGTAATGCGGTAAATATGAGCCCACCAGCACCACATCGCCCGATTGAAAACGTTGAATGCTATCGCCTATAAATTGAGTACCCGAACCTTTTTTAAAATAGATCAGCTCAACTTCCGGATGATAATGCCAGTGATTATTAATATAAGGCACAGTATCGCGCCTAACGCTAAACGAATGAACAACATCGTTGGTAACTTTAAGTAATTGAGGTTTCATTTTATAATTTGGCCATCCGAAACTAATAACTATCAACGCTATTTACAAGTTTATAGGTAAAATAGAGATATTAATGATAAAATAGTTTACTGATTTGATAGTTAATGAGCATTTTTTGAACTGTAAATATCCCTACTTTGGTATATCTATACTAAATAAACTCCTGTTGTTTTACCTGCCAATAACATTGCTTATATGATGCGTCCCGGAAAATTAGCCCTGCTTTTCTCTTTAATCATTATTGCGGAAATAAGTCCGGCTATTTCTCAAATCCATAAGGATAAACCGCTTTTCGATAAACAATTGTTTGTTGCTTTAAACGGGAACGATAACAACACCGGCACCATAAAAACGCCTTTTAAATCTCTGGATAAAGCTTTATCCGCGTCCCGGCAATATCCGGGAAAAAATGTGAGCATCCAACTGCGTAACGGAACTTATTACCTCGATAAAACAATTGTTTTGAGGCCGGAAGATGTTTTAACCAGATTATTAACAATCACAACTTATCATAACGAAAAAGTAATTATAAGCGCCGGGAGACGCTTAAATCTGCAATGGAAACCTTTCCGCAATGGTATTTTCCAGGCAAATGTTCCTGCTGATGTTTCATTTGAACGATTATATATTAATGGCAGCCTGCAGCAAATGGCACGCTATCCCAATTATGATAGTACTGCGAGGGTATTTAACGGCACTGCCGCCGATGCCATCTCTCCCGAAAGGGTTAAACTTTGGAAAAATCCTGTTGGGGGATATGTCCATGCATTACATTCCGGTGAATGGGGTGGCTTTGAATACCTCATTACAGGTGTGGATGCCGATGGCAAATTACAGTTAAAAGGTGGCTGGCAAAATAACCGCCCCGCACCAATGCATAAGCAGTTAAGGTTTGTCGAAAATATTTTTGAGGAGCTGGATGCCCCGGGCGAATGGTATCTTAACAAGGATAAACATATTTTGTACTACTATCCGGCAAAAAACATAAAGCTTACCGGGGCTTTGGTTGAGGTATCGCACTTAAAAAACACTTTTGAATTAAAAGGTACTGCAAACGATCCTTTGAAAAATATTTGTATCAAAGGGTTAACGTTTGAGCATAACGAGCGCAGCTTTATGGATACAAAAGAGCCCCTGTTGCGAGGCGATTGGACCATCTACCGCGGAGGCGCCATTCTTTTTGAGGGCACAGAAAACTGCAAAATAACATACTGTAGCTTTAAATATATTGGCGGTAATGCCATAATGCTTAGCAATTATAACCTGCATGATACAATTAGCCGCTGCCTGGTTGCCCATATTGGTGCAAATGCTGTATGCTTTATCGGCGATCCAAAAGCGGTGCGCTCCCCATTGTTTAAATACGAAAATTCTACCCCTTACAATCAGTTAGATAAAACGCCGGGGCCGCTTACCAATAATTATCCTCAAGCCTGTGTGGTAACAAACAACCTGTTCCACCATATGGGGGAAATAGAAAAACAGGCTGGAGGTGTGGAGATTGCTATGTCTGCCGAAATAACAGTTAGCCATAACACTATTTATAATACGCCTAGGGCGGGGATAAATGTAAACGACGGCTGCTGGGGCGGGCATATTATAGCCTATAACGATGTGTTCAACACGGTGATGGAAACCGGCGACAATGGCGCGTATAATTCATGGGGGCGAGACAGGTATTGGTCGCCGGACCGCAGGTATATGGATAGCATTGTACAGGCTCACCCGGAGTTGATATTGCTCGATGCGCAAAAGCAAAATGTAATCCATGATAACCGCTTTCGATGCGATCACGGCTGGGATATAGATTTGGACGACGGATCCACCAATTATCATATCTACAACAACGTTTGTTTAAATGGTGGCCTTAAATTAAGGGAGGGCTTTTACCGCATTGTCGAAAGTAATATCATTATCAATAACTCTTTTCATCCGCATGTGTGGTTTGCAAACAGTGGAGATGTATTTGAGCATAACCTTGTATTCAAAAAG